>Ga0160460_100419_pt1 | contig 26306 bp, 18 predicted proteins | sample HID1973M_E6MG_FD_108238 | JGI IMG/M metagenome (GOLD analysis project Ga0160460, IMG submission 108238) | Enriched mosquito-associated microbial communities from UW Madison campus, WI, USA - HID1973M_E6 MG | ecosystem: Host-associated > Arthropoda: Insects > Digestive system > Unclassified ... | reverse complement strand
TGTAGGAGCTGGCGAAGCCTGCGATCTTTTGATCTTGCTTTTGATTTCGTAAAAGACCTGAAGGCCATGAAAGAAAAAGATCGCAGCCTGCGGCAGCTCCTACACACCCGCACGCTGTAACGCCGCTCCGGTGTGTAGGCGCTGGCGAAGCCTGCGATCTTTTGATCTTGCTTTTGATTTCGTAAAAGACCTGAAGGCCATGAAAGAAAAAGATCGCAGCCTGCGGCAGCTCCTACACACCCGCACGCTGTAACGCCGTGCCGGTGTGTAGGAGCTGGCGAAGCCTGCGATCTTTTGATCTTGCTTTTGATTTCGTAAAAGACCTGAAGGCCATGAAAGAAAAAGATCGCAGCCTGCGGCAGCTCGTACGGGTTCGTACGTCCCTCTGAGGTAAGCAAACCCAACCGGCATTTACCCATGTCCGCGCCCAAGGAACCCCCGCCCATGAACTCACTCCCCCACCACCTGGAACCCACCGTCGACGAAGACCAGCCACCGGCCGGCTTCCTGCCGATGCCCCGTGCCGGTTTCGTCGCGCAGTGCACCGGCCTGTATTACCACCCCGAAACCGCCGTGATGGCCGCGCGCATTCGTCCCGAACACTTGAACCCGCTGGGTATCGCCCACGGCGGTTTTCTCGCCACCCTCGCCGACACCGCCTTTGGCCGCACCCTGCGCCTGCGTTCCGGGGCGGAACAGCCGCCGGCGACCATCAACCTGAGTATGGATTACCTGAGCCCGGCCAAACTGGGTGCCTGGGTCGAAGCCCGGGTGCAGGTGCACCGCGTCGGGCGCACGCTGTATCACGCCAGCCTGGACCTGCTCGACGGGGAACATCTGCTGGCCCGCGGCAAGGCGACGTTCATCGGCAATACCGCGAGCCTGCATGGCAAGGATCGCTCGCGCTGATCAGAGATTCGGGTTGCCGGGCAGCTTCAGCTCCAGATCACGGACCTTGGCGATCGCCTCGTCCCGCCCGGTGACACCCAGCTTGTAGAAGATGTTTTTCATGTGCCATTTCACCGTCTCCGGTGACAGGTTCAGCACCCGCGCGATCTTCTTGTTCGGCAGCGCCTGGGCCACCAGGCCCAGCACGTCCAGTTCGCGAACGCTGAGCAGGTTCGCAGTATCGGTGCCTGCGGCCTGCGGGCTGGCCTCGCTGCTGCGGGCGACCCCCAGCAGGCGTTGCACGTAGAACGCCAGCACCGGATCGAGCACGTTATCGGCCAGCAGCGCGTCGAGCATGGCCACGACGCCCGCCCCCGCATCCAGCACACTGCGCACCAATCCCAGCCGATGGCCCTGGCGCAGCGCCTCGATCAACTGATCACGGGCCGGCACCGGCCTGCCCTCGCCCTGTTCGATGACCGCCATTTGCACCCGCATCGGCACCACGCGGCGCCAGCGCCTGTCGTTTTGCGACGCCTCGATCAGCGAAGGTAGTACTTGCGCGGCGGCGGCGAAGTCGGCCTTGTGCAGGCAACGCTCGACCCGGGCGCGGCCGGCGATGATCTGGATTTCCAACGCGGTACCCGACCCGCTGGCCGGAGTTCGTCCGGCCGTTTCCTCGATGCGTTGCAAAGCGACGTCGGCAGCCGCTTCATCGCCGACCTGTTGCAACCAGCGCATGCGCACCAGCAATGAACAGACCAGCAGACGACCGAGGTCGGCGCGGGTCGCATAGCTCTCCAGACGGTCCAGCCAGCTCCAGGCATCCACCTTGCGGCCCGCCACCCAGTGGGCCGAGGCCAGGGTCTGCAGGCATTGCAGTACGGTGTCGGGGATTGCCGATTGCTCAAGCAGTTTCATGCGTGGCTCAAGCAACAGGCAGGCGGCGTCGCAATCGCCCTGCTCGAACAGCGCGGTACCGAGCAATCCGGCAGCCATGGTACTGACCACCAGATAGGCAACGCCCTGCTTCTCGGCCTCTTCCAGCACTTCGCGGTACAGATGCTCGGCCTGGGTGGCGCGACCTTCGAACGCCAGGCTCATGCCGCTCATGCAACGCCCGAGCAGGCTGCGCCGGGGCGAGCCGAATGGCCGCTCGCCGCCCTCAAGGATTTCCCGCGCCTTCTCGAATTCACCCTGGTACATGTACAGCCAGGCCAGGGTATTGCTGCGGCCGGACCAGGCAAAGTCGTCGGCATGGGGCGGGATCGCCAGCAGTTCCGGCAGGATCGCCAGCATCGCTGCAGTGTCGTCCTGGTGGATCGCCAGGCTGCCTTTCAACACGGTCAGCGTATGCTGTTGCTGGCTGTCGAGTTGTGCGTGATGGCTTTGCAGGTGCGCCAGGGTCTGGTGCAACGCCGTGAAATTGCGCGAGTACAGCTGCAAATGGCCCAGCACCAGCTGCAAGCCAAACCTTTCGGTTGTCAGTTCTGGCGGCAAGCCCTTCAACAACCCGGCGATCTGACTGAGGTTGCCCTTGGCAAGCAGGTCGTTGGCGCAGGCTTCGACGATATCCGCCGCGGCCTCGGCATCCCCCGCGCGGACCGCATGGCGCACCGCTTCATCGAGATGCTCATGCTCGCTGAACCAGCCCCGTGCCACGGTGTGCAGCACCTGCTCCTGCAGTGGCCGTGCAGCCAGTCGCGCGCGCAGTACGCTGCACAGCAGCGGGTGCAGGCGGTACCAGGTCTCGCGGTCGTGACTCTTGATCTGGGTGATGAACAGGTTGTCGCCATCGAGCCGTGCCAATTGGGCCATCATGCCGGCGATGGCGTGGGGCTGGCCGATCAGCGTCGCGCACAAGGACGCGCAAAAACGCTCGCAGATGGAAGCGCAGGTCAGCAGGTGCAGGTCCTCGGGCTCCAGGCGCACCAGCACTTCCCTTTCGAAATAGTCGGCGAATGCCGTGGCGTCGCGAATCTGCACGCGGTCGATGCGCGTCATGTGCCGGGCCTTGAGATCGACCGCGAACAGTTGCAGGCCAGCGACCCAGCCATCGGTCAGCTCATGCAGCACCGCTGCATCGCGGGCGTCGACAGCGCCCAGGTGTTCACGCAGGAAGCGCTCGGATTCGGCCTTGGTGAAACGCAGGTCGCGCAGGTCGAACTCGCTGACCTGGCCACGGGCGCGCAAGGGTGCCAACGGGACCGGCATGGCCATGCGCGTGCCAAACACCAGGTGCAGGTTGGGCGGTGCATAGTCGATCAGCCATTGCAGCGCCTGGACGATTTTGCCGTCCTGCAGGTGCTGCACATCGTCGAGCATCAGCACCAGTTCCCGCGGATACTGGGCGATGCCCTGGACCAGGGTGATGACCCAATGCTCGACGGCCATTTCGTCATTGTCGCGGCCAAGCAGGAACGCGGCATCGCGGACCTGATCCGGCGCCACTTGTGCAAGGCTTGCCTGCAGGCAATGGGAGAAACGCCCCAGCTCATCGTCCTCGGCGGCGAGGGACAGCCAGGCCACGTCGAAATTCATCGCCAGCAACTCCCGGCGCCAGGCCAGCAGCGTGCTGGTCTTGCCGGACCCGGCCGGCCCCTGGATCACCACGCAACGCTGCCGGCGAACCTCTTGCAGGCGCGCCATCAGCTGTTCCCGCGGCACCAGGCGTCGGGCCCCGCGGGGCGGTACCACCTTGGTGTCGGCAAGCAGTTGATCGGTGTCTGTAACGGGGGGTAGCGACATGGTTGAAGACTTCCAGAAAGCGGCGCAGGCAACGAGTGATGCAGGGTAGAGAACATACCGCAAGGCACGCAAAACCGCAGCATATTGTAAGTCCCGACAGCACTTTTTCCTGTGCCCCACCCTCTCCTCTTCACCGCCATTTTCCCTGAAGGAGTGAGCCTGCTCCGGGCGGCGTTCCGACGATGAGGTGAGGCCCCTCGCCATGGATGGCGCCTCACCCACCGCCATCGCGGGCAAGCCCGCTCCCACAGGTTTCAGCGGCGGACTCAAACTTTGGGCTCTATACCATCCACTGTGGGAGCGGGCTTGCCCGCGATGGCGCCAGCACAGGCAACATCGCCAGCGACTGACACACCGCTTTCGCGGCAAGCCCGCTCCCACAGGTTTCAGCGGCGGACTCAAACTTTGGGCTCTATACCATCCACTGTGGGAGCGGGCTTGCCCGCGATAGCGGCGGTACAAGCAACATCGGCAGCGACTGACACACTGCTTTCGCGGGCAAGCCCGCTCCTACAGGGTTCAGTGATACACGCAAATCCTGCCGCAGCCCATCACGCCTCAGGCAAGCCCTCAGGCCACAGCAGTCGTACCGCATCGCCGTCTTCGCGATAGGCATGGCAGGTGCCGATCACCCAGGGACGCACCGCGACAATTTGCTCGGTGGCGGTCTGGCGACGGCGGGTGGCCTCGGCGCGGTAGGTTGAGAACATCGTCTGCATGGCGGTCGAGGCCATGCGTTCGAGCAGTTCGGTCATGTGCGTGCAGCCCTTCACGCCGCCGACGACCGCCTTCATTTTCTGCTTGAAACCGGCAGCGATCTTCAGCCCGGTCAGGCCCGAATAGGCAGCACTGGCTTCACCGCAGAACTGGCTCGCGCCGGTGGCGGTCAACGCCTTGATCTGCACGATCACCATGTCGGCGTCGAGGGTCATCACCAGGCGCATGTCATGAATCGCGCCGCCGTGGGGCACGCGGTGAAACGGCAGGTCGGTGGGTTCGTTGGTCAGGTCCACCAGGCGTCCTTCGATGTCGAACAGTCCATCGCTGCGCTGGTAGCCCTTGCAGGTGATTTCACGGGTGTGCAGCAGTGTGCGGGTGGGCAAATCATCAGGCGTGGCAGTCATCTACGGACTCCTTCTTAAAGCGTGCGCAACTTCACAACAGACAAGAAAAAAGGGCCGGAACAGTGTCCGGCCCCGGGCTGCGGTCAGAAACCGCCGCGACCGCCACCACAGATGATGGTCTGGCCACTGACGAAGTTCGACTCCGGAATGCACAGCATGTACACCGAACCCGCCGCCTCTTCGACGGTGCCGAAACGGCCCAGCGGCGTGTCGCGGCCGGCGGCGGCGATGCGGTCAGGGTGCACACCGACCTTGATGTCACGGCCTTCGACCTGCACGGTCTTCTCTTCGGTGGTGGCCTGGGTCAGGCGGGTCTCGATGGCGCCGAAGGCCACGCAGTTGACGTTGACCTTGAGGCGGCCCCACTCCTTGCACAGGGTCTTGGTCATGCCCATGATCCCGGCCTTGGCCGCCGAGTAGTTGATCTGGCCGGCGTTGCCCTGGGTGCCCGACACCGACGAGATGTTCACCACTTTGCGGAACACTTCCTGGCCGGCTTCGGCTTCGGCCTTGCTCGCTTCACGGAAGTACGGGTACGCCGCGCGCAGCAGCATGAACGGTGCCTTGAGGTGGCAGTCGAGGATTGCATCCCACTGCTCGTCGGACATTTTCTGGATGACGTTGTCCCAGGTGTAGCCGGCGTTGTTGACGATGATGTCGATGCGACCGAACGCTTCCAGGGCAGTCTTCACGCAGCGCTCGCCGAAGTCCGGGGCCACCACGTTGCCGACACAGGCCACGGCTTCGCCGCCCAGTGCGCGGATCTCGGCAATGACTTCATCGGCCGGGCCCTGATCGAGGTCGTTGATAACGACCTTCGCGCCTTCGCTGGCGAATTTCAGCGCAACGCTGCGACCGATGCCACGGCCGGAACCAGTGACGATGGCCACCTGGCCTTGGAGTTTCTTGCTCATTGACAGCTTTCCTCTTGTTTTTTTCAGGTGCAATGGCCACGCGCGGCGTGGCCATCAAAGGGGTTCAGTTTTTGCCGTACAGGGTGACCACGCAGGCGCCGCCCAGGCCGAGGTTGTGCTGCAGGGCATGCTGCAGACCTTCGACCTGGCGCGCGCCGGCGGTGCCGCGCAATTGGTGGGTCAGCTCGTAGCACTGGGCCAGGCCCGTGGCGCCCAGCGGGTGGCCTTTGCACAGCAGGCCGCCGGACGGGTTGGTCACCACACGGCCGCCGTAGGTGTTGTCGCCATCGAGGATGAATTTCTCAGCCTCCCCGACCGGGCACAGGCCCAGGGCTTCGTAAGTCACCAGCTCGTTGTGGGCGAAGCAGTCGTGCAGCTCGACCACGCGAATGTCTTGCGGGCCAACGCCGGCTTTCTCGTACACCGCACCGGCGGCGCGCTCGGCCATGTGGGCACCGACGAAACCGATCATGGTTTTCGGCTCGAACGACTCCACCGGGTCGGTCACCAGGGATTGCGCGAGGATGGCCACGTCAGTGCGCAGGCCGTGCCTGCGGGCGAAGGCCGGTGAGCAGATGATCGCCGCGGCCGCGCCACAGGTCGGCGGGCAGGCCATCATGCGGGTCATCACGCCGTCCCACATCAGTTGGTCGTTCATCACGTCTTCGGTGCTGACGATCTTCTTGAACAGCGCCAGGGGGTTGTTGGCGGCGTGGCGGCTGGCCTTGGCGCGGATCGCGGCGAAGGTGCTCATCTGCGTGCCGTACTTGCGCATGTGCTCGCGCCCGGCGCCGCCGAAGGTGATCAGGTTGCGCGGGATGTCGCCGGCATCGCCGCACAGCTCGTCCTGGATCGGCAGATAGTCGCCACGCGGCAGCGGGCGGTCGTCGAAGTTGGAACGGGTCGGACCCGGGCGCATCTGTTCGAAGCCGACCGCCAGGGCGCATTCAACCTGGCCACTCTCGACGGCGGCACGGGCCAGGAACAGGGCGCTGGAGCCGGTGGCGCAGGCGTTGTTGACGTTGAACACCGGGATACCGGTGCGGCCAACGCGGTACAGCACGGCCTGGCCACAGGTGGTGTCACCGTAGACGTAGCCGGCGAAGGCCATCTGCACCTTGTCGTAGCTCAGGCCGGCATCGGCCAGGGCCAGGCGCACGGCCTCGGCGCCCATCTCGATGTAGCTGGGGCTGGCACCGGGCTTGGTGAAGGGGATCATGCCGACGCCGGCGACTAATGCGTTCTGACTCATGGGAAGTGTCCTGACTGGTTGGGCCGAAATGGCAATGGTTACAGCGCGAGCGCGATAATTTCGTGTGCGGCCCGGCCTGTGCCGCCGTGATCGTTGATCACCGTGGCGATGGAATGTGTGCGCAGGCGGCCATGGGCGACCCGCAGGCGCGCCAGCTCTGCGGAGCACTTGCGCAAGGTTTCACTGGCATACAGGTTGGCGATCGCCGTGTGTTCGGCGGTCAGCGGCTGACGCAAACGCTTTTCCAGATAGAAATCCACCAGCACCCGCAGGGCAATGGCGCGGGACTTGATGTCGGCGACTTTGCTGCGGGTGTGCGGCTGGTCCCACAGGCAATAACCATTGCTGTCCGTGTGCTGAAGGTGGACAAGGGTCTCTTGCAACAGATGTTCGAGGCGGCTGGCAGCAAAAGTCGCCAGCAACAGGCGCTCCTGGGCCCAGGCCCTGCCGAGTTCCTCCATGCCCCTGCCCGCTTCGCCCAGCAGGTTGTCGACCGGGACACGCACGTCGACGAAGGAGAAATCCGCGGCGCCCGGCTGTCCGCCCGGGTTCACACTCGGCGTGCGACTGACCCCTGAGCGGGTCGTTTCGACCATCACCAGGCTGACGCCGCTCTCGCCGTCCTGGCTGTCGGTGCGGCAGGCGAGCAATACAAGGTCGCCGTCCAGGCCGTTGCCGACGCAAACCTTGCTGCCATTGATCAGGTAGTGATCGCCTTCGCGCACCGCACGGGTGCGCAGGTTGCGGTGCCGGCCGCCGGGTTCGGCCACCGCGAGGGCGAGGATCGCTTCGCCGCTGCAGGCCGGCGCCAGCCAGCGCTGCTTCTGTTCATCGCTGCCGAGCCGGGCAATGCACGGCGCAATCACGTCCGAATGCAGGGACAGGGCCTTGTCTTCGATGCCGGCCCGGGAAAATTCCTCGCAAATCACCGCGGCGTGCCCGAAGTCACCACCGCCACCGAATGCCCCCGGCAGGGTCACGCACAGCACACCCTGGCGCCCGGCCTGCTGCCAGACCCGACGGGTGATCTCGCCGGCCTGCGCCTGCTGCGGCAGGTAGTCGCGCTCAAGAAAGCGTCGCACCGTGGTGCGAAACATTTCATGATCCTCGCGGTAGATTGTGCGTTGAACGTCCATCCGGGAACCCTTGGCCATGGCCGATTACAAGGGGAAAACGGGACATTCCCGCTCCATAGTGTCCAGGCAATCGTTGCACGTGGCCGGGGCCGGCGAGAGCCACCCCCATAGGGGGGGCGGGTTTGCAAGAGGCGGCGCGCACCCAATAATCGGCGCAAGACATTGAATATCGTCCCGCCCCTGTGTTGAGGGTTAGACCAAAGTCTCTAACGGGCGCCAGACATGGCACTATGGCGGGATTCAGAATAATAAAATGATCACCTGAGCCGCTTGCGGTTGCCGGTGATGCGTACGGAGGTTTTTTTCGATGCCTGCTCAATGGGACAGCCCAACGGTCAGCCCCGCTCTCGCGACCTCCCCTGGTGAGCCAGCCGTTTCACGCAGTGGCTCGATCAAGTTCGCCAGCCCGAAATCCGCCGACAGCCATCTGTCGCGCTCGCGCCTGCTGCAACAGATGACCGACGCCGAAGCCGTGCGTCTGATCCTGATCCGTGCCGCTGCCGGTTTCGGCAAGACCACGCTGATGCAGCAATACCGCGAACACTACCTGGCCAGCGGCAAACAGGCGCTGTGGGTCAACCTGGAACCGGCCGACAACGACCTGCAACGCTTCGCCAGCCTGCTCGACAATGGCCTCGGCGCCTGGCTGTCCAAGCCCGGCGACCCAATGCCTGGCAGTGAGCAAAAAAGCACCGAGGACCTGCTCGAACAGATCGCCACCAGCAGCGTGCCCTTTGCCCTGTTGCTTGACGAAGTCGAAGTGATCCAGAACGCCGAGGTGCTTGAATTCCTCCAGCAACTGATCGAACTGCTGCCCGCCGGTTGCGTGGTGGTCATGGCGTCACGCTCCACACCCGGGATCGGGCTGGGCCGGATTCGCGCCCGTGGGCAACTGCTGGAGATTCGCCCCGGCGACCTGCGTTTTACCGCCGAAGAAGCCATGGCGTTCATCCGCGACAAACGCCAGATTCCCCTGCACGATGACGAGCTGGCGGTCCTGTACCGACGCACCGAAGGCTGGATCGCCGGGCTGTACCTGGCCAGCCTGTCGCTGAAAGATCGCGATGATCACGCCTCCTTCATCTCGTCTTTTTCCGGTTCCAACCTCGAGCTGGCCGAATACCTCACCGAAGACATCCTCGCGCGCCAGACCGAAGAGTGCCGGGTGTTCCTGATGCAGACCAGCGTCCTCGAACAATTTTGCGTGCCCCTGTGCGAGGCAGTGACCGGGCGCAGCGACAGCCGCGCCATGATCGACCATCTCGATCGCACCAACCTGTTCCTGGTACCGGTCGACAGCCAGCAGCAGTGGTTCCGCTATCACCACCTGTTCGCCAGTTTCCTGCGCCATGCCCTCGATCGCCTGTACCCGGGCATGGCCAGCACCCTGCACGAAACCGCCGCACGCTGGTTCTTCGAGGCCGGACAACCGATCCCGGCGATCGAACACCTGTTCAGCGCCGGGCTGCTGGAGCAGGCGGCCGACGGCTTGAACAGCTTTCTCGACACCCTGATCGACAGCGGCCGCACGCGCCTGCTCCTGCGCTGGCTGGACCGCATTCCACAACACACCCGCGACGGCTACCCGCACCTCAATCAGACCTATGCCTGGCTGCTCGCTTCGACCACCCGCCTGAAGGACGCCATGGAGGTTGCCGAGCGTCTTGAGCGGCAATCGGGGCCGGCTTTCGCCTATGTCACCGAAGTGGTGCAGTGCCTGCGCCTGGGGGTGACCGACCAGTCCGGGGAATGCTGCCGCAAGGGCGTCGAGCTGCTGGCGCGGATGCCGGCGGACGAAGTGCACCTGTACATGGTGCTGGCCAGCTCGGTGGCGATGAATCTGGTGGCCAGCGGGCGCTACGACGAAGCGCGCAACCTGGTGTCCAGTGCGATGCAGCGCGATCCGCGGATCAATTCGAGCTTTCTGCGCCACACTTTCAGTGTCAACGAAAGCATCCTGGACCTGATCCAGGGTCGCCTGGGCAGTGCCCTGGTGCGCATCCAGAGCACCCCGGCCCGCCCGCAAAACGACGGCCAGCGCAAACCCCATGAAGCCAAGCTGTCGATGGACATTTTCCACGGCCTGCTGCTGTACGAAACCGGCGAATTCGATGAAGCGCAGAAGTACCTGTCGCGCTGCCTGTTTTTCGCCAAGCACGTCAGCTCGCCGGAGAACCAGATCGTCACCCACGTGCTGACCGCGCGCATCGCCTACACCCAAGGCGATCGGGCGACCTGGATGCGCTGCCTGATGGAGCTTGAGCAGATCGGCGTGCAGGTCGGCTCGCGTCGCGTGCAATGTTCGGCCTGGCTGGAACGGGCACGGGTTGCCCTGCTCGAACAGCGCCTGGACACCGCGGTGCAGGCCCTGCATGCGGCCGACCTGAACGGCGACTGGGACCGTCCCGATTTCATCCGTTTCGCCAATGACGTCGACACCCCGAGCATCGCCCGCCAACGCCTGCGTATCGCCCAGGGTGAAGGCGTTGCGGCGGCCAAGGCCCTGCGCGTGGCCATCGAACAAGCGCGGCACTGGCAACACCATCGGCGTGAACTCAAGCTGCATATTTTGCTGGCACTGGCGCTGGACAGCATTCACCAGCCCCAGGACGCCTTTCAGTCACTGCAGGACGCCTTGCGCCTGGCCAGTCACGATGGCTTCCTCGCCACCTTTATCGAGGAAGGCCATCGCCTCGCCGGGCTGCTGCAACGCTGGGCCACCGCCGGCAAGGCCCGCTGCAAGGAACTGGGCATAGCGCCGTGCTTTGTGGAAAGCCTGTTGCAGCATTGGGGTCTGGGCGAGGCCAATGCCGACGCGGCGCGCACCGACAACGGCGCGCATCAGGTGCTGACCGTGCGTGAGTACCAGATTCTGCAATTGCTGGCCGCCGGGCACCGCAATCGCGAGATCGCCGAGAAGGTGTTCCTGTCCGAGTTCACGGTGAAATCGCACTTGCAGAAGATCTACGCGAAACTGGAAGCCAACGGCAGGACGGAAACCCTGGCGATTGCCCGGGCCAAGGGCTGGATTGCCTGAGGCCTGAACTTGCGAACGTCGACCGGGTGTACTGAGACCTGTGGGAGCCAGCCTGCTGGCGATGGCGGTAGGTCAGGCGATATCGATGTTGAAGCTGCCGGCCTCTTCGCTGGCAAGCCAGCTCCTACAGGGGATTGGTGGCTGGCCCGGGGCTTGGGTCCACGCTGAGCACTGTAGGAGCTGGCTTGCCGGCGATGGCGGTAGATCAGGCGACATCGATGTTGAAGCTGCCGGCCTCATCGCTGGCAAGCCAGCTCCTACAGGGATTGGTGGCTGGTCGGGGGCTTTAGTCTACCGCTGAGCACTGTAGGAGCTGGCTTGCCGGCGATGGCGGTAGGTCAGGCGATATCAATGTTGAAGCTGCCGGCCTCATCGCTGGCAAGCCAGCTCCTACAGGGATTGGTGGCTGGACCGGGGCTTGAGTCCACGCTGAGCACTGTAGGAGCTGGCTTGCCGGCGATGGCGGTAGAACAGGCGATATCGATGTTGAAGCTGCCGGCCTCATCGCTGGCAAGCCAGCTCCTACAGGGGATTGGTGGCTGGCCCGGGGCTTGGGTCCACGCTGAGAACCGTAGGAGCTGGCTTGCCGGCGATGGCGGTAGGTCAGGCGACATCGATGTTGAACCTGCCGGCCTCTTCGCTGGCAAGCCAGCTCCTACAGGGGATTGGTGGCTGGCCCGGGGCTTGGGTCCACGCTGAGCACTGTAGGAGCTGGCTTGCCGGCGATGGCGGTAGATCAGGCGATATCAATGTTGAAGCTGCCGGCCTCTTCGCTGGCAAGCCAGCTCCTACAGGGTCAGAGGGCTTGTTCGAGCTCCGGGACGGCTTCGAACAGGTCGGCCACCAGGCCGTAGTCGGCGACCTGGAAGATCGGCGCTTCTTCGTCCTTGTTGATGGCGACGATGATTTTCGAGTCCTTCATGCCCGCCAGGTGCTGGATCGCACCGCTGATGCCGACGGCGATGTACAGCTGCGGCGCGACGATCTTGCCGGTCTGGCCGACCTGCATGTCGTTGGGCACGAAGCCTGCGTCAACCGCAGCCCGGGACGCACCAACACCCGCACCGAGCTTGTCGGCAAGGGCGTACAGGTACTTGAAATTGTCGCCGTTCTGCATGCCACGACCACCGGACACGACGATCTTCGCCGCGGTCAGTTCAGGGCGGTCGGACTTGGCCAGTTCTTCACTGACGAAACTCGAAATACCCGCGTCATGGGCCGTGGCCAGCGCTTCGATGATGGCTGAACCACCGACGGCAGCTACCGGGTCGAAGCCGGTGGCGCGCACGCTGATCACCTTGACCGCCGCGCTCGACTGCACGGTAGCGATGGCGTTGCCGGCGTAGATCGGGCGCTTGAAGGTGTCGGCGCTTTCCACGGTGATGATCTCGGAGATCTGGTCGACGTCCAGTGCTGCGGCCACCCGCGGCAGGATGTTTTTGCCGTTGGAGGTGGCGCAGGCCAGGACGTGGCTGTAGATCGCCAATTGCTCGATCACCAGCCCCGTCACCAGGGGCGCGACGTTTTCCGGCAGTTGATGGGCGTAAGCGGGGTTATCGGCGACCAGCACCTTGCTGACACCTTCGATGGCGGCAGCGGCCTCGGCCACGGCGCCGACAAAGGCACCGGCGACCAATACGTGAATGTCGCCACCGATCCGGCTGGCAGCCGCCACGGTGTTCAGCGTGGCCGAGGCCAGCACTTTGTTGCCCTGCGAATCGGTTGCGTAGTCAGCAATCACCAGGATAGTCATTCAGATCACCTTCGCTTCGTTCTTCAGTTTTTCGACCAGTTCGGCTACCGACTTGACTTTGATGCCCGCCGAGCGGGTCGCTGGCGCCTCGACTTTCAACACCGTCACGGTGGATGCCGTGTTCACACCCAAGTCTGCGGGCGTCAGGGTTTCCAGGGGCTTTTTCTTGGCCTTCATGATGTTCGGCAACGAGGCGTAACGCGGCTCGTTGAGACGCAGGTCAGTGGTGACAATGGCGGGCAGGCGCAATGCGACGGTCTGCATGCCGCTGTCGATTTCCCGGGTGACGTTCAGGGTGTCGCCAGCCAAGGTCACTTTCGAGGCAAAGGTGCCCTGGGCGAAGCCGCTGAGGGCGGCGAGCATCTGGCCGGTCTGGTTGTTGTCGCTGTCGATCGCCTGCTTGCCGAGGATCACCAGTTGCGGTTGTTCCCGGTCGACCACGGCCTTGAACAATTTGGCGATGGCCAGGGCGCTCAGTTCTTCGTTGTGTTCAATCAGGATGGCGCGGTCGGCACCCAGGGCCAGGGCGGTGCGCAGTTGTTCCTGGGCGGCGACGGGGCCGACGCTGACCACTACGACTTCGCTGGCGATGCCTTGTTCCTTGAGGCGTACCGCTTCTTCCACGGCAATTTCGCAGAACGGGTTGAGGGCCATTTTGACGTTGGCCAGGTCGATGCCGGATTGATCCGCCTTGACGCGGACCTTGACGTTGAAATCGACCACGCGCTTGACGGCTACGAGGACTTTCATTGTTGGGGACTCCAAAAAATATCAATAATTTAACAACCGGCGCGCGCTCCTTTTACAGGTGCGTCGCCTGATCCACCGTCATCGCGGGCAAGCCCGCTCCTACAGGTCTCGGCGGCGGACTCAAACCTTGGGTTCGACACCACCCCCCTGTAGGAGCCGGCTTGCTGGCGATGGGGCCAGTAAAATCAACATTGATGTCGCCTGATCCACCGCCTTCGCGGGCAAGCCCGCTCCCACAGGTTTCAGTGGTGGACTCTAGCCCTGGGTTCGACACCACCCCCCTGTAGGAGCCGGCTTGCTGGCGATGGGGCCAGTAACATCAACATTGATGTCGCCTGATCCACCGCCTTCGCGGGCAAGCCCGCTCCTACAGGTCTCAGCGGCGGACTCAAACCTTGGGTTCGACACCACCCACCTGTAGGAGCCGGCTTGCTGGCGATGGGTCAGCAACATCAACATTGATGTCGCCTGATTCACCGCCATCGCGGGCAAGCCCGCTCCTACAGGTCAAGGCGGCGGACTCAAACCTTGGGTTCGGCACCACCCCCCTGTAGGAGCCGGCTTGCTGGCGATGGGGCCAGTAAAATCAACATTGATGTCGCCTGATCCACCGTCATCGCGGGCAAGCCCGCTCCCACAGGTTTCAGTGGTGGACTCTAGCCCTGGGTTCGACACCACCCCCTGTAGGAGCCGGCTTGCTGGCGATGGGGCCAGTGCGTTCAACATTGATGTCGCCTGATTCACCGTCATCGCGGGCAAGCCCGCTCCTACAAATGGGCGGTGGTCGGGGTTACTCGTCCTGCATCAATTCGCTATAGGCCTGCAGGTGATGGTCGTCGTCGCCGAACTGGCGGGCGATCATCAGCAGGTGCTTGGCGTGATGGGACAGCACGTATTCCCAGGTCAGGCCGATGCCGCCGTGCAACTGGATGCCCTGGTCGGCAACGAATCGCGCGGCGCGGCACACCACGTACTTGGCGGCGGCCAGCGTACGGCTGCGCTCCGGGCTGTCCGGGTCATCGGCAACGCAGGCCGCGAGCAGGGTCATGGACGTGGCCTGGTCCAGCTCGATGTGCATGTCGACCATGCGGTGTTGCAAGGCCTGGAACTTGCCGATGGCCTGGCCGAATTGCTTGCGGGTCTTGAGGTAGTCCAGCGTCAGCGCACAGGTCGCTTCCAGGCTGCCGACGGCTTCGGCGCACTGCGCGGCGATGGCGCGGCCCTGCTGGTAACGCAAGGCGTCGAACGCCTGTCCGGCCCCACCCAGCACGGCGGCAGCATTGACAAAGACATTGTCGAGGAACAGGTCACAGGCGCGTCGGCCGTCCATGGTCGGGTACTCGCGTATGCTCACCCCCGGGCTCGCCGGGTCGACCAGGAACAGGCTGATGCCGTGCTCATCGCGAGCTTCGCCGGTCACCCGGGCTGACACCAGCACCAGCCCGGCGCTCTGGCCGCCGACCACCACAGACTTGCGCCCGTTAAGGGACCAGCCACCGTTGACCGCTTCGGCACGGGTCTGCACATCCTGCAGTTGGTAATGGCTCTGCGGCTCGTCGAGCGCCACGGCCAGTTGCAGTTGCCCACTGGCGACCTGCGGCAGCAGCTCGTCTTTTTGCGTTGCGCTGCCCAACTGGTCGATCAGGCCACCGGCGAAGATCACCGAATGCAGCCAAGGCTCCAGGCACAGGCCACGGCCCAGCTCCTGGGCGACCAGCATCACGTCCACGCCGTTGCCGGCAAAACCACCGTACTGTTCTGCGAACGGCACCGACGTCAGGCCCAGTTCACCGAGTTGCTGCCAGAACTCAACGCTGAAGCCCTTGGCGCTTTCGCGATACTGCTCGCGCTGTTCGAAGCCATAGGCGTCGCGAACCTGCCGGGCAGCCGTGTCTTGCAGCATTTGCTGCTCTTCTGAAAGTTTGAAGTCCATGGTCTGCTCCTTACAGTTCGAGAATCATCTTGGCGATGATGTTCTTCTGGATTTCAGTGGAACCGCCGTAGACGGAGGCCTTGCGCATATCCAGGTACTGGCAGGTCGACGAGTTGCTGTACTCGCTGTGCAGCAACTCCCCTTCATGGTCGTAGCCCAATTCGTCTTTCAGGAACGGGTTGGCATGGACCCCCACCGCCTTGGTCAGCAGGTAGGTGATGGCCTGGCGGATCTCGGTGCCCTTGATTTTCAGGATCGAGCTCTCGGAACCCGGCACGCCACCTTCGCTGGCGGCGGCAAGGATGCGCATGTTGCTCATGCCGATGGCCATCAACTGGATTTCCACGTCGGCAATCTGCGTGCGGAACGACGGGTCTTCGATCAACGGCTTGCCGTTACGGTATTCGGCACGGGCGACGCGCTTGAGCCGGGCCAGCATGGCCTTGGCGATGCCGATCCCGGCAATGGACGTGCGCTCGTGGGTCAGCAGGTACTTGGCGCAAGTCCAACCTTCGTTCTCACGGCCCACCAGGTTGTGCACAGGCACACGTACGTTGTCGAGGAACACCTCGTTGACGTAGTGACCACCGTCGAGGGTGATGATCGGCCGCACGGTGATGCCGGGGCTTTTCATGTCGATCAGCAGGAAGGAAATGCCCCGCTGCTGCTGCGCCTCGGCGTCGGTACGCACCAGGCAGAACATCCAGTCGGCCATGTGCCCGGTGGAGGTCCAGGTCTTCTGGCCGTTGACGATGTAGTCGTCGCCGTCACGCACCGCACGGGTGCGCAGGCTCGCCAGGTCGGAACCGGCGCCCGGCTCGGAGTAGCCCTGGCACCACCAGTCCTCGCAATTGAGGATGCGTGGCAGGTAATGCGCCTTTTGCTCGGCGGTGCCGAACTTGATGATCACTGGACCCACCATGTTGATGCCGAACGGTACGATCCGAGGGGTCCCGGCCACCGAGCATTCTTCGTCGAAGATGTGCTTTTGCACGGCGGTCCAGCCGGTGCCGCCCTGCTCCACCGGCCAGCTGGCCGCCAGCCAGCCCTTGCGGTTGAGGGTCTGCATCCACCGCACCTGGTCAGCCTTGTTCAACGACTTGCCCTGGTTGACCCGCGTCGCGATGTCCGCCGGCAGGTGCGCCTTGAGAAAAGCCCGGACCTCCTCGCGGAACTCCATTTCCTCAGGACTGAATTGAATATCCATCAAGTACCTCGTATCGCCAGCCTGTGGCCGGTCTTGTTAATCGAGAATCAGCAGCCTGCCGCCGCCGGACTTGGTCTGGCGTCGGCAGGCAGGCAACCGTCATTGATCGAAGAGGATCACCGAGCGCGCCAGTTCGCCGCGGCGCAGTTCATCGAACGCCTCGTTGATCTGCTCCAGCTTGATGCGCTGGGAGATCATCTCGTCGAGCTTTAGGCGACCCTGCATGTAGAAATCGGTCAGGCGCGGCAGGTCCACCGGGAAGCGGTTGGACCCCATGAACGAACCCTGGATGCGCCGCTCATGCAGCAGCGCCAGCGGGTCGAGCTCCAGCTTGACGCCGGGCTTGATCATGCCGATGACGGTCGCGGTGCCGCCCCGGGCCAGCATGCTGAAGGCCTGCTCGGCGGTTTGCTTGAGGCCGATGCATTCGAAGGCGTGATGCACGCCGCCACGGGTCAGCTCGAGGACCTGGGCCACCGCGCCGCCGTCCTTGGCGTTGACCACGTCAGTGGCGCCGAACTGCTTGGCCAACTCGAGCTTCGAATCGAGCATGTCGATGGCGATGATGCGCCCGGCACCGGCCAGTGCCGCGCCGTTGATGGTGGCCAGGCCAATGCCGCCGCAACCGATCACGGCCACGGTCTCACCCGGACGCACCTTGGCGGTGTTGAACACCGCGCCGGTCCCGGTGGTGACCGCACAACCGAGCAGCGCCGCGCGGTCCAGCGGCATGTCGCGGCGAATCGCAACCAGTGCGTGCTCGTGCACCAGCATCTGCTCGGCATAGGCCGACAGGTTGATGAACTGGGTCATCGGCTTTTGCACGTAGGTCAGGCGCGGCTCTTCGCCGGCAGCGCGCTTGGTGTCCGGCGACACGCACAACGACAAATGACCGGTGACGCAATGCTCGCAGTGGCCGCAGTAGGCCGACAGGCAGGTGACCACATGATCCCCCGGCTTGACCGTGCGGACATCGCAACCCACTTGCTCGACGATGCCGGAGGCTTCGTGACCGAGGACCACCGGGGTCGGATGCGGGTAGGCACCGTCAACGAAATGCAGATCGGAATGGCAGACACCTACTGCAACCGTGCGAACCAGCACTTCGCGCGGGCCCGGCTTGCTGATGCCGACGTCTTCGATGGTCAGGGGCTTGCCTGGGGTGTGGAATACCGCAGCTTTCATTTTTTTATTCTCTTATTGGAAGCAGTGGCCAGCGATGGCGAGCGCACTCACCATGCCGGATATCGTGTTAGCGCTTGATCATCGAACCGACGATCTGGCGCACCTGATCGCTGTAGGGCGGACGCATCACGTCCATGCCATCGGCGGCGCGCAGCACCGCCTTGCCATGGCTGAACGTGCGGAAGCCATCGAAGCCGTGGTAGCAGCCCATGCCGCTGTTGCCCACGCCACCGAACGGCAGCGTCTCGACGCCAGCGTGGCGCAGCACGTCGTTGAGGGTCACCCCGCCCGAAGTCGTGCGGCTGAGCACGAAGGATTCTTCGGTGGAATCGTGGCCGAAGTAGTACAGGCCGAGCGGGCGCGGACGGGAGTTGATGTAACTCACCACCTCGGCAAAGGAGTCGTAGGTCTTGTACGGCAACAGCGGGCCGAAGATTTCGTCCTGCATCACCTGCAGTGCGTCGCCCGGGTTGCTCAACAGGGTCGGCACCATCTTGTGGTGAGGCTGGTTACTGAAATCCTCGTTCGCCGGGTTCAGCTCGATCAGCTCGACACCCGCCTCGCGCGCTTCGTCGAGGTAGCCATGCAGGCGCTCGAAGTGCCGGGCGTTGATCACCGAGGTGTAGTCCGGGTTATCCAGCAACGTCGGGAACAGGGTGGCGAACACTTCCTGCACGGTTGCAACGAAGGTTTCCTCCAGCTCTTGCGGCACGAACACGTAGTCCGGCGCCAGGCAGATCTGCCCGGCGTTGTGCAGCTTGCCGGTGAGGATCTTGCTGACGGCGGCCTTCATGTCGGCGGTGCGCGAGAGGATGGTCGGCGACTTGCCGCCCAGCTCCAGGGTCACCGGCACCAGGTTCTCGGCGGCGGCGCGCATGACGTGCTTGCCGATGCTGCTGGCCCCGGTGAACAGCAGATGGTCGAACGGCTGCTGGCTGAAGGCATGGCCGACGTCCGGACCGCCGGTGATGATCGCGACTTCATCCTCGGCATACACTTGCTTGAAGATCCGCGCTAGCAGGGCCGAGGTTTTCGGGTTGTATTCCGAGACCTTGATCATCACCCGGTTGCCGGCGGCCAGAGCGCCGGCCAGGCCGTTGAAGACCATGTTGCCGGGGAAGTTCCAGGCGGTGATGATGCCCACCACGCCGAGCGGCTGGTATTGCACCCAGGCTTCGCCGCGATCGGTGGTGCGCGGCTCAGCCTTCATCCAGGCGGCAATGTTGGCCTTGGTGTACTTCAGGGACGCCAGCGGGCCGAGGACGTCCATCACCCGCGAGAAGTCCTTGCTGCGATGACCAAAGTCGGCGGCCAGGGCTTCGATGATCTCGTCCTGGTAATCGACCAGCAGGCCGATGGCCCGGTCGATCAGTTCGCAGCGCTGTTCGGCGGTCCAGGGCTCGTTGGCGAGGCAGGCGGCACGTTGCTTGTCGAGGATGACGCGAATGTCGGCGGCATTCAGGTGTTCATTGGCACTCATGCGATTCGGACTTCCATGCAATGTCAGTGGGTCGGGGGAGCTGCCAATCCGCTGTCGGGCCGCTACACTGGCCGGCTCGAACCTTGAATCGGGTATCGCTCATGACTGGCGATACTAGAAAGGGCCGCCCCGGCACGACGACAACCAAAGGTAGGATGCATGGAAGGTTTTGAACGTAGTTCCAACGAACCAGCCCAGGGAGCAAAGCCGCCGATCCGTGCCGGCAAATTCCTCGCGCCGGCCGGCCTGCCAGGCCAATTGGAGCGTTCGGCCCTGATGGCGCAACTCGACCAGCGCGATGGCGTGCGCCTGGTCCTGATCAGCGCTGCCCCCGGCTACGGCAAGACCACCCTGCTGCAGCAATACCGCGAACGCTGCCATGGCGAAGGCCGGCGCGTGCTGTGGTGCAACCTCGATGCCCTGGATAACGATCCGCTGCGTTTGTGCCAGGTGCTGCTGAGCGGCCTGCGGGATATCGGCCTGATCCACGCCGGCGACAATCCGCCCGTGGATCCGGTGCAACTGGAGTCCTGGCTGCTGGAGCACATCGCCGCCAGCCACGAAGGGTTCACGCTGCTGATGGACGAATTCGAAGCCATCGACCAGCCTGCAGCACTCGACTTCATCCAGCAGCTGATCAAGGCGCTGCCGGTGGGCGCGACCCTGGCCATCGCCTCGCGCACCCTGCCACCGATCAATCTGGGCCGCCTGCGGGTGCGCGGCGAACTGCACGAGATCGATACCGAAGCGCTGCGCCTGAGCCTCGACGAGACCGCCAGCTACATCCTGCAAAAGCGCCAGTTGCCCCTGGACGCGGCGGACATCGCCAGCCTGCACGAACGCACCGAAGGCTGGATTTCCGGGATCTACCTGGCCACCCTGTCCTTGCAGCGACATGGCGATCCGGCGGCCTTCATTGCCTCCTTCAACGGCGCCCACCCGGCGCTGGCGGAATACTTCGCCGAGGACGTGCTGGCCCGGCAGACCGAGGCCTGCCAGCGCTTCCTGGTGCAGACCAGCATCCTGTCGCGGTTCAATCCTGCGCTGTGCGACGCTATCACCGGGCGCAATGACAGCCACTCGATGATCGAAGCACTGGAGCGCGCCAACCTGTTCGTGATTGCCACGGATGAGCAGCGCCTGTGGTTTCGCTACCACCCGCTGTTCGCCGACTTCCTCCTGCACAGCCTCAAGCAGCACACGGACAAGTTCGAGCAGCAACACCAGAAGGCGGCAAGCTGGTATTTCGCCCATGAACGGCCGGTAGAAGCCCTTGAGCACCTGTTCACCGCCCACGCCGTCGACGAAGCCGCCACGCAGCTCGTATTGCACATCGACGAACTGGTGGAAAACGGTCATGCGAGCCTGCTGATGCGCTGGCTGTCGCGCATCCCCGGGGAGATCCGCGACCTGCATCCGCGCCTGGGCATTGCCTACGCCTGGGCGCTGCTGCATGCGCGGCGCCACAAGGATGCGCTGCAGGTCCTGGAAAGCCCGGCACTGGCCGGCGAACACCATTACGTGCACCCGTTGTTGCTGTTGATCGGCGACCGTGTCGACGAGGCGCTGGTGGCCTCCACCGAAATGCTGTTGCAACTGGGTCCCCAGGACAAACTGTCGTACCGGATCACGGCGTTCGTCGAGGTCTGCTCGCTGTTCTACATCGGGCGTTTCGACGAGGCGCGCAAAAAGCTCAACAGTGCGGGGATGCGCGAGGCGCAACAGGAGTCGACTTACCTGCGCGATGTCACCGATGCGCTGGAAGCGATGCTCGACCTGACCCAGGGGCAACTCGACAGCGCGCTGACCCGCGCCGATACCGCCATGCGCCGCAGCCGGGAAAGCCTGGCCGGGACGCCGCCGGTGGGTTTTCCGGTGTTGCAGACCATCCACTGCGTGTTGCTGTACGAAACCGATGCCGTGGACGAGGCGCAGCAACGCCTCACCGAATTACTGCCTTACGCCCGCGAGCATGCCGCCGCCGATTCGCTGATCAGCACCTTCGTCCTGCAGGCGCGCATCGCCTACCTGCAGGGTGATCGCCCAGCCTGGATGCGTTATCTGGCCGACCTCGACCAGCTTGGAAGAATAGCTGGCTCCAATCGCATTCTGTGTTCTGCCTGGCTGGAGCGCGCGCGGGTCGCCACCCTGGAAAACCGCCTGGACAACGCCGATCACGCCATGCGCGCGGCCGAGCAACTGAACGACTGGGAGCAACCGGGGGTGGTCCTGAGCGCCAACGACGTGGATACGCCGTTCATCGCGCGCGAACGCCTGCGAATTGCCGAAGGCGCAGACCGCGTCCAGCCCCTGCGTCTGGCACTGGCCGAGGCGCTCGACAGAAACCAGTATCGCCGCGCCCTGAAGCTGCGCCTGCTGCTGACCCTCGCCCTCGATGCCGTGAAACTGCACAAGGAGGCCCTGGAGCAGTTGACCCAGGCGTTGCGCTTCGCCAGTCACGTCGGCTTTATCCGCACCTTCCTCGACGAAGGCGACTCGCTGGCCGCCGTGCTGGAACGCTGGTCGGTGACCCATCACGGCCAGGAAGAAGCCCTGGGCATCCGCGCCGGTTTCGTCGCTCACCTGTTGCCGGGCAAACCCGCCGGCAAGCGTGCTGAAACGGGTGAGGAAGAACCGGCGCCGAGCAGCCTGTCGACCCGCGAACTGCAAGTGGTGCGGCTGCTGGCGCTGGGTTACCGCAATCGCGAGATCGCGGACAAGATGTTCCTCTCGGAACTGACGGTGAAATCGCACCTGCGCAAGATCAACAGCAAACTCGGTGCCGGTGGCCGCACCGAGGCGGTGGCCATCGCGCGCAGCCAGGGATTGCTCGACTGAACGGTTGACTCAGGCAGCGGGCACGGACGCCAGCGCATGCTCGACGAACGTCACCAACTGGCTGTGCAGCAGTGTCAGGTCGGCGCTTGCGGGGTCGAGCAGCACTTGCAGCATCAGCCCGCGCAAGGTGCCGAGGATCAGCAAGGCACCCGCCATGGGATCGACCTCGGGGCGGATTTCGCCCTGGTCGATGCCTTCACGAATGTAGCCGGCCAAGTGTTTTTGCACCGACAGGTTGTATTCGGCGAGCACCTGCACCGTTTCCGAATCCTGGGTCACTGCCTCGGACATCAAGGCCAGCAACGCACGGGTATTGACCCAGTCACCGTCAGGCCGCGCCAGGTAGACGCTGACAAAATTCTTCAAGGCGTGCATGCCTGGACGCCATGACGCCGACCGCGCTTCGACCAGCGCCATGAAGCTTGAATTGACGAATGCCGCGAGGGCCCGCAGCAGGCCGGCCTTGTTGCCGAAATGGTGGGTCGCCAGGCCACGGCTGTAACCCGCCTCCTCGCCCACTTCGGACAAGGTCATGCCGACCCAGCCCTTGCGGGCCACGATCTGCCGCGCGGCCACCAGCAGGCGTTGTTCGGCCTCGGCGCGGCGCTCAAGTTGCGTGCGACGCGTGGTCGGCTGGGTGGTTTTTTCAGCGGGTTCCATCAAGCAAATTTCCTTACTGTCCTGTAAAGACCGGGACGCGGCGCTCGGTCATGGCGAGGGTGCCCTCGGCGAAGTCGGCGCTGACGATCTGCCACTCTTGCTCCGACGCCTCACGGTCGATGATCCGGTCAACCGCATCGGCCAGGCCCATGCGCAGGGTTTCCCGGCTCGACATCACGGCGGCCGGCGCAGAAGCGGCGATCTCTTCAGCGAGTTCGCGGGCCGCACGGCGTTCCTCACCCGGCTCGGCGAGCACGTCGGCCAGACCGATGCGTACCGCTTCGACACCATCGATACGGCGCCCCGTGGCGATCAGCAGCGACGCCATTTGCGGGCCGACCAGGCGCGGCATGGTAACCGAAATTCCGAAACCTGGATGAATCCCGAGGCGGCTGAAATTGGCCGAGAACCGTGCTTTTGAGCTGGTCACGCGGTAATCGGCGACCAGGGACAGGCCCAGGCCGCCCCCGACAGCCGCCCCTTCGACGACGCAGATCAGCGGCTTGCGCATGCGGAACAGGCGCACCGCCGATTTGTAGACCCGACGCGGGTACTGCGGATCGCGCTGTTCAGGGCCGCTGAAATCGGCGCCGGCGCAGAACACCTTGCCTTCGGCCTGGAGGATCACCACGCGGCATTGCGGCCATTGATCGAGGTATTGCAGGGCATCGGCCATGTCGCCGAGCAGTTCGGCGTCGAAGAAATTCAGCGGTGGCCGATGGAAACTCAGGGTCGCGACGTGACCTTCAAGGTCCAGGGTGAGGCCGCGGCCAGGCACAAATTCGGTGTGGGTAGACATGACAACTCCATCGTTCAGGGCAGATTCAAGGATCAACGGTGGCTTGCTTCGCCGCCAGTGTTGCTGGTAGCTTATTTACTTGTTGGGCGTTCAGCAAGTTGTATAAGCCCACCACCCTATACACTTCATATGAGCAAAAGCCATGCAGGCACTCGATATCCGCCCCTGTCAACTGGGCGATCACACACAGGCCTTGCGCGCCGAGGTGCGGGAGTTTCTCGCCGAAGCCCTGAAGGACTTCCCGGCGTCCGAGCGCGCCAGGAACTGGAATGGCGCCGACCCCGAGTTCAGCCGCAAGCTGGGCGAACGCGGCTGGCTGGGCATGAGCTGGCCCAAGCGCTACGGCGGACAGGAGCGCAGCGCCCTGGAGCGTTACGTGGTCCTGGAGGAACTGCTGGCGGCCGGTGCGCCGGTCAACGCCCACTGGATCGCCGAGCGCCAGTCCGGCCCGCTGCTGATGAAATTCTCCCCCGAGGTGCTCGCACCGTTGCTGCTGCCGCGCATTGCCCGTGGCGAATTGCTGTTCTGCATTGGCATGAGCGAGCCCGACGTCGGCTCCGACCTGGCCTCGGTCAAGACCCGCGCGGTGAAGACCGACGGCGGCTGGATCGTCAACGGCAGCAAGGTCTGGACCACCGGTGCCCACCGCAGCCACTACATGGTCACCCTGCTGCGCACCGGTCCCAAGGAAGAAGGCAACCGCCATGCCGGGCTGTCGCAACTGCTGATCGACATGCAGTCCCCCGGCGTCATCGTGCGGCCGATCTACAACATGCTCGGCGAGCACGACTTCAACGAAGTGTTCCTCGATAACGTGTTTGTGCCCGACGACTATGTCATCGGCCAGCCGGGTGACGGCTGGAAGCAGGTGGGCGCGGAGCTGGCCCTGGAACGCAGCGGCCCGGAGCGTTACCTGAGCTGCACCCAGCTGTACCTGGAAATGCTCGATGCGGCCGATCCCCAGGACAGCCGCCATGCCATCAGCCTGGGTCGTGTCGCCGCGCGTTATGCCGCCCTGCGCCAGATGTCCCTGGGGGTCGCCGGCATGCTCGCCCGCGGCGAGAACCCTGCGACGCCCGCAGCGCTGGTCAAGGACCAGGGCGCGCTGCTCGAACAATCGTTGCCCGACCTTGCCCACGACCTGTTTGGCGGCAGCCGCCAGGCCGGTTCAACACTTGATCAGGTGATGCGTTACCTGACCCAGACCGCCCCCTCGTTTTCCCTGCGTGGCGGCACCCGCGAAATTCTTCGCGGCATCATTGCCAGAGGATTAGGACTGCGATGACTCAAGCCATAGATAGTCAGGCCATGGACCCCAACGCGCCATCGCCACTGCAATCGATGATTGCCGACAGCGTTGAACGGCTGTTCGCCGACAGCATCAGTGCCGAGGTCCTCGCGCGCTTCGATGCCGGCCATGCTGCCACGGACCTGTGGCAACAGGTGGTCGACCTCGGCCTGCCCGGCGCACTGATGGCCGAAGACGCCGGCGGCAGCGCGGCGACCTGGCTGGAAGTGAGCCCGGTATTGCGCGCCATCGGCTACTGGAGCGCACCCCTGGCCTTGAGCGAAACCATGCTCGCCTCGCTGCTACTGGCCCATGCCGGGCTGGACGTGCCGGAAGGCCCGATCACCCTGATCCAGGTCGGCCGCCACGGTGACCTGACCCTCAATGAAGACAACCGCCTGCACGGCCGCGCGTTCAATGTGCCCTGGGCGCGCAGCTGCCGTTGGGCCGCTGTGGCCTCTGCCGATGGGCGCATGGCGCTGGTGGATCTCGGCGAAGCCTCTGTCAGTTTGGAAACCGGTAGCAACTTTGCCGGCGAAGAGCGCGACAGCCTGCACTTCACCAACGCCCGGGTTCAGGCTGTGGCGCCGTTGAAGATTGCTGACCTGACAGAGCCTGTCTGGCTGTTCGGTGCGCTGATTCGTTCGTGCATGCTGGTGGGTGCCCTGGAGTCGAGCCTGGACAAGGCCGTCAGCTACGCCAACGAGCGTGCGCAGTTCGGTAAGGCCATCGGCAAGTTCCAGGCGATCCAGCAGCAGCTGGCGCAAATGGCCGGTGCCATTGGTGCGGCGCGCATGGCCACCCAGGTCGCCTTGCGCAGTGCCGGTGAAGCCTTGCACGCCGAGCCCGGCAGCCGCAGCAGCCTGGCGTTCGACGTCGCCGTGGCCAAGGTGTGTGCCGGTGAAGCCGCCACCCTCGCCGCTTCCGTGACCCACCAGGTGCATGGGGCAATCGGCTTCACCCATGAGCACACGCTGCACTTCACCACGCGCCGCCTGTGGTCCTGGCGCGATGAGTTCGGCAGTGATTCGCAATGGGCGCAGGTGCTCGGCGAGGCGGCGATTGCCAGCGGCAGTGAGGGGTTCTGGGCGGGGTTGACCGAGCGCAGTCTGTGATGGTCAGTTAATCCGCGTCATCGTTCTTCGCGGGCTGACCCGATTCCCGGGCTGCGCCCGATGTAGGAGCCGGCTTGCCGGCGAAGGCGGCCTTGAGCCTTGTACTGATCCCGCGGGCCTCTTCGCTGGCAAGCCAGCTCCTACAGTTTGATCGGCGCCATGCGCAATATTCGCGGGCTGCCCCGCAATATTCATGGGC
>Ga0160460_100403_pt1 | contig 27325 bp, 27 predicted proteins | sample HID1973M_E6MG_FD_108238 | JGI IMG/M metagenome (GOLD analysis project Ga0160460, IMG submission 108238) | Enriched mosquito-associated microbial communities from UW Madison campus, WI, USA - HID1973M_E6 MG | ecosystem: Host-associated > Arthropoda: Insects > Digestive system > Unclassified ... | reverse complement strand
TATCCGATGATGGTGCGCGACTTCCAGTGCGTGATCGGCGAGGAAGCCAGGGTGCAGATGCCCGAGATGGCCGGCCGCCAGCCGGACGCCGTGATCGCCTGCGTGGGCGGCGGTTCGAACGCGATGGGCATTTTCTATCCGTACATCGACTTCCCGGACGTGAAGCTGATCGGCGTGGAAGCGTCGGGCGACGGCCTTGAGACCGGCCGCCACTCGGCGTCGCTGATCGCCGGCTCGCCGGGCGTGCTGCACGGCAACCGCACCTACCTGCTGCAGGACGAGAACGGCCAGATCATCGAGACGCATTCGGTCTCGGCCGGCCTCGACTACCCCGGCGTGGGCCCCGAGCATGCTTGGCTGAAGGACATCGGCCGTGCCGAATACGTGCCGATCAGCGACGACGAGGCGCTCAAGGCCTTCCACGACTGTTGCCGCATCGAGGGCATCATCCCGGCGCTGGAGTCGAGCCATGCCATCGCCTACGCCTGCAAGCTGGCGCCGACGCTGCCGTCGGACAAGATCCTGCTTGTGAACCTGTCGGGACGCGGCGACAAGGACATGCACACCGTCGCCGAACGCTCCGGCCTGAAGCTCTGAATGTCGACCATCCACCAGTTCCCGGGATCGATTCCCCTGTCCGACGTGCCCGGCGCGTCGGCCCACCTCTTCGAGCAGGACGTGCTCGAAGGCATCCACCGCCTGCCCGACGGCTCCATCGACCTGATCGTCGCCGATCCGCCCTACGGCCTCGGCAAGGACTACGGCAACGACTCGGACCGCCTCTCGGGCGACGCCTACCTGGAGTGGGCCGAGAAGTGGATCGACGCCGTGGTGCCGAAGCTGGCGCCGCGCGGCACGCTGTACCTGTTCTGCACGTGGCAGTACTCGCCCGAGCTGTTCGTCATGCTCAAGCGGCGCCTCACGATGATCAACGAGATCATCTGGGACCGCCGCGTGCCGAGCATGGGCGGCACCACGCGCAAGTTCTCGTCGGTGCACGACAACATCGGCTTCTTCGCGAAGCAGCGCGACTACTACTTCGATCTCGACTCGGTCCGCATCCCGTATGACGCCGAGACCAAGAAGGCGCGCAGCCGCCCCCGTTTCGAGGGCAAGAAGTGGCTGGAGGTGGGCTACAACCCGAAGGACTTGTGGAGCGTGTCGCGCATCCACCGGCAGGACCCGGAGCGGGCCGACCACCCGACGCAGAAGCCGCTGGAGATCGTCGAGCGCATGGTGCTGTCGAGCTGCCCGCCGGGCGGGCTGGTGCTGGACCCGTTCACGGGGAGCGGCACCACCGCCGTGGCCTGCCTGCGCCACGGCCGCCGTTTCGTCGGCTTCGAGATGAATCCCCAATATGTGGACGTGGCACGCTCGCGCGTGGCCGGTGTCATGCCGATGCCGAACAAGCCAGCCGAGCCCGTCCCGACCCCCGCCATTGCCGCCGCCAACGATGACGCGTCGCTGGCCGCCCAACTGATTCCCTGACCATGTCCCGTATCCAGCAAACCTTCGCGGCGCTCGCCGCGCAGCAGAAGAAGGGCCTGATCCCGTTCATCACGGCCGGCGACCCCGAGCCGGGCCTGACCGTTGCGCTGATGCACGCCCTGGTGGCGGGCGGCGCCGACGTGATCGAACTGGGCGTGCCGTTTTCCGACCCGATGGCCGACGGCCCGGTGATCCAGCGCGCTTCCGAGCGGGCGCTGGCCAACGGCGTGTCGCTGACGCGCGTGCTGGAGTGGGTGCGCGAGTTCCGCCAGACCGACGACAAGACCCCGGTGGTGCTGATGGGCTATGCCAATCCCATCGAGCGCATGGGCGAGGCGGCCTTCGCCATGGCGGCTAAAGCGGCCGGCGTGGACGGCGTGCTGGTGGTCGACTATCCGCCGGAGGAGTGCGAGTCGTTCGCCGCGCTGATGCGCGAGAACGGCATGGACCCGATCTTCCTGCTTGCACCGACCTCGACCGACGCACGCATCGAGGCCGTGTCGCGCGTGGCGAGCGGTTACCTGTACTACGTGTCGCTGACGGGTGTGACCGGCTCGGGCGCGCTCGACCTCGACAGCGTGGCCGCCCGCATCCCGCTGATCAAGCGCCACGCCAACCTGCCGGTGGGCGTCGGCTTCGGCATCCGTGACGCCGAGACCGCCAGGGCGATCGGCAGCGTCGCCGATGCCGTGGTGATCGGCAGCCGCCTGGTGCAACTGCTGGAAGACACCCCGCGCGCGCAGGCGGCGGAGGGGCTGCGCAGCTTTATCGCGGGTATCCGGCAGGCGCTGGACAGCATCAGGTGATGATTGCGGCATGTCGATCCATGTCGGTGTGCTGCAAGATCCATAAACGGGGCCGACGGTTCGATTCGAACCGGCCCCTCGTGGTAAATTCAAGGGTTAGCCCATGCCGGCCGCCGCCCGATTCCCGTTGGCGCGCGGCGGTCTTCCGTCAGGAGCCTCTATGAGCTGGTTGGATAAACTCCTCCCCCCCAAGATTCAACAGACCGACCCCTCCACCCGCAAGGGCATTCCGGAAGGGCTGTGGGTCAAGTGCCCGTCGTGCGAGTCGACCCTGTACCGCACCGACGTGGAAGCCAATCTGCAGGTCTGCCCGAAGTGCGACCACCACATGCGCATCAACGCGCGCAAGCGCCTCGACGCGCTGCTCGACGCCGAAGGCCGCTATGAGATCGGCCAGGAAGTGGTGCCGGTCGACGCGCTGAAGTTCAAGGACACCAAGAAGTATCCGGACCGCATCAAGGCGGCCATGGAAGATACGGGCGAGACCGACGCGCTCATCGTGATGGGCGGTGCCATCCATACCATTCCCGTCGTGGTCGCGTGCTTTGAGTTCGAATTCATGGGCGGCTCGATGGGTTCGGTGGTGGGCGAGCGCTTCGTGCGCGGCGCGCAGGCCGCCCTGGAGCAGAAGGTTCCGTTCATCTGCTTCACCGCCACCGGCGGCGCGCGCATGCAGGAGAGCCTGCTGTCGCTGCTGCAGATGGCCAAGACCACGTCGATGCTGAACCTGCTGTCGGCCTCCAAGCTGCCGTTCATCAGCGTGCTGACCGACCCGACCACGGGTGGTGTGTCGGCCAGCTTCGCCTTCCTGGGCGACGTGGTGATCGCCGAGCCGAAGGCGCTGATCGGCTTTGCCGGCCCGCGCGTGATCGAGCAGACCGTGCGCGAGAAGCTGCCCGAAGGCTTCCAGCGTTCGGAGTTCCTGGTGCAGAAGGGCGCCGTCGACATGATCGTCGACCGCCGCAAGCTGCGCACGGAACTGGCACAGTTGCTGGCGCTGCTGCAGAAGCAGCCCGCCGACGCGGTCGCCTAAGAAGAAACATCCGGTCGATCCGGTTGTCGTAGAAGGGCGCGGGCTGTCGACGCGCCTTTCCGGCTTTCTCCTCCTCGCATTCATCCTCCGGCAATGCCCCCCTTCCATACCCTGCCCGAGTGGCTCGCCCACCTTGAAACCGCCCATCCCGTCGGCATCGACATGGGCCTCACGCGCATCAGCCGGGTCAGGGAAGCCCTGGGCCTGCGGCTCGACGCCGTGGTGTTCACCGTGGGCGGCACCAACGGCAAGGGGTCGACCTGCGCCATGCTCGAGCGCATCTTGCTCGAGGCGGGCTACAAGGTCGGCTGCCACACCTCGCCGCACCTCATCAGCTTCAACGAGCGGGCCCGTGTCAACGGCGAGATGGCGACCGACGCGCAACTGCTGCCGCACTTCGAGGCCGTCGAGCGCGCCCGCACCAGCTTTGCGGACCCGGTCAGCCTGACGTATTTCGAGTTCACGATGCTGGCGATCCTGCACCTGTTCTCGGAATCCGGCCTCGACGCGGTCATCCTCGAGGTCGGCCTCGGCGGCCGGCTGGATGCGGTCAACGTCATCGATACCGACTGCGCCGTCATCACCAGCGTCGACCTGGACCACATGCATTACCTCGGCAACACGCGCGAGGCCATCGGCTATGAGAAGGCGGGCATTTTCCGCCCCGGCGTGCCGGCCATTTGCGGCGACCCGGTGCCGCCGCAGTCGCTGATCGACCATGCCGGGGCCATCGGCGCCGAGTTGTGGCTGACGGGGCGCGATTTCCACCATCAGGCGTCGAAGGGGCAGGAGCGCCAGCAGTGGGAATGGAGCGGCGGCGGCCGTCGTTTGAACGGGCTGGGATACCCGGCCCTGCGCGGCGCCAACCAGTTGCTGAACGCCTCGGCGGCGCTGGCCGCCCTGCAGGCCGTGCGCGACCGCCTGCCGGTGAGCGCGCAGGAAATCCGCAACGGGCTCGCCTTCGTCGAACTGCCGGGCCGCTTCCAGGTGCTGGCCGGCCGTCCGACCGTGGTCCTCGATGTGGCGCACAACCCGCACGCGGCGGCCACGCTGGGGCAGAACCTCGACAACATGGGCTTCTTCCGCTACACGTACGCGGTGTTCGGTGCCATGCAGGACAAGGACATCGCCGGCGTGCTGCGCCATGTGGCCGACAAGGTCGACCACTGGTGCCTGGCCGACCTGCCGACGCCCCGCGCGGCCAGCGCGGCGCAGTTGCTGGAAACGCTCGAGGCGGGCGGCTTCCAGCCCGGCCCGGACGCCAGCGCAAAGGGCTTCGACAGCCCCGAAGCTGCTTTCCGCGATGCGATGGGAAGAGCAACCGAGAATGATAGAATTGTGGTCTTCGGATCGTTCTTTACCGTTGCAGGCGTCATGGCTTACCGGGCGACGCAGGCGAACTGACGGGGCTGGTCGCAATCCAACTGCGCGCAGTCCATCCGATTACCCCATCACACGGCGCACCGACACCACTCTATGGGCCTGTTCTCGCTGTTCTCCTCCAACAAGGGTGACGACCCGGCTCCCGCGCGCCCGCGCCGTCAGCGAACCGACCCGGGCGCAGGCATCGCCTCCTCGCGCAGGCTGGCGGACGAGTACGCCGACGACACACTCGACCCCGATTTTCCCCAGAAGCAGCGCGCGCGCCGCCGCCTGATCGGCGCCGTGGTGCTGATGGTGGCCGCCGGAATCGTGCTGCCGCTGGTTTTCGAATCCAAGCCCCGGCCGGTATCCGACGACATCGCCGTGAAGGTGGCGAGCGGGCAGGGCGCCGGGCAGAAGGCGAAGGTCGAGGCCCACAAGGCCCAGCCCCTGCCGCCGCAGGCCGCCGCGCGCAGCGACGCGCAGGCGCTGGACCCGGACGAGGAACTGGTGAGCGCCGCGCCCGCGCGTCCGGACGGCAAGGCCGCCGACGCGAAGGCCGTCGTCACGGCAGGCAAGCCCGACACCAGGGCCGATGCCAAGGTCGATGCCAAGGTCGAGAAGACCGACGCCAAGGCTGCCGGCAGCGGCAAGTACCTGATCCTGATCGGCGCTTTCGCGTCCGAGGACAAGGCGAAGAACTGGATGAGCAAGCTCAAGGCGAGCAAGGTGCCCGCCTACATCGAGAAGAAGACGCTGGCCGACGGCGAGCGCATCCTGCTGCGCGCCGGCCCCTTTACCGACCGCGCCGCCGCCGACGCCGCCGACAAGCGTGTGCGCGACGCCGGGCTGACGTCCAGGGTCGTGGAAATGTAAGGCGCAGCGACCGACTCCTGATGCATGTGACTTTCTTCGATTACGGCGTGGCCTTCATCCTGGCCGCGTCGGCCCTGATCGGTGTGCTGCGCGGGCTGGTGCGCGAGGTGCTGTCGCTGATCGGCTGGGTGGTGGCGTTCTGGGTGGCGTACCACTACGTCGGCGTGGCGGCGGGCTGGATGCCCGAGTCGATGCCGGGCGGCGAGCTGGGGCGGCATGTGATCGGTTTCGTGGTGCTGTTCCTCGGCACGGTGATCGCGACAGGACTGGTCAGCGCGGTGGTCGGGCAGATCTTGCAGACTACCGGCCTGAAGCCGGCCGACCGGGGCCTCGGGCTGGTGTTCGGCCTGCTGCGGGGCGTGGTGCTGGTGATGGTGCTGGTGACGCTGGCGAGCTTCACGAAGCTGCCTGAAGAGCCGTTCTGGCGCGAAGCGGTGACACGCCCCTATGTCGCGCAGGCCATGGACGCACTGCGCCCGTGGCTGCCGCCGGAACTGGCGAAGTATGTAAAGACCTGAGCGAGGCCGGTCGCGCCAGGTCTGCGGCCCGGCCCCGATCCTGCGGGGTGCTGACAAAACGAAGCGTCATGGCATTGCCAAATCGTTTTGTGAGTATCTCGAAGTACGCAACGCGTCCGCTCCCGGACGGCGCTGCGCCCCCTGATTCAAAGCCTCCTGGGAGTCTGGCATGTGCGGTATCGTCGGCGCGGTTTCATCCTCGCCCGTCAATCAATTGATTTACGACAGCCTGCTGCTGTTGCAACACCGCGGACAGGATGCAGCCGGCATCGCTACCGCCAACGGCAGCACCTTCCACATGCACAAGGCCAACGGCCTCGTGCGCGACGTGTTCCGCACGCGCAACATGCGCGGCCTGCCCGGCACGGCCGGTATCGGCCAGGTGCGCTATCCCACCGCCGGCTCCGCCTCCAGCGAGGAAGAAGCCCAGCCGTTCTACGTCAACGCGCCGTACGGCGTCATCCTGGCCCATAACGGCAACCTGACCAACTGGCAGCAACTGCGCGAGGAAATGTTCCGCCGCGACCGCCGCCACATCAACACGCACTCGGACACCGAAGTCCTGCTGAACGTGCTGGCCGACGAGCTCCAGCGCGCCAGCAACGGCATGGCGCTGGACCCCGAGACCATCTTCAGGGCCGTGTCGGGCATGCACCGCCGGATCAAGGGCTCGTATGCCATCGCCGCGCAGATCGCCGGCTACGGCATGCTGGCCGTGCGCGACCCGTTCGGCATCCGTCCGCTGTGCCTGGGCTCCATGGAAACACCGACCGGCCGCGAGTGGATGGTGGCGTCGGAATCGGTGGCACTGGAAGGCATCGGCTACCGCTTCGAGCGTGACATGGCCCCGGGCGAGGCCATCTTCATCGACCTCGACGGCAACCTGTACAACAAGCAGTGCGCGGACAACCCCGTGCTGACGCCCTGCATCTTCGAGTACGTCTACCTGGCCCGTCCGGACTCGTGCATCGATGGCGTGCCCGTCTACGACGCGCGCCTGCGCATGGGCGACTACCTCGCCGAGAAGATCCGCCGCGAAGTGTCGGCCGGCGACATCGACGTGGTCATGCCGATTCCCGATTCGAGCCGCCCGGCCGCCATGCAGGTGGCCAACAAGCTCGGCGTGAACTATCGCGAGGGCTTCTTCAAGAACCGCTATATCGGTCGCACCTTCATCATGCCCGGCCAGGCCGTGCGCAAGAAGTCGGTGCGCCAGAAGCTCAACGCGATGGGCGTGGAGTTCAAGGGCAAGAACGTGCTGATCGTCGACGACTCCATCGTGCGCGGCACCACCTCGTTCGAGATCGTGCAGATGGCTCGCGATGCGGGCGCCAGGAAGGTGATATTCGCCTCGGCCGCGCCGCCGGTGAAGTTCCCGAACGTCTACGGCATCGACATGCCGACCCGCAGCGAGCTGGTGGCCTACGGCCGCACGCGCGAGGAAATCGCCGCCATCATCGGCGCCGACCAGCTCGTGTACCAGGACGTCGAGGACATGAAGCAGGCCGTGCGCGACATCAACCCGGCGCTGAAGGACTTCGACGCCTCGTGCTTCGATGGCCGCTACATCACCGGCGATATCGACGAGGCCTACCTGGACCGCCTGGAAACCGCCCGCAGCCTGGCCGACCGCGAAGGCAGCGGCGGCGGCGAGACCGAGCGTTCGCAGCTCCACCTGCAACGTTCCAGCAATAACGAGTAATACGAGTAATCCGACCATGAGCCAATCGTTCGACCCGGCCGGCTTCGGCATCGATACCCTCGGCGTGCGCGCCGGCACGCTGCGCAGCGAGTTCATGGAGCACTCCGAGGCGATGTACCTGACCTCGTCGTTCTGCTTCAATAACGCCGCCGAGGCCGCCGAGCGCTTCGCCAACTCGGAGCAGGGCTTCACGTACTCGCGCTTCACCAACCCGACGGTGTCGATGTTCCAGTCGCGCCTGGCCGCGCTGGAGGGCGCCGAGGCGTGCATGGCGACGGCGTCGGGTATGAGCGCGATCATGTCGATCGTGCTGGCGACGCTGCAGGCGGGCGACCACATCGTCAGCTCGCGGGCGATCTTCGGCTCGACGATGACGCTGTTCACGCAGATCTTCGGCAAGTTCGGCGTCGAGACGACCTATGTCGACCCGACCGACCTGAACGCCTGGCGCGCGGCGGTCAAGCCGACGACGAAGCTGTTCTTCCTGGAAACGCCGTCGAACCCGCTGACCGAGATCGCCGACATTGCCGCCGTGGCCGACATCGCCCACAACGCGGGTGCGCAACTGATCGTCGACAACTGCTTCTGCTCGCCGGCGCTGCAGCAGCCGCTGAAGTTCGGCGCGGACATCATCGTCCACTCGGCGACCAAGCACATCGACGGCCAGGGCCGCGTGCTCGGCGGCGCGGTGCTGGGCAAGCAGGACTTCATCCTCGGCAAGGTGTTCCCGTTCGTGCGCACGGCGGGCCCGACGCTGTCCGCGTTCAACGCCTGGGTGCTGCTCAAGGGCATGGAGACGCTGGGCCTGCGCATGGAGCGCCATTCGCAGAGCGCGCTGGCGCTGGCCGAGTTCCTGGAGTCGCATCCGGCGGTGGCGCGGGTCTACCACCCGGCGCTGAAGTCGCACCCGCAGCACGAGATCGCCATGCGCCAGCAAAGCGGCGGCGGGGCGATCGTGTCGTTCGAGTTGAAGGGCGACACGCCCGCGCAGCAGCGCGCGAACGCGTGGAAGGTCATCGACAACACGAAGCTGTGCTCGATCACCGGCAATCTTGGCGACACGCGCACGACCCTCACCCATCCGTACACCACCACCCATGCGCGCGTGACGCCCGAGGCCAAGGCCGCGGCCGGCATCAGCGAAGGGCTGATCCGGCTCGCGGTGGGGCTGGAAACGGTGGCGGACCTGAAGGCCGACCTGCTGCGCGGCCTCGGGGAGTAAGGCAGGCGATCAGGGCTGGGCGGGCTCGGCGGGTTTTGCGTCGCTACCGCTCAGCGCATTGACGCCGGCCTTGCCCACGTCGTAGGTCGTGCTGACTGCCGTCGACGCTACGCTGACGGCGGCCGAGGCGACGGTGGTCGCCGCCGACACGGCGACGCTGCCGACCGCCACCGTGGCGCCGACCACGCTGCAGCCGACCATCGTGCCCAGGGCCAGCAGGCCGATGCCGGCCTGCATGCAGGGCAGCCACGCGGAGAAAAGGATGTCCGCACGCACCGGTCGGGCGTGGAGAGAATAGTGGTAGCGCATGGTCGCAAATCGGACGCGGCAAAACGCCGCAATACATCCGATCCTATTGGCCAGCCTTGCTCCAACGCTCTGCATCAAGTCAATCCTCAATCCGCCAAATTGCGGGGCAATCCTGCCTTCATCGCAGGAGGCGCCGCCGCAGCAATACCATTGAAATCACCAGGGCCGATACGCAATACGCGGCCAGCACGCCGAGATGCAACGCCACGTCGGTCACGGGCATGCCCAGCATCAGCGGCCGGATCAGCGCCACGGCATGGGCCAGCGGCAATACGCCGGTGGCGGCACGGATGGTAGCCGGCAATTGCTCCAGAGGGAAGAACACGCCCGAGAGCAGCAGCATCGGCGTCATCACCAGCGTCTGGTAGAACATGAAGAAGTCGTAGCCGGGGGCGAGCGCGGTGACGATCATCGCCAGGCTGGCGAAGGTCACGCCCGCGAGCACGATCACCGGCAGGGCCATCATCGCGCCGCCGGCGTGCGCATAGCCCAGCGCCCACGCCACCAGCATGATGGCGCTGCCCGACAGCACTGCCTTGCTGGCGGCCCAGACGATCTCCCCGAGCACGATGTCGCCCAGTGTCAGCGGGGCATGCATGATGGCCTCCCAGGTGCGTTGCACATGCATGCGCGAGAACGCCGAGTACATCGCCTCGAAGCTCGCCGACATCATCACGCTGGAGCCGGTAGTGCCCGCCGCGAGGAAAGCGATGTACGGCACGCCATGTACCTGCCCGACCATCAGCCCGAGTCCCAGCCCGAGGCCGAAGAGGTAGATCATCGGATCGGCCAGGTTGCCGATCATCGACGGGATCGCCAGCTTCTTCCATACCAGGTAGTTGCGATACCACACCATCATCCAGTTGCGCGCGTTGCGCGGCAGCAGGGGCTGGGGGTAGTCGCGCGCGGAGGCACTCGCCGCGGCGGGCCGGTTGGCGGCCCGTCGTTCGACGACTTCGGTGCGGGGATTGTCTTCGCTCATCGACGGTCTTCCTTTTCAGTCCCGCATCTCGCGGCCGGTCAGCTTCAGGAACACGTCCTCGAGGTTGGCCGGGCGATGCAGGTAGCGGACGCCGGCGTTGCCATGCAGGGCGGCCAGCAGCGGGTCGGGGTTGCGGACGTAGCAGAAGAGCGTCTCGCCGCTTACCTCGGTGCGCTCGGCCAGCGGCGTCAGGCGTTCGCGCAGGCGTTCGAGGTCGTCGCCGTAGACTTCCACCACGTCGCAGCCGACCTGGCTGTCGATCAATTCATGCGGCTTGCCTTCGGCGATCTTGCGGCCGCCGTCGATCACGCACAGGTAGTTGCACAGGCGCTCGGCCTCTTCCATGAAGTGCGTGGTCAGGAGGATGGTCTTGCCGCTCGCCATGAGCGACTTCAGCCGTTCCCAGATCAGGTGCCGCGCCTGCGGGTCGAGGCCGGTGGTTGGCTCGTCCATGATCAGCAGGTCGGGATCGTTGATCAGCGCGCGGGCCACGGTCAGCCGGCGGCGCATGCCGCCCGACAGGTCGCGCACCATGGCATCGGCGCGGTTCTCCAGCCGGGCGAATTCGAGCAGGGCCGGAATGCGGCGTTCGATCTCGGCGCGCGAGAGGCCGAAATACCGGCCGAAGATGCGCAGGTTCTCGATCACCGTGAAGTCGGGGTCGAGGTTGTCGAACTGCGGCACCACGCCCACGCGGGTGCGGGCCTGCGGAGCGCGCTCGGGGATCGGCTCGCCGCACAGCGTGAGCGTGCCGCCCGCGGGCGTGGTCAGGCCGAGCAGCAGGCGCAGCGTGGTGGTCTTGCCGGCGCCGTTGGGCCCCAGCAGGCCAAAGCATTGCCCGGGGCGGACCTCGAGGTCGAGGTCGTCGACCACGACCGTGTCGCCATACTGCTTGCGAACCTTGCAAAGCTGGAGGATAGGGGTCAAGACAGGCACCCGTCGGATGCGCCGGCTGGCGCGATACCCTCATTATGCCGAGGCGGGGGCGTGCCTATAATGGGTCTTTCCGCAATTGAGCATTCAGCGACCGGAGGTACACCGCAATGTCCCTGCAACACTGGCTGGCATTCGTGCTGACGAGTGTCGTCATCCTGATGATCCCCGGCCCCACCATCCTGCTGGTGATCGGCGACGCACTGGCGCACCGGGGCCGCAGTGCCCTGGCGACCGTGGCCGGGGTGGCGGCGGGCGACCTGACCGCATTCACGCTGTCGATGGCCGGGCTTGGTGCGGTGCTGGCGACATCGGCTGCGCTCTTCACGGTGCTGAAGTGGGCCGGCGCGGCCTATCTGGTCTACCTCGGCATCCGCGCGCTGCGCTCGGCGCATTCGGCCAGCGCGATGGAGGTGGCCGGGCAGGCGGGCAGCGGGCGCCAGCGTTTTGCCAAGGCGTGGCTGGTGACGGCGCTGAACCCGAAGAGCATCATGTTTTTCGTCGCCTTCGTGCCGCAGTTCATCGAGACGCATCAGGCGTTCTGGCCGCAGGCGCTGGTGCTGATCCCGACGTTCGTGCTGATGGCCGCCGCCAACGCGACGATGTACGCGCTGCTGGCGCGGTCGCTGGCTGCCCGCATCACGACGCGCCGCGCGCAGGCCAATGTGCAGCGGCTGGGCGGGCTGACCCTCATCGGTGCGGGGGCGCTGGTGGCGGCCCGCGCCTAGGCGCCCGAGACCTGGCTGCCGGTAAATCCCGGACATAAAAAAACCGCCAGCATGCTGGCGGTTTTTTCGAGGACTGCCCGAATCAGTAGAGCTTCTTCGGCAGCATCTGCATGCGCAGGCGCTTGCGCAGACGCGACTCGGCAGCCTTCTTCTTGCGCTTGCGTTCCGTCGTGGGCTTCTCGTAGGCCGTGCGGCTCTTCAGTTCGACGATCAGGCCGGTCTGGAGAATCGCGCGACGGAAACGGCGCATTGCAACTTCAACCGGCTCACCGGGTTTCAAGACGATCTTAGTCAATTCAGTCCTTTAAGGGGAGAATTCGCCGCGTCGCGGCGGGGTTTAAGCGGGGGAAACAAATGCCGCTCCGGAACGCGTCCATCGCGGCAGGTTGCACTCACAGGCTGAAGTCACCGTGGTGCACCCCCGCGGACCTGAACGGGCGGGAGCGGCTATACCGGGTTCCGTAAAAACGCTGATTCGTGCGAAAAGCTATACGCCCGTAACTATGGCATGGTTTACAGGCACATGTCAAGGCGGGCGGGTAAGGCGTATACGAAGTATACAAGCCGGCGCGGAGCCTGGCACCTGATTCAAGCGCGCCAGGTAATTCTGTCGTCACCTTCTGCTGTCAGTGGCCTCCGCCACCGCCAGCGGGCGTTGTCGGGCCTCCCGGGGGGCTGCTAGGGTTGGGGGCCGTGCCCGCAGGATTGGCGCCAGTCGCCGCGCCGGAATTGTAGCCGCTACCGTAACGGGAGTCCGATGTGCCGGTGCTTGCGCTGGTGCGCCCGGCCGAACCAGTGCTGGGGTTGGCGCCCTGGTTAAGGTCCCGGCCCGTGGGCACGCCGGTGCCGCTCGTCGGGCCGTCGTTCATGCTGTGTCCGCCGGTTGCCGACGGATTGTGTTTGGCGGCACCTCCCGGCTTGCGGCTCGGTCGCGTGGACGGCGGGGTGGTCGTGCCGTAGCTGTCGGCGGTGGCGCCGGGTGTCATGGTCGGGTTTGCCGTGCTGTTGCCCGCGTTGGGGCCTTCCTGCGCCAGTGCCACGCCAGTGGCGAGCGTCGCGCAGCCTATCAACGTAGCGATGAGTTTGCGGGTGGCCATGTGTCTCTCCTGTTGGGTACGCGCACGGGGCGCTTGAGCCCATGACGCCGCAAGACCTGTTCCTGCCGGGGAAGTGGAGGGCACGCCAGTTACGGAGGATCTGCTTGCAATATGTACGTGCGTGCGGAGACAGATTTGCGTCCGGCTGGGCCACTCCCTTCAGCGGCCCCTCGGCATCCAGTCAGCGTCCCATCAGCGTCCCGGCTTGCGGGCAAGCGCCCGGGCCACCGCGGCCACCACGTCCTGCTCGGCTTCCGACAGTTCGGCCATATGGCGCAGCGTGGCTTCGATGGCCGGCGAATACGTGGCCGCGCCGTACCGGGGCTGGGCAACCTCGCTGGCTGCCGCTTCGTCGCCGAAGGCAAGCATCTCCTGCGGCGGCAGGGATAGCGTATCGGCCAGTGCGCAGATATTGGCCAGCGCGACATTGCGTACGCCGCGCTCGATGCCACTCAGATAGGACCTCGCGAGGCCGCTTTCCAGCGCGAGAGTTTCCTGGGACCAGCCGCGCAGCTTGCGCAGGGTGGCGAGATGGCGCCCGAAAAGCCTGAGGGGATTCGTCGTCATTGTCCTGTCTTTGCGAACGGAAACTTCTGAGGCTAAGTGATAGGCCATGCCGCCTCGACACCTTATCTTGGCACGTCCTATCGGTGACGACGCCTGCGTCCGGACAGAGGAAGCAAAACCCCCGCGCAAAGGGCGGGGGCTTCGGGAACCTCGGGGGAGGGCGGGTGGGTCAGTGGCGCATGTACTGGGTGGCGCCGAACAGGATCTCGCGCTCCTTGTCGCTCTGGATGGGCTTGCGCTCGCGCGCCAGCACCTCGACACCGCGTTTCACGGCAGGGCGACCGGCGATCTCGTCGAACCAGCGCTTCAGGCTCGGATAGTCGTCCATGTCGACGCCCTGGTTCTGCCAGTTGCGCAGCCACGGAAAGGTGGCGATGTCGGCGATGGTGTATTCGTCGCCAGCCAGCCACTGATGTCTGGCGAGCTGCTTGTCCATGACGCCGTACAGCCGCTTCGCCTCGTTGGTGTAGCGGTTGATGGCGTACTCGATCTTTTCCGGCGCGTAGAGGCGGAAGTGATGCGTCTGGCCGAGCATGGGGCCGACGCCGCCCATCTGGAACATCAGCCATTGCAGCGCCTCGTACTTGCCGCGCACGTCCTCGGGCAGGAACTTGCCCGTCTTGCCCGCCAGGTAGACCAGGATGGCGCCCGATTCGAACAGCGAGATCGGCTTGCCGTCCGGGCCGTCGGGGTCGACGATGGCCGGGATCTTGTTGTTCGGGCTGATCTTCAGGAATTCCTCGCCGAACTGGTCGCCGGCGCCGATGTTGATCGGATGGACCTTGTACTCGAGGCCGCATTCCTCGAGCATGATGTGGACCTTGTGGCCATTGGGCGTGGCCCAGGTGTAGACGTCGATCATCGTGGTTTGGCTCCTGGGAGGGTGCGTAGGAGGATTATCTGGAAACCCGCAGGATTTAAGCACATAAGAAAAAAACGCGCAGACGGGCTGCGCGTTTCCACAATGCCGGCAGGGCCGGCGAGCTACCAGCGGCGGACGGTCGGCTCAGGCGCCGCGCGTGACGGGCATGCTGATCTTGTCCGTGTCGATGTTCATGTGCTTGGCCAGTTCCAGCTTGGCGATGGAGACGCGGTGCACCTCGTCCGGACCGTCGGCCAGGCGCAGCGTGCGCTGGTGCGCCCACCACGAGGCCAGCGGGGTGTCGTCCGACACGCCGGCGCCACCGTGGACCTGGATCGCCCAGTCGATGACCTTCAGCGCGACGTTCGGCGCCACCACCTTGATCATGGCGATCTCGGCCTTGGCGACCTTGTTGCCGACGGTGTCCATCATGTACGCCGCCTTCAGCGTCAGCAGGCGCGCCATTTCGATCTCGCAACGGGCTTCGGCGATGCGTTCCTGCGTTACGCCCTGGCGGGCGATCTGCTTGCCGAACGCCACGCGGTCCAGGCTGCGCCTGCACATCAGTTCGAGCGCGCGCTCGGCCACGCCGATGCTGCGCATGCAGTGGTGGATGCGGCCCGGGCCGAGGCGGCCCTGCGCGATCTCGAAGCCGCGGCCTTCGCCCAGCAGGATGTTGCCGACCGGCACGCGCACGTTCTTCAGTTCCACTTCCATGTGGCCGTGCGGCGCATCGTCGTAGCCGAACACCGGCAGGAAGCGCTTGACGGTGATGCCCGGCGTGTCGGCCGGCACCACGATCATCGACTGCTGCTCGTGGCGGCCCGCGTCGGGGTTGGTCTTGCCCATCACGATATACACCGCGCAGCGGGGATCGCCGGCGCCCGACGACCACCACTTGGTGCCGTTGATGACGTAGTGGTCACCGTCGCGCTCGATGCGGCAGGCGATGTTGGTGGCGTCCGACGAGGCCACGGCGGGCTCGGTCATCAGGAAGGCCGAGCGGATCTCGCCGCGCAGCAGCGGCTCCAGCCACTTGTCCTTCAGGGCCTCGGATGCGTAGCGCTCCAGGGTCTCCATGTTGCCGGTGTCCGGCGCGGAGCAGTTGAAGACTTCGGGCGCCCACGTCACGCGGCCCATGATTTCGCACAGCGGCGCGTATTCGAGGTTCGATAGCCCTTCCGGTGCGCGCTTCGAGCGCGGCAGGAACAGGTTCCACAGGCCGGCTGCGCGGGCCAGCGGCTTCAGTTCCTCGATGACCTTGGTCGCCACCCAGGCGTTGCCGGCGCGGCGGTTGGCCTCGACTTCCTGGTGATAGCGCTTTTCGTTCGGGTAGATATGCTCGTCAAAGAAGGCCAGCAGGCGAGCCTGCATTTCCTTGACCTTCGGGCTGTATTCGAATTGCATCAGGGTCTCCTCGCAGTTTGTTGCAAGTGATCGGGGAAGGGATGGAGCGACTCTAAACCAATCCTAATGATAAGAAAAATGAATTTAGTCGATTCGACAGTATCAAATCGCTGCATTCCGTGCCAGAATTCCCACCATGCAGTTATCCCGCATCGACCTTAACCTTTTCGTGGTGTTCGACGCCATCTACAGCGAAGGCAGCATCACCGCGGCCGCGCGCCAGCTCAACCTGACGCAGCCGGCCGTGAGCCACGCGCTGGGCCGGTTGCGCAACCTGTTCGACGATCCGCTGTTCGAGCGCCGCGGGCAGGGCATGGCACCCACGCCGCTGGCCCGCTCGCTGGCGGGCGAGGTGCGTAATGCGCTGCAATCCTTCGCACGCACGCTGCAGGACACGCCGCACTTCGACCCCACCAACACCACGCGCCGCTTCACCATCGGCATGCGCGACGCCCTGGAATCCACGCTCCTGCCGCCGCTGATGGCCCGCGTCACGGCGCTGGCGCCGCAGGTAGACGTGGCCGCCGTGCGCTTCGACCGCCGCGAGGTCGAGTCCGAACTCCTGGCCGGCACGCTCGACGCCGTGATCGACATCCTGCTGCCGACTTCGCCGGCCATCCATCATGCGCCCTTCATGGCCGATCCGATGGTGGTGGTGGCGCGCAAGGGCCATCCGCTCGCCCGCAAGGAACTGACGCTGGACCGCTACCTGGCCGCCGAACATGTGCATGTGTCGTCACGGCGTCGTGGTGCCGGCCTGGAAGACCAGGCCCTGCACCGGATGGGCCTGACCCGCCGCGTGCGGCTGCGCCTGCAGCACTATGCGGCCGCGTGCCGCGTGGTGAGTTGCACGGATCTGCTCGGCACCTTGCCGCTACGCTATGCGCGCATTGCCAACGAGGCGTACGACAATCTGCTCCTGCCCCTGCCGTTCAAGGTGCCGTCGCTGGAATTGCACCTCTACTGGCACGCGGGCGGCGAGAACGACGGGGCCAATCGCTGGCTGCGCGAGCAGCTGACGGCGGTGATGACCGCGCTCGGGCAGGGAGGCGAATTGCCGGCCTGACAGGAACAGGCAATCACCTGGACACAACCGGAGTGTGACCATGGATTTCTCGGGCAAGACCGTGTTGATCACAGGCGCCAGCGGCAACCTTGGCCGCGCGGTCGCCGCCGCGTTCGAACGGCTGGGCGCCAACCTCGTGTTGTGCGACCGCGTTGCGCCGCCGCAGCAGGGGCCGCGCACGCTGGCCGTGGCGGTGGACCTGCTCGACGCCGCCCGGACCAGGCAGGCGGTGGACCAGGCCATTGCCCGCTTCGGGGCGGTCGACGCTGTCTGCAATATCGCCGGCGGGTTTGCCATGGGTCCGGCCGTCCACGAGAGCAGCGACGACGACTGGGACCGCCTCTTCGCCCTCAACGCCCGTACCGTCCTCAACGTGACGCGAGCCGTCGCGCCGCATTTCATCGCGCGCGGCGGCGGCAAGGTGGTCAATGTCGGCGCCAATTCGGCGGGGAAGGGGCTGGCCCAGATGGGCCCGTACACGGCGGCCAAGTCGGTGGTGGCGCGCATCACCGAAGCGGCGTCCGCCGAGTTGCGCGACCATGGCGTCAACGTCAACGCGGTACTGCCCAGCATTCTCGACACGCCCGACAACCGCGCCGCCATGCCCGACGCGGACTTCTCGCGCTGGGTGGCGCCCGAGGCGCTGGCCGACGTCATGGTGTTCCTGTGCTCCGAGGGGGCGCGGGCCGTGCATGGCGCGCTGCTTCCCGTCGTGAATCGCGCCTGAGGCTGTATTGAAGTTTTTTGTTCCACGTGACCCACGCGTCGCGGGGACGGCGACTGCCCGTAGAATCGGCGCAAGCCGCCACGAACCGGCACTTTCCGCTTTGGAGATCTCGCATGGCTCGACCGCAAACCTGTCCGATGGACCCGAGCGCGCTGTGGCGCGCGGCTTTGGCCGGTGCCCTGGCGCTGGCACTGGCCGGCTGTGGCACGCAGGCGACCGCGCCCCAGCAGCCCGCCGCACCCGTGCAGGCAGCAGAGCCGGCGCCGCAGCCGGTATTGCCCCCGCCGCCCGAAGTGGCCTCGGGCTACCGGGCTGGCATGACCACGGCGTATGCACAGCGCGATATGGCAGCCGCCGCCAATCCGCTGGCCAGCGAGGCCGGGCGCGAGGTGCTGCGGCGAGGCGGGTCGGCGATCGACGCGGCCATCGCCATGCAGGCCGTGCTGACGCTGGTCGAGCCGCAGGCCACCGGCATCGGCGGCGGCGCGTTCATCATGTACTGGGACGGCAAGCGCGTGCAGGCCTACGATGGCCGTGAGACCGCGCCGGCCGGGGCGACCGAGGCGCTCTTCATGGGCCCCGACGGCAAGCCGATGACCTTCTCCCAGGGGCAGATCGGCGGGCGCTCGGTGGGCGTCCCTGGCGTACTGCGTGCGCTGGAACTCGCGCACCGGCAGCATGGCAGGTTGCCGTGGGCATCGCTGTTCCAGCGCGCCATCACGCTGGCCGAGAAGGGCTTCCCGCTCTCGGAGCGGCTTTACACGCAGGTCGCCCATGACAAGTTCCTGGCGGCCTCGCCGGAGATGTCGGCCTATTTCCTCGACGCCAGCGGCACGCCCAAGCCGCCCGGCACCATCGTGCGCAACCCGCAACTGGCGCAGACGCTGCGCACCATCGCCAGGGGCGGCGCCGGGGCGCTGTACAGCGGACCGATTGCGCGCGACATCGTCAAGCGCGTGAACGAGAGCGCCAACCCCGGCAGCATGACGGTCGCCGACCTTGCGCGCTACAAGGCGGTCGAACGCGACCCGGTGTGTACCGACTACCGCCGCTGGAAGATCTGCGGCATGCCGCCGCCGTCGTCGGGTGGTATCGCCATTGCGCAGATCCTGGGGACGCTGGAGGCGCTGGAGAAGCGCGATCCGAAATATGCACTCGCGGCGCTCAAGCCCCATGCGGTAGACACGCCGGCGCGCAACGAGCCGCCGGTCGACGCGGTGCACGCCATCGCCGAGGCGGAACGGCTGGCGTATGCCGACCGCGGACTATACGTCGCCGATACCGATTTCGTGCCGATCGACGTCAAGGCCATGGTCAACCCCGGCTATCTGGCTGAGCGCGCCGCGCTGATTACCGACAAGAGCCTCGGCAAGGCCGAGCCCGGCGTGCCGCCCGGCATGACGATGGCGCTGGCGCCCGACCGCTCGCCGATGCGCGTGTCGACCTCGCAGATCGTGGCGGTCGATGCGCACGGCGGGGCCCTGTCGATGACCACCACCATCGAGGCCTATTTCGGCTCGCACATCATGCTGCGCGGCTTCATGCTGAACAACCAGCTGACCGACTTCTCGTTCACGCCGAGCGAGAACGGCAAGCCCGTGGCCAACCGCGTGCAGCCGGGCAAGCGTCCGCGCTCGTCGATGGCGCCGACGCTGGTCTTCGACCGCGAGAGCGGCAAGCTCGTGGCCACGCTGGGCTCGCCCGGCGGCTCGCAGATCATCGAATACGTGGCCAAGACCCTGATAGGCTTGCTCGACTGGGACATGGATGTGCAGGACGCGGTCGGCATGGCCAACTTCGGCAGCCGCAACGGGCCGACTGAACTCGAGGCGGGGCTCGTCACGCCCGCGCTGGCGCAGGGGCTGCGGCAGCGGGGTCACAACGTGGCGACCATCGAGATGACCAGTGGCACGCAGGCCATCATGCGCAAGGCAATGCCGAACGGAAAGGAAGGATGGGCTGGCGGCGCGGACCCGCGGCGCGAGGGGATTGCGCTGGGGGATTGACGGCGTCCCCGGCCCCGTCAAACGACATCGGCCCCGCGTGTGCGGGGCCGATGTCTTTGTCACTCGACGAAGGCGCCCGACTCAGCGAGCACCAGCCTTCTGCGCGTACGCCCAGCCCATCTCGGCCATCGGGCGGGCACGCTTGCCGGCGTCCACGGCTTGCGCTGAAGAGGCGGTGCCGTCGACCACGCGCTTCATGATCCCCTGCAGGATGCCGGCGATGCGGAACATGCTGAAGGCGAGGAAGAAGTTCCAGTCGCCGGTGATCTGGCGGCCGGTGCGCTGCTCGTACAGGCGGCGGTAGGCGGCTTCGTCGGGAATGCCGAGTTCGGCCAGGTCGAGCCCGGCGATGCCGCGGAACTGGCCCGGGGCGATGTGCCAGCTCATGCAGTGATAGCCGAAGTCCGCCATCGGATGGCCGAGGGTGGACAGCTCCCAGTCCAGCACCGCCGGCACGCGCGGCTCGGTGGGGTGGAACATCAGGTTGTCGAGACGGTAGTCGCCGTGGACGATGGTGGTGAGCTCTTCGGCTTCCTGCGGGATGTGCTGGGGCATCCATTCGATCAGCTTGTCCATGGCCGGGATCGACTCGGTCTCGGACAGCTTGTACTGCTTGCTCCAGCGCTCGATCTGGCGCTGGAAATAGTTGCCCGGACGGCCATAGTCGGCCAGCCCGATGGCCTTGTAGTCCACGCTGTGCAGGGCGGCGATGACGCGGTTCATCTCGTCGTAGATCGCGGCACGCTCGCCGCGCGACATGTCCGGCAGCGCCTGGTCCCACAGCACGCGCCCGTTGATGTACTCCATCAGGTAGAAGTCGCGGCCGATCACGGATTCGTCTTCACACAGCGCGTACATCTTCGCCACCGGCACGTCGCTCTTTGCCAGCGCTGCCATCACGCGGTATTCGCGCTCGATGGCGTGCGCCGACGGCAGCAGCTTCGAGCGCGGGCCCGGCTTGGCGCGCATCACGTAGGTGCGCTCTGGCGTGATCAGCTTGAAGGTCGGGTTGGACTGGCCGCCCTTGAACTGCTCGATGGTGAGCGGGCCGGCGAAGCCGTCGACATGCTGGCCCATCCAGCCGGCGAGCGCATCGAGGTCGAAGCGCTGCTGTTCGGCGACGGGACGGGTGCCCTCGTTCTGCGAAGTGTTGCTGCTCATCTTGTCTCCCTTGGGGGTGTGATGTCTTGATGCGTGTTATCGGAGGGCGTCGGCGGCGTCAGCGGCTGTCAGCGATAGCGCGGCTTGCGCTTCTCGAGGAAGGCGCTGATGCCTTCGCCGCCGTCGGCATGGTGCAGGGCTGCCACGAAGCTGTCGCGCTCGGCAGCCAGATGGCTGGTCAGCGACGCGTCGGCCGCGTGGTGGATCAGGGTCTTGATGCGGCCCACGGCGTGCGGCGACTGCTCGGCCAGTCCCTCGGCCAGCTTCATCGCCTCGGTCAGCGCCTGTCCGGGCGGCACCACGCGGTTGACGAGGCCGAACTGGGCGAGCCTTGCCGGCTCGACCGGCTGCGCCAGCATCATCAGTTCGCTGGCGATCTGGCGGGGCAGGGCGCGGGCCAGTTCCCACGAGGCGCCGCCGTCGGGCGTGAGGCCGACCCGCACGTACGACATGACGAACCTGGCGTCGCTTGCCGCCACGACGAAGTCGCAGGCCAGCGCCAGCGAGAACCCGGCGCCGGCCGCCGCGCCTTCCACGGCCGCGATGACGGGCTTGGGAAAGGCGTGCAGCGTCTCGATGAAGTGGTTCAGCGTCTCGATGCTCTCGGCCTGCACTGCCGGAGGCTGCGAACGGTTGCCGAGCAGGCGGTTGAGATTGCCGCCGGCGCAGAAGATGCCGTCCGCGCCGGTCAGCACCACCGCGCGCAGGGCGCGGTCGCTGGCAGCCATGGCGAGGGCTTCCTGCCCGGCTGCGTAGATGTCCGGGCCGAGCGCATTGCGGGCTTCCGGGTTGGAGATGGTCAGCACCAGCGTCGCATCGACGCGCTGGGACAGCAGCTGGGCAGTCATGTGGGGGCGCTCCAGAGGAATAGAGAACGGAGGATGGGGGCGTCAGTCCTCCGTCAACAGCGACAGGCCGAGGCCGGCGCGGCGCCACAGCCACGGGCTCGGGCGGTAGCGCATGTCGCCGGTCAGCGTTTCCAGGTTGCGCAGGACTTCCAGCACGAGCTGCGGGCCGATGGCGTCGCCCAGGGCCAGCGGTCCCTTCGGATAGCCGAGGCCGAGGTTGACCGCGAGGTCGATGTCGGCCGGCGTGGCGATGCGCTGCTGGGCGATGTCGCTGGCGATGTTGACGATGGCGCAGACGATGCGCTGGGCGACGAAGCCGGCCGAGTCGCGGATCACCGTGACCGGCACGCCGTCGCTGGCGAACAGGCCGTGGGCGGCGTCGCGCGCGGCGGGGGAGGTGGCCGGAGTGGTCATCACCGTGCGGCGTTTGGTGGCCGCGAACGGCAGCAGCGTGTCGATGGCGACGGTGCGCGTGGCGTCGAGCCCTTCCTGCAGCGCGCAGGTGGTGGCGTCGAGGCCGAGCGGGGTGACCACGATCAGCGCGTCGGGCGAGGGCAGGGCGCCGGTTTCGGGCGTCACGCCGAGCTTCGTCAGCAGGTTCGTGACCAGCGCATGGCCGTGCTCGCAGCCCCGGCTGACCCACACGCTCTTCGGGCGCGCGGCAGGGGCCGGCGCGGCCGGGGTCGGACGCGTCTTCTGTCCGTCGGGATAGCTGTAGAAGCCGGCGCCGGCCTTGCGGCCCACCAGCCCGCCCACCGAGCGCAGTGCGGCGAGGGGCGACGGTCGGTAGCGCGGCTCCTGGTAGAACTGGTTGTAGATCGACTCCATCACCGGATGCGAGACATCCAGCCCGGTCAGGTCCATCAGCTCGAACGGCCCCATGCGGAAGCCGGCCTGCTCGCGCATGATGTCGTCGATGTCGGCATATTCGGCCACGCCTTCCTGCGCGACCTTCAGCCCCTCGATGTTCATGCCGCGCCCGGCGTGGTTGACGATGAAGCCCGGCATGTCCTTGCAGCGCACCGGCGTATGGCCCATGCGGCGCGACAGTTCCATCAGGGCGTCGCCGACGGCCCGGTCGCCCGACAGGCCGTCGATGACCTCGACGACCTTCATCAGCGGGACCGGGTTGAAGAAGTGATAGCCGACGACGCGGCCCGGCTGCTTCGCGCCGACCGCGATGGCCGTGATCGACAGCGAGGATGTATTCGAGGCGATGATCGCGTCCGCCCGCAGGATGGCCTCGAGCTTCGCGACCAGGTCGCGCTTCACGTCGAGGCGCTCGACGATGGCTTCGACCACGGCGTCGCAGGTAGCCAGGTCTTCCAGCTTGCCGCAAGGCTTGACGCGGGCGAGTGCCGCGGCGGCGTCCCCGGCCGTCAGCTTGCCCTTGGCGGCCAGCTTGTCCAGCGTGTCCTGCAGGTATTGGCGGGCGGCTTCGACGGCCGCGGGATTGGCGTCGTACAGGTTGACGGTCAGGCCGGCCTGCGCGGCGATCTGGGCGATGCCGCGGCCCATGGCCCCGGTGCCGACGATGCCGATTGTCTCGATGCGGAAATTGCTCATGTCTCGTCCAGGAAAGGTGTGGTTAAATTAGCACGCTCGTGCGTTTTTTGCATCCTCCCTGACAATGAACAGGGGCACGCCTCGTGCGCTGATCGGACATTGCAGTGCGGACGGTCGGGCGCGAAGCGATCCATACACCACCGGAGACACACCACTATGCTGAAGCTTTGCGGCTTTGCGGCCAGCAATTACCACAACAAGGTGAAGCTGGCCCTGCTTGAGAAGAATGTGCCGTTCGAGGAAGTCCTGGCCTGGATCGGCGAGACCGACCCGAGCGCCTCGCCCCTCGGCAAGGTGCCCTACATCATCACGGATTCCGGCACGCTGTGCGAGTCGGAAGTCATCATGGAATACCTCGAGGCGGCCTACCCGCAGCATCCGCTGCTGCCGGCCGATCCGCTGCAGGCCGGCAAGGTGCGCGAGCTGATCACCTTCATGGAGCTGTACCTCGAGCTGACCGCGCGCGAGCTCTACCCCGAGGCATTCTTCGGCGGCAAGGTCAGCGACAGCGTGAAGGAGCGCCAGCACAAGCTGCTGTCGCGCTACATCGCGGGCTTCGCGAAGCTGGCGAAGTTCTCCCCCTACATCGCGGGCGATACGTTCACCATGGCCGACTGCGCCGCGCTGGTCCACCTGCCGCTGGTCTCGTCCGCGACGAAGATTATCTACGGCACGGATATGCTGGCGGACCTGCCGGTCAGGGACTACGTCAAGAAGCTGGGCGAGCGCGAGACGGTGCAGAGGGTGAACGCCGAGCGCAAGGCGAACACGGAATTGATGCAGAGCCGGCGGAAGTAAGTCTCCGGATCGACGAAAAAGCCCGCGGTTGCGGGCTTTTTTTTTTGCGACGGCCATGTTGGAAATCGGCTCAGCGGTGAGCCGATTCAGCGTGCCGTGAGCCGATACTCGCCCATTGGTGGTGTATAAGGCGCAAATGTGAGCCGATTCTCCAAATCGGCTCACGCCAAATCACAATCGGCTCAGCCTCTCCAGCGCCAGCGCGAGCGTCTCCTGCTTCTTGGCAAAGCAGAATCGGACCACGCCCGATTCACGCGGCTGCGAGTAGAACGCCGACACCGGGATCGCCGCCACGCCCACCTCGCCGGTCAGCCACATCGAGAAGTCGGTCTCGCTCATGTCGGAGATGGCCGAGTAGTCCACGCACTGGAAGTACGTGCCATCCGAGGGCAGCAGGCGGAAGCGCGAGTTGGCCAGCCCGGCGCGGAAGAAGTCGCGCTTTGCCTGGTAGAAGGCGGGCAGGTCGAGGTACGGCGCGGGGTCGGCCATGTATTCGGCCAGGCCGTACTGCACCGGCGTATTGACGGTGAAGACGTTGAACTGGTGGACCTTGCGGAACTCGTTCATCAGCGCGGCTGGGGCGGCGACGTAGCCGACTTTCCAGCCGGTCACGTGGTAGGTCTTGCCGAAGCTCGACACCACGAAGCTGCGCCGCGCCAGCTCCGGATGGCGCGACACCGAGGCGTGCTCCTGGCCGTCGTAGACCATGTGCTCGTAGACCTCGTCCGACAGCAGCAGGATGTCGGTGCCGGCGACGAGGTCGGCCAGCTTCTGCATGTCGGCGGCGCGCCAGATGGTGCCGGTGGGGTTGTGCGGGGTATTGATGATGATCATCCGCGTCTTCGGCGTGATCGCGGCGGCGAGCTGGTCGAAGGGGACGCGGAATTCCGGCGCGGCCAGCGTGACCGGCACCGCCGTGGCGCCGGCCAGTTCGATGGCGGGCAGGTAGCTGTCGTAGCACGGCTCGAGCACGATGACCTCGTCGCCCGGATGCACGGCGCACAGGATGGCGGTCAGGAGGCCCTGCGTGGCGCCGGCCGTGACGGTGATCTCGCTGTTCCAGTCATAGGCGTGGCCGTACAGCTTGCCGATCTTGGCGGCGATGGCCTCGCGCAGCGCCGGCACGCCGGCCATCGGCGGGTACTGGTTGTGGCCGGTGCGCATGGCGTGCATCACCGCGTCGACGATCTTCGGGTCGCAGTCGAAGTCGGGGAAGCCCTGGCCGAGGTTGACGGCATTCTTCTCGGCCGCAAGGGCGGACATCACGGTGAAGATGGTGGTGCCGACGTTGGGCAGCCGCGAGGGCAGCGGGGTGAGCGGCGCGAGCATGGGTTGTGCGGACATGGCTGGCAGGTTAGGAGGCAAGGGCAGGCTGGGATTCTAGCGAGCGTCAGCGCCGGCTGCGTCGCGCGACGCGAGCCACTGGCTGAAGGCGGGCGGCGTCATCACCTCGACGCCGCTGCTGCGGCGCAGGCGGCTGCGCAGCTTGAGCACGGCCTTGTCCTTCGAGACGAGGCAGGCCGCGCCGGCGAAGTGGGCGAGTTCGATGAACTTCTGGTCGTCGCCGTCCTTGCACTGGGGCAGGCGCAGCGCGGCGGCCTCTTCCGGCGAGGGCAGGGCGTGGCGTCGGACGAGGCGGTCGACCTCGGCCAGCGCGGCGTCGATGTCCACGGCAAAACGGACGAATTGCGGGTAGGCGAGCACGCGCCGCAGTTCCTCGCGGCAGTCGTCGCGGATCACCGGGGCGATGGTGCCGCTTTCCAGCGCGGCGCGGATCGGCTCGACGTGCGGGTCGCGGAAGACCAGCAGGTCGATCCAGACATTGGAGTCGAGGACGACGACGGGGATGGCGACAGGGATGGGCGCGCGGGCATCAAGTGCGCCGGCAGTGGCTTGGTTGGTCATTCGCTACAATCTTGGCTTTGCTTGCCCCGGATTTTGCCATGCTCATCGTCCTGTCTCCTGCCAAGTCCCTGGACTACGAGACACCCGCGCGTATCAAGACTCACACGCTGCCGCGTTTTATCGACCGCTCGGCGGCCCTGATCGAGCGCCTGCGCCGCCTCGCGCCGCAGGATGTGGCGGACCTGATGGACATTTCCGACAAGCTCGCCGTGCTCAACGTCACGCGCTATGCCGACTGGTCGCCCAGGTTCACCGCCGCCAACAGCAAGCAGGCCGTGCTGGCCTTCAACGGCGACGTCTACGACGGCCTCGACGCCAGGAGCCTGACCGACGACGATCTCGCCTTCGCGCAGAAGCATGTGCGGATGCTGTCGGGCCTGTACGGCCTGCTGCGCCCGCTCGACCGGATGCAGCCCTACCGGCTGGAGATGGGCACGCGCCTCGACACCGAGGCCGGCAAGGACCTCTACGCGTTCTGGGGCGACGACATCACCCGCCTGATCAACGACGACATGGCCGCGCTGCGCCACGAAGGCCCGGCCACGCTGGTCAACCTGGCGTCCGAGGAGTACTTCAAGTCCGTCCGGCCCAAGGTGCTGAAGGCGAGGGTCGTTACGCCGGTGTTCGAGGACTGGAAGGGCGGCCGCTACAAGATCATCTCGTTCCACGCCAAGCGTGCCCGCGGCACCATGGCGCGCTATGCTGTGACGCATCGCGTGACCGAGCCGGAACGGCTCAAGCGCTTCGCCGACGACGGCTATGCCTTCGATGCCGCCGCCTCGGACGATGCGCGCTGGGTCTTCCGCCGCCGGCTGGAAGACTGAACCGAAGCCCGTGCCCGTACTACCCGCCAGTACCCGACCGAAGCCGTCAACGAAGCGAGGACCACCCGCCATGACTTCTGCCCAGCCCACCGGCCTGCACATCTCCACGCTGTTCGACTCCGGCGCCATCGAGGTCGAGGCGCTCGACCGGGCCGACGATATCCGCCTGCGCATCCGTGCCGATTCGCACGCGGATTTTCGCCAGTGGTTCCATTTCCGGCTGCAGGGCGCGGCGGGGCAGGCGTGCCGCCTGCAGTTCCTGAACGCGGGCGATTGCACCTATCCGGACGGCTGGCGCGACTATTGCGCGGTGGCCTCGTACGACCGCGCGCACTGGTTCCGCGTGCCGACCCGCTATGACGGCAAGGTGATGATGGTCGAATTCACGCCCGAGCACGACAGCGTCTGGCTGGCCTATTTCGAGCCATATTCCGACGAGCGGCATCTGGCGCTGGTGGCGTCATGCCAGCGTTCGCCGCTGGCGAAGCTGTCGCACCTGGGCAGCACGGTGGACGGCCGCGACATGACCTGC
>Ga0160460_100396_pt1 | contig 27959 bp, 15 predicted proteins | sample HID1973M_E6MG_FD_108238 | JGI IMG/M metagenome (GOLD analysis project Ga0160460, IMG submission 108238) | Enriched mosquito-associated microbial communities from UW Madison campus, WI, USA - HID1973M_E6 MG | ecosystem: Host-associated > Arthropoda: Insects > Digestive system > Unclassified ... | reverse complement strand
TTGAACTCGCGCTTCATGCGGTCCACGAGGATGTCGAGGTGCAGCTCGCCCATGCCCTTGATGACCGTCTGGCCGGTCTCGGCGTTCTGCTCGACGCGGAAGGTCGGGTCCTCTTCGGCGAGCTTCTGGATCGCCAGACCCAGCTTCTCCTGGTCGGCCTTGGTCTTCGGCTCGATCGCGACCTCGATGACCGGCTCCGGGAACGTCATCGACTCGAGGACGACCTGGTTCTGGCTGTCGGACAGGGTGTCACCGGTGGTGGTGTCCTTCAGGCCGATGACCGCGTAGATGTGACCGGCGGTGACCGAGTCGACCGGCATCTCCTTGTTGGCGTGCATCTGGAAGATCTTCCCGATGCGCTCCTTCTTGCCCTTGGTCGCGTTGACGACCTGGGCGCCGGAGTCGAGGTGACCCGAGTACACGCGGATGTAGGTGAGGCGACCGAAGAAGGGGTGCGTCACGATCTTGAACGCGAGCGCCGCGAAGGGCTCCTCGCGGTCGGCGTGGCGCTCGATGATGATCTCTTCGTTCTTCGGGTCCTTCGCCTCGATGGCGGGGACGTCGAGCGGCGACGGGAGGTAGTCCACGACGGCGTCGAGCATCGGCTGCACGCCGCGGTTCTTGAACGCCGAGCCGCAGAGCACCGGGTAGAGCTCCGAGGCGATGGTGAGCTTGCGGATCGCAGCCTTGATCTCGGCGACCGTGAGCTCCTCGCCGCCGAAGTGCTTCTCGAGAAGCTCCTCGTCGGACTCGGCGACCGTCTCGAGCAGGATCTCGCGGTACTCCGCGGCCTTGTCGGCGAGGTCGGCCGGGATCTCCTGGATCTCGTACTTGGCGCCCATGGTCACGTCGCCCTTGGCGTCGCCGGGCCACACCAGTGCGCGCATCTCGACGAGGTCGATGACGCCCACGAAGTCGCTCTCGGCGCCGATGGGCAGCTGGAGCACGAGCGGCTTGGCCTTCAGGCGGTTGACGATCGTGTCGACGGTGAAGTAGAAGTCGGCGCCGAGCTTGTCCATCTTGTTGACGAAGCAGATGCGGGGCACGTCGTACTTGTCGGCCTGACGCCACACGGTCTCGGACTGGGGCTCGACGCCCTCCTTGCCGTCGAAGACGGCGACCGCGCCGTCGAGGACGCGCAGCGACCGCTCGACCTCGACCGTGAAGTCGACGTGGCCGGGCGTGTCGATGATGTTGATCTGGTTCTTGTTCCAGAAACAGGTGACGGCGGCCGACGTGATCGTGATGCCGCGCTCCTGCTCCTGCTCCATCCAGTCGGTGGTGGCAGCGCCGTCGTGCGTCTCGCCGATCTTGTGGTTGACGCCCGTGTAGAACAGGATGCGCTCGGTCGTCGTCGTCTTGCCGGCATCGATGTGCGCCATGATGCCGATGTTGCGGACCTTGTTGAGGTCGGTGAGCACTTCTTGTGCCACGGGGTGTTCCTTACTTGTCGGAATCCAGTCGATCGTTCGTGACGATCAGGCTTGGGGCCGGGGCCCTTCGACAGGCTCAGGGACCGGGAACCGGTCGCTGAGCCTGTCGAAGCGGCTTACCAGCGGTAGTGCGCGAAGGCGCGGTTCGACTCGGCCATCTTGTGGGTGTCCTCGCGGCGCTTGACCGCGGCACCGAGGCCGTTCGAGGCATCCAGGATCTCGTTCTGGAGGCGCTCGGTCATCGTCTTCTCACGACGACCCTTCGCGTAGCTCACGAGCCAGCGCAGGGCGAGCGTGTTGGCGCGGTGAGGCTTGACCTCGACCGGCACCTGGTAGGTCGAGCCACCGACGCGACGGCTCTTGACCTCGAGGGTCGGGCGCACGTTGTCGAGCGCCTTCTTGAGCGTGGCGACGGCGTCCTGGCCGTTCTTGGCCTCGACGCCCTTGAGGGCGGTGTACACGATCGACTCGGCGAGCGACTTCTTGCCGTCGACGAGGATCTTGTTCACCAGCTGGCTGACGATCGGTGCGCCGTAGACCGGGTCGTTGACGACGGGGCGCTTCGGGGCGGGTCCCTTACGAGGCATCTTTCTCAGCCCTTCTTCGCGCCGTAGCGGCTGCGAGCCTGCTTACGGTTCTTGACTGCCTGGGTGTCGAGCGCACCGCGGACGATCTTGTAGCGGACACCGGGGAGGTCCTTCACACGACCGCCGCGGACCAGCACGAGCGAGTGCTCCTGCAGGTTGTGGCCCTCGCCGGGGATGTACGCGGTGACCTCGGTGCCGTTGCGGAGCTTGACACGGGCGACCTTGCGCATCGCCGAGTTCGGCTTCTTCGGGGTGGTCGTGTACACGCGGGTGCAGACACCCGCCTGCTGTGGGTTCGCCTTGAGCGCCGGCGCCTTGGTCTTCGAGACCTTGGGCGAGCGACCCTTGCGAACCAACTGCTGAATGGTTGGCACGTTCTCTCCTTGTTGTGCTGCACGGTGCCCTTCGGCTCCGCACAGGTGCTGCACGGTGACAGCGTCGTGGTCTCCCCCGCCGCATCCGGATCTTTCGATTCGTGACGCTGCGGGCTCACGCGGACCCGCCGACGCGGCAGAATGACTGTCGCGTTTTGGTGTGGTGGGTATGCCGTGGGGGTGGCCTGTTCGCAGGCCGTTCCCTGAGATGCGGCGCTCGCACCGGCATCCGCACCGAGGCACGGTTGACGGCGCGCGTGAGCGCACACCCGATCCATGATACGTGGGTTTCGGGGGCCGGGCAAACGCGGATGCACGTCGCGGGCCGAAGAGCGCGACGACACGCCGCGGCGCCGCCGAGATCGCGCCCGTGCGGGCCTCTCAGCCGCTGGTCAGCAGCAGGGCCAGCGCCACGGCGGCGGCGATCAGGAGGACGGATGCGGCGACCGCGACCACGATCGTCCGCCGACGTCGGCGTCGCCGGCGGGCGCCTTCGGCGGCCGTCGTGTCGACGTAGCGCTGCGGGATCCGCGGCGAGGATCCGGAGCGCGCCGCGGCGGCCTCGGGCACGGGTCTCGCACGGTAGGCGGTGACGGTTTCGGGAGGCGCGGCGATCCGGCCGGACGGGGACGACGGCGTCGCCGGCGTCACTGGACCCGAAGATGCGGTGCGTCTCGCGCCTTCCTCGGAGGCGGGCGCCGGGGGGTGCGCGCTGCGCCGCGGGCCGGCGGGCGCGGAGGCGGTGGCCGCCTGGGTGGTGAGCTCGGAGTCGGCGGGAGCGGCGGAGCGATCGGACACCGCCGTGTCGTCGATCCCCGGCGGCAGGGCGGACGATCTGCGCGGCGGGGCGACGGCCGCCGCATCGCGGACCCCGCGGGCGGGCAGCGTCCGGTCGTCCGGGACGTCGTCGTGGTCCGCCCCGGGCCGACTCCGCTTCGAGAAGGCGGTGCGCTCGTCGCCGGGGTCGATCACCCGTCGCTCCGGCGCAGCCTCACCTCGGCGTCGCCCAGCAGGAACCGGTCGCCCGCCTCGACCGCCTCTCCCGGAGGAGCCTCGACCTCGGTGCCCATGACCGTGGCGAACAGCACGCCGTTGGTGGAGTCCAGATCCGTCACGTACCACTTGTCGTCGCGCAGCTCGAGGCGCGCGTGGGTCTTGGACACCGTGCCGTCCTGGATCGAGACCAGCTGCGCGCCCGGGCGGGCAGGGTCCGCCGACGGCCGCCGGCCCACGATGACGACCTCGGACGAGAGCGCGACCGGCTCGCCGGTCGGCGGCACGAGGCTCCAGTCGGTCCGTTTGCGACGGGCGATGATCGTCTCTTCGAGGATCTCGTGCTCGTCCGGGATCTCGGGCTTGCCGTGGAAAGCCGAGACCGAGGATCGCGCCGAGCGCGGCGCACCGGCGTCGGGTGCGCCGATGATCGCCGACACGGGGCCGGATGCCTCGGGGAAGGCGTCCGCCTCGGCGATCGGCGAGCGCGCCGGAGCCCACGGTTCACGTTCGCCGTCGGACGAGGGCGCGGCGGGCACGCGGGTGACGGGCGGGCGGGTGATGCCCTCTTCGCCGGTCGTCGCGGCCTCGGGCGCCGCGAAGGGCTCGACCGCGCGCGCCGGTGACGGTGCGGCGGGGGCGGAGGCCGGCGGCGGGACCGCGGCGGGGGCCGACGCGAACGGCGTCGCGGGGACGGCCGAGATGGGTGCGGGGGCACCGGGCACGGCGCCGGTGACCTCGGCGCTCAGGTCGATGCCGTCCAGCGCGAAGCCCTGCCACGGGTCCTCGGTGGCGGCGGCGGGGGCGCCTGCTTCGGTCGGCGCCGCCGAGACGGGGCGGCCGGGAAGCGGGGGCGGCGTCCAGTCCGCCGGCGGCGCGACGTCCACGGGCCCCCCGGGGGCCGGGAAGGCCGTGGCGGACTCCGGTGCGGCGACGGATCCCGCCGAAGGGACGGGAGAGATGTCGGCCTCGGCCATGCCGGCACCTCCACTCGGTGCCGCTGCCGGTGCCGGGACGCCCGGCGATGCTGCGACCGGCGCCGGCGCGGCGTAGGCGGGGGGCGGCGGCGGCGCGAATCCTGCGGCCGCGGCCGTCGTTGCAGGAGGGAGGGCCGTCGCCGCGGCGGGATGGTTCGCGGGGACGGCGGTGGGCGTTACCGGTGCCGGGAACGCGGGGAGCGGCGGCAGCGTCGCCGGCTCGCCGGAGGCTCGGCGCACGCCGCCCCCGAGGAGGGCTCGGGACGCGGCATCCCGTCCGACCCAGCGCGCACTTCCCCAGCCGACCACCGACGCCCAGACGGGGAAGACCAGCAGTCCGAGCACCGTCATGCCCGCGCCGAAGCCGAACGAGACGTTCACGCGGAACAGCGCGATGACCCAGACCACCAGGAACGCGATGTTGACGACCGGGACGAGAGCGAGCAGCACGAGCCACGGCGAGAAGCCCGCCAGCTGGAGCAGCACCGCGGCGTTGAGGATCGGCACCCACGCCTTCCACGCCTCGACGCCCGACTTGCGCAGCACGGCCGACAGCGCGAGCGCGGTCCAGACGTAGATCCCGGCGGAGAGCAGCAGGATGATCAGCGTGCCGAAGACGGCTGCGGTGGCATCTGTGGCGTTCATGGCGTGGGACGCACGGGCTCGGCCCGTCGTCTCCCCCTCTCGGCGAATCGCGTGCGGCCGCCCGGTTCGGGCGCCATCGGACGGAACAACGATCTCAACGATACGGTCGCCAGCACTGCGCGCCAGAACCCGTTCTCGCGTCGCATGATGCGCCGCTCGGCGTCGACGGCCGCCCAGTACCGCTGCGCCTCCTCCGGCGAGAGTTCCGCGCTCGAGAAGACGGCACGGTCGGCGTCACGCGCGAGCGCCGGTCCCGCGGGCGTCGCGAAGGCTTCCGCGAGCTCGCTGCGCGTGGCGGTGCGGGATGCCGTGCGCCCGCTGTCGACGGCTGCGTCGACGTATTCCTCCCACCCGCCGGCGACACGCGTCGAGGGCGTGCCGTCGCGACGGCGGGACCGGCGGCGGGCGGCCTTCCCACCGAGGATGATGAGCACCGGGCCGAAGGCGAGGACGAGCACCAGCAGCGCGATCCCCGCGATCCGAAGTGCGGGCCAGAGCCACGCCAGACCCGCATCGGCGTCGTCGGCGGCGGGCCGATCGGTCGCGGAGTCCTCCTGTGCGGGGTCGGGAGGCAGCACCTCCTCGACCGAGTCGGGACGCACCTCCGTGACGTTCTCGGGGTCGCGCTGCTCGGTGACATCGAGGCTGGGGGACTGCGCGTACTGCGGCGTGACGTCGATGGCGACCCAGTCGCCCGAGGTGGACTGCACCTCAGTCCACGCCGTCAGGTCCTGCGAGCGGCAGGCGCCCTCGTCGCAGACGGAGAGGCCCGGCTCGGCCGACGCCAGTCGCGCGCCCAGCACGACCCGGGAGGGGAACCCCAACTCTCGGGCCATGAGCGCCACCGCGACCGCGAACTGCTCGTCGTCGCCGATCGCGGCGACGTAGTTGCCGGATGCCTCCGCCCGCGCGTCCGTCTCCCGTTCCAGCAGCCGGGCGAACATCGTGTCGACCCGAGCCAGCGAATGGCCCGAGGCGCTGGGCTGGAAGGCGTAGCCCGGAAGGGCGGCCACCCACGCCGGCTCCTGCTCGCCCTCGGTGAGACCGTGGCTGAGGTAGCCCCGCTCGCGCAGCATCGCCACCGCGCCCGCGAGAGCCGCGCCGCCGGATCCGGTGACGTGCTCCTCCATCCACGCCCGAAGGCTGTCGGGGGCCGCGACGCCGCCGGGGCCCCCCGGCGCGTCGAGGTCCGCGAGCTCGCGCGCGGCGGGCTGGACGCCGTGCAGCACGAAGGCATCGCCGGACTCGAGCCCTCCCCCTGCGGTCTGCACGCCCGCCGAGGCCGCCGCGTTGTAGTAGAACCTGTCGGCCAGCGACGCGGACCGGTCCCCGTCGAACTCGACCGTCCGCAGGCGGCCGGCGGTCGGCATCCAGATCCCGTCCCATGCGCCGATCTCGACACGTGCCTCCACCGGGTCGCCCTCGCCGGCATCGAGTGCCGAGGGCACGCGGACGAACCGGCCGGCGTCGACGGCGCCCTCGCCGCCCGAGCGGAACACCTCGCCGTCGTAGGCGTCGAGGGTCGCGAGGCGGATGCGCTCAGGCAGCGTGCCGACGACCCCGCCGTCGGCGACCGGCGCCACGGTGAACAGCACGTCGTCGGCCCGGTCGTCGGCGAACTGCGCGCGGTACTGCGACAGCGGGCTGACCTCGGCCGACAGGTCGATATCGGGGCCGACGGCGGAGCGCAGCACCTCGCGCTCCGCGCCGCGCGCGGCGAAGGGCACGACCGCCACCGCGAACGCGAGCGCCAGCGCCACCATGCCGGCCCCGAGCGCGGTGCGCCTGCGGTCGGCGGCGGTCGGGCGGCGCGAGATGCGCACGCCGCTGGATGCCGCGGCCCGCTGCAGCGCCCGCACGCGCTCGTCGTGCGTGCGCCAGGCGAGCCACAGCAGGCAGGCCACCAGGCCCGCGACGCCGACCGCGGTCTCCAGCGGCGCGTACAGGAACACCGGGCCCAGAGCCAGCGGGGCGCTCACGACGGTGCGACCGAAGAACAGCCCGAACGTCACCATGCCCAGGGCCACCGGCACCGCCGCGTACGCGGCACGGTCCTCCCGCCACGCCAGCAGCAGCAGCACGCAGGTGCCGATGAGGAAGACGACGAGGGCGGGTACCAGGAGGTTGCGGTAGGAGCCCACCGGCAGCTCGACGGTGACGAGGTCCTTCCAGCCGAGCACCAGCCCGCCGGCCAGCTCCCCCAGCCCTCGCAGCAGGTCCTCAGGGCCGCCCAGGCGCGAGGGCACCGCGAGCGGGACGCCGAGCACCAGCACCGCGAGCGCGAGCACGCCGGCCACGAGCCATCCGCTCCAGCGCCGCCACAGGGCCGCGGCGGCGACGGCGCCGCCCACGAGGGCACCGGCCGCCACCAGCAGCAGGAAGCTTCCCGAGCGGTAGATCGGCCAGGCCGCGACGGCGGCGACCGCGACGATCACGGCGGCGAACCCCGCACCGACCCAGATGCGGGGAACCAGGCGCGGGGTGCGCAGACCGGGGGTGTCGACGGCGCCGCGGGTCGCGGCATCCGTTCGCTGCATCAGCGGAACAGGGCCGGTCATGAGGTCGCCCCCCGCAGCAGCAGACCCGACAGGTCCTCCAGTGTGCCGACGGTGAGCACGGTCATGCCCGAGAGCGGCTGCATGCGCGGATGCGCGCGCTCGTCGCAGATGAGGCCGACGACGGCCGTGTCGGCAGGGAAGGCCAGAGCCGCCTGCTGGAGCCTGGTCAGGGGAACGCGCGAGCCGACCACGACGAACGCGATCGACAGCCGCTCGCCCGACTCCGCCGCGAGCCGGCACACCTCGCCCACCGGCATCGTGCTCTCGAGCAGGTCGACGCCGCTGAAGCCGTCCAGCATCGGGCGGGGCGCCCCCGCGGGGATGTGCTGGATCGCTCGCAGTCGTCCGCGGACCACGCGCGGGATCTCGGATCCGGTCACGATCTGCACGTCGCGGGCGTCGTGGACGGCCCGCAGACCCAGCGACGCCGCACACGACACCGCCAGCTCGAACTCGTCGGCGTCGGCGTACTCGGCCTCGGCGACGGCCAGCACGACGGCCATGCGCGAGCGTCGCGACTCCTCGTACTGCCGCACCATCAGCTGCCCGGTCTTGGCCGTCGAGCGCCAGTGGATCTGCCGCCGCGAATCGCCGGGGACGTACTGGCGGATGGCATGGAACGACATGTCGGCATCGACCAGGCGCCGAGTCGGGGCGCCCTCGAGATCGCGGATGAGTCCCGCGCTGGTGGAGGGCAGCGCGACCGTGCGCGGGTGGACGTAGAGATCGTGCACGTCGGGGAAGGAGTGCTCCCGGCGCAGCATGCCGATGGGGTCGCTGCGCACGGTCGTCGCCGGGCCCACCGTCACGACGCCGCGCGGCAGGCCGGGGATGTCGAGCGGCTGCTGAACGGCGTGACCAGGCCGAAGCAGCGGCACGCCGAACTCGACGAGGCCGGCACCCACCGGGATGTCGATGCGCCCCGGCAGGGCGGTGCGACGGCCGTCGTTGCGCACCTCGATGCGACCGGCGACGCCGTCGCCGGCCACGATGCGCTCGTGCGTGAGCGACAGGTCGACGTCGTAGGCGCGGGCGCCGAACAGGAACGGCACGGCGGCCACGAGCAGGACCACGGATGCCGCGCCCGCGACCATGAACTCCACCCAGCCGAACACGAGGCCCAGCGCCAGGCCGACGGTCGCAGCGACGGCCACCAGCGCGCCGGCCGGCCGGACGGTCTGCGCCGCCCACCCGGCCGCGGCCGAGATCCCCGAGCCCGCGGCCCGCCACACGCCGGTCCACCACACCGCCGCGCGCACGAAGGCGCGAGTGCGGCGCGAGCCGGCGGCACTGGTGGCCGTGGCGGTCACGTGCGTGCGGCCGGTCGTGCCGGTGGACTGGACGGTGCGCGTGATGCGCGGCTCCACCGTCGAGGCGGCCTCGCCGCGGCGCTCGGGGGTGCTCATATCGCTTCGCGCCTCGAGGGCGGCGCCACGTCCAGCAGCACCTGCCCGACCACGGTCTCAGGGGTCACGCCGTCGAACTCGGCCTCGGGGTGCAGGATCAGGCGGTGCGACAGCACCGGGACGGCGAGCGTCTTGACGTCGTCGGGAGTGGCGTAGGTGCGCGCCTGCGAGGCCGCGCGCGTGCGGACGGCGCGCGTGAGCGCGAGCGCACCGCGGATGCTGACGCCCAGGCGCACCTCGTCGGCGGTGCGGGTGCTGTCGACCAGGCGCGCGATGTAGTCGAGGACGAGGGCGTCGACGTAGACGTCGCCGGCGAGGTCGGCCATGCCCACCAGCGCCTGCGGGGTGATGATCGGGGTGAGCTCGGCGGTCGAGACGGCTGCGCCGTCGAGGATCCGGACCGTCGCGGCGTGGTCGGGGTAGCCCAGCGACGTCCGCATCATGAAGCGGTCGAGCTGCGCCTCGGGGAGGCGGTACGTCCCCGCCTGCTCGACGGGGTTCTGCGTCGCGAGCACGAGGAACGGCACGCCCGCCTCGCGCGAGACGCCGTCGATCGTCACGCGCCCCTCCTCCATGACCTCCAGGAGCGCGGACTGGGTCTTCGGGCTCGCCCGGTTGATCTCGTCCGCGAGCACGATGTTCGCGAAGATCGGGCCGGCGTGGAACTCGAAGACGCCCTCCTTCTGGTCGTAGACGCTGAGCCCTGTGATGTCCGAGGGCAGCAGGTCGGGCGTGAACTGGATGCGCGTGTTCGTCCCCTGGACCGACTGCGCCATCGCCCGCGCCAGCGAGGTCTTGCCGGTCCCCGGGACGTCCTCCAGCAGCACGTGGCCGTCGCTGAGCATGGCGGTGAGCACGAGTTCGACGACATGGCGCTTGCCGAGCACCGCGCGCTCGACGTTGTCGGCGATCTGCCCGAACGTCTGCGCGAACCAGTCGGCCTGCTCCTGCGTGATCGTCATGTGGTGTGTGTCCTCTGTCGTCTGCGAAGAATCGTGGGGAGAGCGGATGCCGGCGCTCAGGGGGTCGGCTCCGGGTCGGGGTTGTTCGGCTGGCACTTCGCCGAGAACGTGGTGGTCGCGGGCGCCAGGCCCCATCCCTGGGCGTCCCAGTCCACCGTCACGGAGATGCCCTGGACGCGCGCCGCGCCGACGGGGACGTCCCACGTGCCGTCGGTGTGCGGCAGCAGCGCGTCCTGCTCGTCGTAGTAGCGCAGCCCGGCGTTGCCGAAGCTGATGTCCGCGGGCGAGCCGTCGGGAGCGTTGGAGGACTGCCCGCTGTAGCCGAGCGGGCTGCCGCCGACGCACGAGGTGACCGTCCAGTTCGCCTGCACCTGGTACGGAGCGCTTCCGGCGCGAGGGGACACCGTCGACCACGCGGTCGCCGTTCCCCAGAACTCGTGGACGTAGCGCACCTGGATCGAGGGGTCTGCGCCGAACACGCTGGAGCCCGGGCCCCAGCCCTGGAACTCCACGCGGTTGCGGTTGGGGAGCTTCTCGGTCGAGGTCGGAGTGGAGCGGATCACCCACTCGGCGCGCTGCGACTGCACATTCGGCGCGGCGTCGACGGCGAACGTCCAGCCCTGGGGCGCACGGCCGGCCTGGTGGGCGCGCACGCTCGCGGTCGTCTCGGCGCGGCCGAACGACAGCCCGTCGGACCACGATTCGACGCAGGCGCGGAACGCGTACTCCTCGCCGTCCGCGAGGCCGGGGAAGGTCGCCGTGGCGCCGCCCTCGGTCACGGCGCACCGCTGGCCGTCCTGCACGATGCCGTAGCGAAGGCTCGAGCCGTCGCCGTTGCTGACCGCGTTCGCACGCGCCGTGACGGTCGCCGTGCCGTCGCCGTTGGACACCGAGGTCAGGCTCAGCTGCGGCGACTGCGGGCTGCCGATGCCGTTGGTCTGCACGGTCGCCGTCGCGCCCGACGCGGTGCCCCCGAGGCCGGGCGGCAGGTCGAAGCGCGAGTAGGGCGTCACGGTGACGAGCGTGCGGGTGTTGCTGCCCACCCGGAACGAGGGCACCTCCACCCGTGTCTGGTTGCGGCCCACGGGCAGCCGTACGGTCTCCCCCACGGCGCTGGTGATCTCGAGGCTCCCGGTCTCGCCGGCCTCGATCCCGTCGATGACCAGCGACACGATGCCGCCGGCCCCGTCGCCGGTGACCACCGGAGCCGCGGTCAGGCTCGTGGGCGCCGTCGGCGCGTCGTACGCCCACGCGAGCGTCCGCACGCTCGCCTTCGACTCCCCCACCGCGTTGGCCGCCCAGGCCTCGTAGGTGCGCTGCTCGCCGTTCGGGGCGGCGATCGGGGGGCAGACGCCATCGGCGGTGCATCGGGCGATCTCCTGGCCGCCGGTGCGGACGACGAAACCGGTGAGCGCCGGATACGCCAGCCGGGCCTCGCCCGGATCGACCCGCAGCGTGATCGTCCCGTCGGCATATGCCGTCTGATTCATACTCGCGGGGGCCTTCGGGTAGCCGAGCACGTCGAGCAGCACGCGACCGTCGCGCTCGGAGCTCGTCACGCGGCCCTGCGCATCGCGAACCGAGAACGTGGCGGTGCACGTCGCGCCCGGGGCATCCGTCGTCCACGACGCCGTGAGCGAGGTCGCCGACGCCACCTGGAAGCTCACGCCGACGCACGCGCCGGTCGCCCGCACGTCGACGACCTCCAGCGGCGTGCGCGGCAGCGGGTTGACCTCGCCGCCCGCGCCGATCACCGGGAACGTGCACGACGAGCCTCCGGCCTGCGAGCACTGCTGCACGACCGAGCCGCCCTGCGGAAGCGTCGACGGCGCAGCGCCGACGCGAAGGATGAGCCGTGCGGGGGGCACGGACGTGTGGCTCGTGACCGACACGAGCACGACCTCCTCCGAGCCGGGAACGGCGCGATCCGCGCCGGTCACGGTCACGATCGACCCTTCCTGCGCCACCGCGAACGCGGTGCCGGAGTGCTCGGTCGCATAGACGATGCCGTCCCAGTCCGGGCGCAGCTGCCAGGTGGTCATGTTCTTCAGGTCGAAGGTGGCCGTCTCGCCCGGTCCCACCGTGATCGATCCCGGACGCAGCTCGGGCTGGGGGTCGCGCGGATGCACCACGATCGGCACCGACAGATAGGTCCACTCGTCCTGGCCCGTCAGGCGCACCGGCACCTGGCACGCGTCGACCCATGGTGCGCCCGACCCCGCGTCGTAGCGCACGACGGTTCCCGCCTCGACCGTGCACGCCGCGTCCGCCCGCGCACCGGACGCCCGCACCTCGTCTGCGAGTTCGAGCGTCGTCCCCCGGGGACGCGCGACGAGACCCGCCAGGTCGAACGTCGTCGACTCGAGCTCGGTGACCTCGGGCGGGGCGGCGTTCGCGCGGAGGGTCAGCGCGAGGTCGTCGTCACCGGGGACCCGGAGGAACCCGTAGGACGTGACCGCGCCCGCGGGAGTGTCGCCCGTCACGGCGAACGGGATGAGCCGCGTGGTCTCGGGGAGCGCGCCACGCAGTCGCGTGCCCCGCACCGAGACGTCGTCGGGGTCGCCCCACAGCGACAGCTCGAGGTCGTCCACGTCGCCCCCGGACCACGTGACCTTGCCCGAGACGACGTCGACGCCGCGCGGGAAGTCCTCGCGCGTCTCCACGGTGAGGCTCGTGTCGGCGACGATCGGGAAGTCCGGCACGCTCTCGCGCACCACCCGCACGACGATGAGGCCGCGACCGGTGTTGCCCGACGAGGACTCCACGTCGTAGAGGAACGACATCGTCCCCGGCGCGTCGCCCGCGGCGATGCGCACCGTGGTGTCGTCGACGGCGACGATCTGACCGCGCAGCCGTGCGTACTCCGGGTTGTCGCTGCCGTCGACGAGCGTCGCCGGCACGTCGGGGCGGATGTCGGTGACCCGCAGCTCGCCCATGGTGGGATCGACGTCGTTGGACAGGGGGCTCACGCGGATCGTGTTGCCCTCCCCTGCCTGCACCTGCACATAGTCGGTGAACGTGACCGGGCTCGGGTTGGCCTGGCTGTCGAGCACGCCCACGCGCACCGTTCCCTCGGCCGTCGCGCCGAACGCGTCGATCACGCGGTAGCGCAGCGACACCTGACCGCTGTCGCCGGGAACGCTCGTGTACATGATCGACCTGCCGTCGGCCGTGACGGTGGCCGCACCCCGCTCGGGCTGCTGGACGATGCGGTCGAGTGTCACGACGTCGCCGTCGGGGTCGGTGCCGAAGTCGTCGAACTCGATCAGGGTGGACTGCCCGCTGAGCACGCGGCCCTCGAGCGTGTCGGCGGTGGGCGCGCGGTTCGCCTCGGCGTCGATCACCGTCACGCGCACCGTCGCGGTGTCGGCGAGCGCCGGCGCGCCCGTCGTGAAGACGGAGTAGTCGATGGTGTACGCGCCGGGCTCCTCGGGTGCGAGGTAGCGCAGCAGGTCGCCCGAGGCGAAGGCCAGCGCGTCGTCGGACGAGGACCGCACCGAAGCGGGGTTGAGCGTCGGCCGGCCGCCGGCGGGCGAGATGTCGTTGTCGAGCACGGGGATGTCGATCTGGGCGCCCGCGCGCACCATCACCGTGTCGTCCACCGCGATCGGCGCGAGCTCGGGAGCGGGCGGCAGCAGGTAGACGGTCGCCTCGCCCTCGACGCTGGCTCCGGCGTCCTCGGTGCCGTCGCTCACCACGTACGAGACGGTGCCCAGCCGGCCGGCCGCGCCGTCCTTCGTCGTCCCCGACACGCGGAGGTGGTTCTGGCCGACCGCGTCGACCGACAGCGTCGCCCCGGGGTCCGCTCTGGCGACGACGTCGCTCAGCAGCAGGACCCGGCGGGTCGGGTTCGACACCGCGTCGAAGATCTCGAGGGTCGCGTCCTGCTGCGGGTGCACGAAGGCCACCACCGGCGACGTCGCCAGCTGCGCCGGCGCATCGGCGGGCAGCAGGGTGAGGCGGGCTGTGCCGGTGGCCTCGCCGACGCCGTCGGTCACCGTGAAGTCGACGCGGAACGTGCCGGGGCTCTTCGCCGCGAAGTCGAACGAGGTCGACCCGCTGACGACGGTCGCCGTCGCCGTCGCGTCGTCGAGCACGCGCACCGATTCGAGCGAAACGGTGCCGGCGGTGCCCGTCACGTGGTCGGCGACGTCCACGGTGATCCCCGAGGCGACGGTGTCGGTCACCGCGAAGGACTGGGCGGACAGCTGCGGCTGCGCGGACACCTTCACCACGAGCGGCTTGACGGCGGCCCGCCCCTGCGTGTCGGCGACGGTCACCTCGAGCTCGACGAGCTGCTCGCCGCCGTCGCCGGAGTCGTCGTGCTGGTACACCACGTCGCCGCCGGGCGTCGCGGCCACCGAGCCGATCCCGCTCTTGTTCTGGACCGACAGCAGCAGGAGCGGGTCGCCCTCGGGGTCGACCCAGCCGGGGAGCACCGGCACGGTCACCGTGCCTCCGCGCGCGACCTCGGGCTGCGGCCACTCCACGAGGCAGCGCTCGACGCCGCACCACTCGGGCGGCGAGTCGGCCGCGGCATCCGCCACCGTCACGGTGACCGTCGTCGGCTCGGAGGTCAGGCCGTTCGCAGCGGTGCCGTCGGACACCGCGTACGAGAACGTCGCCGACCCCGTCGCGCCGGGCTGCACGCGCACCGCCAGGCGCTGGTCGTCGTCGGTCACCGACACGGTGCCGAACGCGGGATCGAGGCCGGCGACCGACTCCGGCACGATCGTCAGCACGTCCTCGTTCGGGTCGTGGTCGTTCATCAGCACCGGGAGCGTGACGAGCGCACCCGACCGCACGCCGAAGGCGTCGGGCTCGGCGATCGGCGGCTTCGGATCGAGCACCACCTGCAGCTGCTCTTCGCTCGGCACGGCGTCGGGATCGGTGCGGTCGTCGAGGCTCCAGTCCTGACTCGACGCGATCAGCCCGCCGTCGGGCACCGACCAGGCCCACCCGGAGCGCGTGTCGTTGAGGATCACGGCGGAATCGCTCGCGACGAACACCGGACGCGGCTGGTCGCCGATCGCCTCGCCGGCGTAGTCCAGCGGCACGGTCGCACCGCTCGAGCGCCACAGCAGGCCGCCGGCGTCGCCCTGACCGAGCCACGCGGCGTAGGTCTCGCCGCCGCGGGTGACCGGCTGGGCGGGGGTTCCGAGCACCGTCCCCGAGCCGCCCACCGCGGCCACCATGGCCGACCCGTCCGCGGGCACGCGCACGAGCCCCGAATCGTCGGCGAGGTACACGGCGGTGCCGCTCGCGTCGGGGGCGCCGACCACTACCGCGCCGGTCGTCGGCGCCTGGGCCGGGGCGTCCTGCCCGCGAAGCCACACGTCGCCGTCCTCGGTGTCGACGACGGCCCACGCGTCGCCTGCGGCCGTGACGGCCGGCGCGGAGAGTCCCTCGGGGTCCAGGCCGTCGCGGCCGCGCACCTCCCCCGAGCCCACGTCGTACCGCAGCACCGAGCCGTCGGCGGCCGAGTACGCGAACAGCACGCCGCGGTCGTCGATCGCGATCGCCTCCGCGGTGTACTGGGGGGTGTCATCGTCCGCGGTGCGGAAGGGGTCGAGCTGGGACGAGGTGCCACTGGACAGGCGTCCCGTGAACACGGCGCCCGAGTCGGTGAGGTAGGCGACCCAGTCCCCGGCGGTGACGACCTCGGTCGTGCCGGCGGGGGTCTTCTGCGACGCCTGCAGCGCCTCTTCGTCCAGGTCGACCGGCATGGCGGCGTCGATGCGCGTGAGCGTGCTGTAGCTGTCGCTGAAGAGGTACGCGGCATCCCCGGTCTGCACCACCTGGTCGGGGTTGCTGATGCTGCGGACGGTGTCGAGCTCCGCGACCGAGGTGTTCACACGGGCGTAGCGGCGACCGTCGCCGGTCTGCAGCGCCCACACCGCGGTGTCGACGTCGGGGGTCTCCTGCGCATCGAGCCCCGGCCACACGACGCTGATGCCGATGACGGTGGCGGCCACGGCGCCGGCGGCGACGAGGCCGGCGATGGTGCCGCGTCGCATCAGAGCACCCCCGTGGCCATCAGCGCCACGACGACCGCGCCGGCCCCGGCGACGATCCCCGCCCCGATGCCGATGACCCACGGCAGCACCGCACGCCCGGACCGGCGGGTGGAGGCGGAGATGTCGGTGTCCTCGTCGCGGGCGAGAGCGGCCACGCCTGTGCCCGCACGGGCCTTGCGGGTGAGGTCGCGCTCGACATGCGAGCGCGCCGGACCGCGCAGCGCGGAATCCGCGAAATCGACGGGGGCGGATGCCGGAGACCATTCCGCGTCGGGGATCTCCAGCGGCGTCGGCGAGACGCCGAGGCCCGACTGCACCTCGCGAAGCGCGTCGCCGAACGCGCGGGCGGACTCGAACCGTCGGCCGGGGTCGCGGCTCATCGCCGTCGCCAGGACGCTCTGCAGCGAGGCCGGGACATCCGCTCGCGGGATCTCGACGTAGGTCGCGCGCGCGATGCGCTTGCGCAGCAGCTCCTTGGTGTTCTGCCCGCGCTCACGGCGCTCGAACGGGCTGTGCCCGGCCAGCAGCGAGTACACCGTCGCGCCGAGGCTCCACACCTCGCTGGTGACCGTCCCGGAGGTCTGCTCGGCGACCACCTCCGGCGCGCTCCACGGGATCGACATCGCCAGCACCTCGCCGCCGCTCCTGCGCTGCAGCGACGCCGAGATCCCGAAGTCGGCGAGCACCGGAGTGCCGAAGGTCGTGATGAGGATGTTGCTGGGCTTGACGTCGCGATGGATGAGACCGGCGCGGTGTGCCGACTCGAGCGCGCTCGCCATGCGAACGCCGATCGACAGCACCTCCTCGACCGGGATGCGCTCGACCCGGTAGCGCTGCGCGAGCGATCCGGGGCAGTACTCCATGACGATGTACGGCCGTCCGTCCGCCGAGATGCTCGCCTGGTACACCGTCACGATCGACGGGTGCGCGGACAGGTGCGCGAGCACGTCCGCCTCGGCGTTGAACATCCGGCGCAGCTCGGGATCGCGCACGTCGCTGGGCATGACCTTGACCGCGACATTGCGACGGGGCATGTCCTGCTCGTACAGGAACACGTCGGCGAATCCGCCCGAACCGAGCGGGCGGATGTAGGCGAGTCCAGGGACGATCGGCGGCGCCGAGGGAAGCCGTGTGGCCACCACACCTCCCGCCGTCGTTACCGTCACCCTGCCCGTGCCGCCCAGACGACAACAAACCCGGTCATGCTAGCAAAACATGTCTGTGAACCCGCGCGGCCGGCGGGGGCGGGGAAATGGTGCGAGTGCGGTGCGATCGACTCGCCGCCGCAGGGCGGCGACGGGGTCGGCGTCAGTCTAGCCGCGGGCCGTCGCCCGGGTCATGCGGGTCGAACGGCGCGTCCAGAGACTTGGTCAGATCGGCGAGCATCGCCTCGATCTGGGGCTCGACGTACTCGGTCACCGCGGCCTGGATGCGCAGCCGGTGGTGCAGCAGGATCGTGCACACCTCGCGGCCCACCATGTTGGCGTAGTCGTCGGCGAGACCGACCTCCTGACGCAGCGCGGCCTTCGCCTCATCGCTCAGCGGCGGCAGGGCCGGCACGTGCGCATCGGCCTCTTCTGCCAGGCCGGCGATCGTGAACAGGAACGGCGCGCCGGGCACCGGGTCGGGATCCATCGGCAGCCCCTCGAACTCGGGGTCCAGCCCCTCTCCGGGGCGATAGCTGCGCGCGCGGTTGCGGGCCGCCTGCTGGTCGAGCTCGGCCTGGAGCATCGGGAGGTTCAGGGCCGTGTACTCCGCGACCGCACGGTCGACGATCGTCTTGATGCGGGTCGACAGCCCGTGCTGCACACCGTGCGGCACGTCGGCGCCGAGGCCCGCGGCCGACAGCACCGGCGAGCCGAAGCAGCGGCGGCAGGGCGCCGTGCGCCCACGGTGGGTCGCGGGCTCCCAGCGGGGCAGCCAGCCGAGCCAGGCGTCCACCGCCTGGCTGACCTGGGTCTCGAGCGACCGCTCCACCCGGTCAACGCTAGTGCCCCGCATCCGCGCGCGCCCGGATTTCCGCGGTTTCCGGCCTGGTCGGGGGCCGGATCACTCGTCGAACTCGTCCTCCCACGGCCATCGCGGACGGCGGGCGTGCGTGCGCACGAGGGCGATGCCGGCCCATGCCGACACGAAAGCCGCCGCCGCGACCACGAGCCCGAACCACGTCGTGGCGAGCCTGCCCACCACGGCGGTGGCGGCGCCGAGGTCGGCGCCGGTGAAGACCGCGCCGAACCACACGCCCCCGAGGTAGGCGAGGAAGGTCGCCGCGGTGGTCCACGCGGCACCCCAGTACGACGGATGCCTCGTCCCCGCGCGGGCGATCGCCGCCCACAGCCCGCCGGCGAAGGCCAGCGTCGCGCACACCACGCCCGCGGCACCCGGGACCTGCCCGAGACCGGGGGTCGCGATGACGTCCTCGCCGGTCGCGAGGCTCGTCATGCCGAGCCCGAAGATCAGGAGCGCGACGAAGCCCATCGTCGCGAAGGCCAGTGCGACCACCGGTCGCACGGGTCCCTGCGACGGCCCGTCTGCGCCGTCAGCGGCCATGGCGCCAGCCTACGTCGGCAGGCTCCGAGCCGTGCCGGTGTCTACGCGCGGACGAGCTGCGGACCCGCCTCCAGCGTGCGCTCGTACTCGCGCTGCGCCTCGACGTTGAGCTCGGTGACCCGCTTCGCGCGGGCGGCCGCCCATGCGCCGAACCAGATCGTGAGCTCGCGGCCGATGACGAACGCGGCGATCGCGAGCGGCGTCAGCAGCTCCGCCTCGACGAGCTTGGCGCCCTCGCTGGCGGTGAGGTTCCAGAAGGGCGCCTGGAAGAGCACGCCCAGGATGTGCCCGCCGTACGCGGCGACACCCACGAGGATGCCGAAGATCACCCACGCTCCCCAGCGGCCGCGGTTGATGATCGCGCCCAGCAGCCAGAAGGCGACGAAGAACACCACGACGGGCACCCACAGCGACCAGGTCGCCAGCGCGCCCAGGACGGTCGTGCCGACGTTGTCGCCCGTGACGTCGCCCTCGATCGCGCCGACCCCGAGCCACACCGCGAGGTAGAGCACGGCGAACGCCACCGCCGCGAGCAGGCCGATCGCCCCGGCGGCGGCGCGATTCCCGCGCGGCCGCGGCGCCTCGGGCGCCTGTACGAAGATCGGCTGCGGTGCGGCCGCGGCCACGACGGCGGGCTCGGCGACGACTGGCTCGCTCGGCGTGACGACCGGAGGCACCACCACGGTCGGCGAGTCGTCGGCGGCCGGCGCGGGAGCTGCGGCCGGGGTGTAGTCCAGGGATGCCGCCTCCGGCGACTCCCACGGGTCGGGCTCGGCGGCGGCCGGCGTGTCGGAGGCGGGCTCGGGGGCATCGGGGGACGCGTCCGCGTCCGCCGCCGACGCCGCATCGGCGGTGTCGGCGGGGGTGTGCGGGGCAGGAGTCTCGGGCGCCTCCACCTCACGGCGGGCGGCCTCGGCGTCGGCGAGGCCTTCGTTCGCACGTCCGACGACGTCGTCGACGCCGCGCGGCTCGTCGACGGGTTCGCCGTAGGTCGACTTGGGGTCACTCATCGCAGGCACTCCTCACGCAGGGCTCATCCCCGCAGAGGCAGAGTAGCCCGCGCTCCCACGCACACGACGGAGGCGTGCCGGGCGCGGCGCACACGCCGATCCGCACTACCCTGAGCCCATGGCACCCTCGGCGAACAGAATGGCGGCGGCTGCGGCATCCGCCCTCATCGCGCTCGCCGCGCTGACGGCGTGCGCGCCCGACGCGCCCTCGGGCGACGGCCTCACCTTCACCCCGACGCCCTCGGCGGCCTCCTCAGCGACGCCGACGCCGACGCCCTCGCCCACCGCGCGCGCCGAGATCCCCGACGACTGCCGGGCCATCCTCACCGCCGACGTGCTCGCTCAACTCGAGGGCGTGCCGCTCAACGACCCCGCCGCCGGAGCCTCGGGGCCGCAGCCCGACGGCGGGCTGGTGTGCGTGTGGCGGGATCCGCGCGCCGACACGACGGGCCTGGTGACGCGGATCGGCTACATGTCCCGCGGGCCCGCGCTCGACATGCTCAACAAGCTGGTGACCGAGGAGGGGTACACCTGCTACACCCCCGACGGCGGCACGCGGTGCGAGAAGACGTGGCAGGACCCGACGTACCCCGTCACCGACGGCCGCACCCTGTTCTGGCGCGACGACATCCTCATCGACACGACGTACTCGAACCTCGCACCGAGCGGCTACACCGCAGCCGTCGTGGCGAGCATCTTCGGCTGATCGCCGCTCAGCCCCAGACGGTGGCGTCCAGCCGCGGACCGTAGTCCTCGGGGTGCCAGCTCGTCTCGACGCTCACGAGCCACAGCCCGTCGCGGAGAGTGTGCTCCTCCAGCACCGCACCACGGGTCCGGTCGCACACGGTCGCGTCACCGGCCGTGCGGCAGGAGAACCCGTCGGCGGCCAAGGAGGCCTCGGCGACGGAGGACGCGTCCGCGCCCACCCTCGACAGCGTAGTGACGACGCCCCCCGTGTCGAAGCGCCACGTGCACGTCACCACGACGTCGGCTGCCGCCGCGTCGGCGAACGCCGCCGCCGCCGTCGCGGGAGCGCTCATCGACTGGTCGAGCAGCGACCCCGGCCGCCACGTGAGCTCGTTCCACAGGTCGTCGGAGTACAGGGTGCGGCAGTCGACCGCGCCGCCGTCCACCGCCGTCCGCGCCGGCGTCTGCACCGGCGTCGCGTCCGGCTGCGGCGCCGTGGCGCTGCGCAGCGTGTCGCCGACCCACGCGATGGCGACGGGCACCATCGGCATCGACAGCCACACCAGCGCGCCGACCACCGCGGCGCACAGCATCCCGGCGGGCACGGCGATCCACGAGTTGCGTCCGCCGATCCTCGCCATGGGGCCCCCACCTCCGTCTCCACGGTAAGCCGCGGGCACGGATGCTGCGCCGCGGCGCGCGGCGCGGGACGGATGCCTCGGTGGAGGACGGCGACGACTCCGCCGGCCGGCAGCGCCTCGCTGAGGCATCCGTCCGTATCGACCACGAGAGGCCCCGGCGATGCCGGGGCCTCTCGTCGAGCGTCAGGGTCTTGCAGACCCCGGACTCAGTTGTAGTCGGTGGTGAAACCGTCGGTGGAGAAGCTGTCGAAGTCGACGTAGCTCAGGTCGGCGTCGGTGTACGCGCCGTCCGAGGCGAAGATGCGGTTGGGGTACCGCTCGCTCTTGGCCTCCTCCGTCGCCTCGACCGTGACGTCGCGGTACTTCGCGAGTCCGGTTCCGGCGGGGATGAGCTTTCCGATGATGACGTTCTCCTTGAGGCCCATGAGCGGGTCGCTCTTGCCCTCCATGGCCGCCTGCGTCAGGACGCGGGTGGTCTCCTGGAACGACGCGGCCGACAGCCACGACTCGGTCGCGAGCGACGCCTTCGTGATACTCATCAGCTCGGGACGACCCGACGCCGGGCGCTTGCCCTCGCCGACCGCCTCGCGGTTGATGTTCTGGTACTTCTTGAAGTCGACCAGCTCACCCGGCAGCAGCGTCGTGTCGCCGTGGTCGACCACGGTGACCTTCCGCAGCATCTGACGGACGATGACCTCGATGTGCTTGTCGTGGATCGGCACACCCTGCGAGCGGTACACGCCCTGGACGCCGTTCACGAGGTACTTCTGCACCTCGCGGGCACCCATGACACGCATGACCTCCTTGGGGTCGAGCGTCCCCACCAGGATCGGCTGACCCACCGTGACGTGCTGCCCGTCCTCGACCAGGAGCGTCGCGCGCTTCAGGACCGGGTAGACGTGCGGCTCGTCGCCGTTGTCGGGCGTGAGGATGACCTTCTTGGACTTGTCGGTCTCGTCGATCGTGATGCGGCCATCGGCCTCGGCGATCGGCGACGCGCCCTTCGGGGTGCGGGCCTCGAACAGCTCCTGCACGCGGGGAAGACCCTGCGTGATGTCGTCTGCCGACGCCGAACCACCGGTGTGGAACGTACGCATCGTCAGCTGCGTGCCGGGCTCACCGATCGACTGCGCCGCGATGATGCCGACGGCCTCGCCGATGTCGACGATCTTGCCGGTCGCGAGCGAACGGCCGTAGCACTTCGCGCAGACACCGACGGCCGAGTCGCACGTGAGCACCGAGCGGACCTTGATCGACTCGACGCCGGCCGCGACCAGCTTGTCGATGAGCACGTCGCCGACGTCCTCACCGGCCGAGGCGACGACCTCGCCCTTCGCGTCCACAGCGTCGGCTGCGAGCGTGCGGGCGAACACCGAGTTCTCGACGTTCGCGTCGCGCACCAGCGTGCCGTCGGAGCCCGGGGCGGCGATGGTGAACTCGAGGCCCTTGGTCGTGCCGCAGTCCTCCTCGCGGATGATGACATCCTGCGAGACGTCCACGAGGCGACGGGTCAGGTAACCCGAGTCGGCGGTACGGAGGGCCGTGTCGGCCAGACCCTTACGGGCACCGTGCGTCGCGATGAAGTACTCCGCCACCGACAGACCCTCGCGGTACGAGGAGATGATCGGACGGGGGATGATCTCACCCTTCGGGTTGTTCACCAGGCCTCGCATACCCGCGATGTTGCGGATCTGCAGCCAGTTACCACGGGCGCCCGACGAGACCATGCGGTTGATGGTGTTGTCGGCCGGGAAGTGGTCGCGCATCGCCTTCTGGACCTCGTCGGTCGCCTCGGTCCAGATCTTGATGAGCTCCTGACGACGCTCGGCGTCGGTGGTGAGACCCTTCTCGAACTGCCCCTGGACCTTCGCGGCCTGCTTCTCGTAGCCGGCGACGATCTCGGCCTTGTTCGGCGGCGTGAGGATGTCGCTCAGCGCCACCGTGACACCCGACCGGGTGGCCCAGTAGAAGCCGGCGTCCTTGATGCGGTCGAGCGAAGCGGCGACCTCCACCTTCGGGTACTCCTCGGCGAGCTTGTTCACGATCTGCGACAGCTTGCCCTTGTCGGCCTGCTCGCGCACGAACGGGTAGCCCTTGGGGAGCGTGTCGTTGAAGATCGCCTGGCCGAGCGAGGCGTCCACGAGGCCGTGACGCTCGTAGCCCTCGGGGGCTTCGCCCTCGAGGAACGCCAGACCCGGGATGCGGATGCGGACCTTGGCCTGCAGGTCGAGGGTGCCCTCGTCCTTGGCCAGGATCGCCTCGCCGACCGAGCCGAACACGCGACCCTCGCCGCTCGCGCCCACCTTGACCGTGGTCAGGTGGTGCAGACCGATGATCATGTCCTGCGAGGGCAGGGTGACCGGGCGGCCGTCGGACGGCTTCAGGATGTTGTTCGAGGCGAGCATCAGGATGCGGGCCTCGGCCTGGGCCTCGACCGACAGCGGCAGGTGCACGGCCATCTGGTCGCCGTCGAAGTCCGCGTTGAAGGCGGCGCAGACGAGCGGGTGCAGCTGGATGGCCTTGCCCTCGACGAGCTGAGGCTCGAAGGCCTGGATGCCGAGGCGGTGCAGCGTGGGCGCACGGTTGAGCAGCACGGGGCGCTCGCGGATGATCTCCTCGAGCACGTCCCACACCTCGGGGCGCGTGCGCTCGACGGCGCGCTTGGCCGCCTTGATGTTCTGCGAGTGGCCGAGGTCGATCAGGCGCTTGATCACGAACGGCTTGAACAGCTCGAGCGCCATCTGCTTGGGGAGGCCGCACTGGTGGAGCTTGAGCTGCGGGCCGACGATGATGACCGAACGGCCCGAGTAGTCCACGCGCTTGCCGAGCAGGTTCTGGCGGAAGCGACCCTGCTTTCCCTTGAGCATGTCGCTCAGGGACTTCAGGGCGCGGTTGCCGGTACCCGTGACGGGGCGACCGCGGCGGCCGTTGTCGAACAGCGCGTCGACGGCCTCCTGCAGCATGCGCTTCTCGTTGTTGACGATGATCTCGGGGGCACCGAGGTCGATCAGGCGACGGAGGCGGTTGTTGCGGTTGATCACGCGGCGGTACAGGTCGTTGAGGTCGGAGGTCGCGAAGCGGCCACCGTCCAGCTGCACCATCGGGCGCAGCTCCGGCGGGATCACCGGGACGACGTCCAGCACCATCGAGGCCGGGCTCATGCCGGTCTGCAGGAACGAGTTGACGACCTTCAGGCGCTTGATCGCACGGATCTTGCGCTGGCCCTTGCCCTCGGAGATCTGCAGGTGCAGGCTGTCGGCCTCGGCGGCCAGGTCGAACGCCTCGAGGCGGCGCTTGATCGACTCCGCGCCCATGTGGGCCTCGAAGTACTGACCGAAGCGGTCCTGGAGCTCGTGGAAGATCTCGTCCTCGCCCTTGAGCTGGCCGACCTCGAGCGTGCGGAAGTCCTCCCACACCTTCTCGAGACGCGTGATCTGGTCGTCCGTACCCTTGCGGATAGCGGCCATCTCCTTCTCGGCGGCGTCCTTGACCTTCTTCTTCTGGTCGGCCTTGGCACCCTCCTCCTCGAGCGCGGCGAGCTCCTCCTCCAGCTTCTGGAGGCGGGCGGCCACACGCGCGTCGCGGCGGTCGGCGAGCGTCTTGAGCTCGAGGCGGATGTTGTTCTCCTGCGTCGAGAGGTCGCGGTGGCGAGCCTCCTCGTCGACGGAGATCACCATGTAGGCCGCGAAGTAGATGACCTTCTCGAGGTCCTTCGGCGCCATGTCGAGCAGGTACCCGAGGCGCGAGGGCACGCCCTTGAAGTACCAGATGTGGGTGACGGGCGCAGCGAGCTCGATGTGGCCCATGCGCTCACGGCGGACCGAGGACTTGGTGACCTCGACGCCGCATCGCTCGCACACGATGCCCTTGAAGCGGACGCGCTTGTACTTGCCGCAGGCGCACTCCCAGTCGCGCGAGGGGCCGAAGATCTGCTCGCCGAACAGACCGTCCTTCTCGGGCTTGAGGGTGCGGTAGTTGATGGTCTCGGGCTTCTTGACCTCGCCGTAGGACCAACGACGGATGTCGTCAGCGGTGGCCAGGCCGATGCGAAGCTGATCGAAAGTGGTTGATTCGAGCACTGGTTCTCCTGTGTCGGAAATTCGTTCGTTACCTGGCGCGCTTAGATCTCGTCGATCGACGAGGACTCGAAGCGGCTGGAGATGTTGATGCCGAGCTCTTCAGCGGCGCGGAAGGCGTCGTCGTCGGTGTCGCGGAGGTTGACCGCGGTGCCGTCGGCCGAGAGGACCTCGACGTTCAGGCAGAGCGACTGCATCTCCTTCATGAGCACCTTGAACGACTCGGGGATGCCGGGCTCCTGGATGTTCTCGCCCTTGACGATCGCCTCGTAGACCTTGACGCGGCCGAGGATGTCGTCCGACTTGATCGTGAGAAGCTCCTGGAGCGCGTACGCGGCGCCGTAGGCCTCGAGGGCCCACACCTCCATCTCACCGAAGCGCTGGCCGCCGAACTGCGCCTTACCACCGAGCGGCTGCTGGGTGATCATCGAGTACGGGCCCGTCGAGCGCGCGTGGATCTTGTCGTCCACGAGGTGGTGCAGCTTCAGGATGTACATGTAGCCGACCGAGATCGGAGCCGGGAACGGCTCGCCGGAGCGGCCGTCGAACAGCTGCGTCTTGCCGGACGAGTCGATCAGGCGCTCACCGTCGCGAGTCGGGTTCGTCGAGTCGAGCAGACCCGCGATCTCGGCCTCGAACGCGCCGTCGAACACCGGCGTGGCGACCTTGGTGCCTGCCGGCGCCTCGAACGCCTGCTCGGGCAGCTGGGCGGCCCACTCCGGGGTGCCCTCGACCTTCCAGCCCTGCTTGGCGATCCAGCCGAGGTGCAGCTCGAGGACCTGGCCGAAGTTCATCCGGCCGGGGATGCCGAGCGGGTTCAGGATGACCTGGACCGGCGTGCCGTCCGCGAGGAACGGCATGTCCTCGACCGGGAGGATCTTCGCGATGACGCCCTTGTTGCCGTGACGGCCGGCGAGCTTGTCGCCCTCGGTGATCTTGCGCTTCTGGGCGATGTAGACCACGACGCGGCGGTTGACGCCCGAGCCGAGCTCGTCGTCGCCGTCCTCGGCGTTGAACTCCTTGACCGCGATGATGGTGCCCTGCTCACCGTGGGGCACCTTCAGCGACGTGTCGCGCACCTCGCGGCTCTTCTCGTTGAAGATCGCGCGGAGCAGGCGCTCCTCGGCCGACAGCTCCGTCTCGCCCTTGGGCGTGACCTTGCCGACGAGGATGTCGCCGGGACGCACCTCGGCGCCGATGCGGATGATGCCGCGCTCGTCGAGGTCCTTGAGCAGGTCGGGGCTCACGTTGGGGAGATCACGCGTGATCTCCTCCTTGCCGAGCTTCGTGTCGCGGGCGTCGACCTCGTACTCCTCGATGTGGATCGAGGAGAGGGTGTCGTCCTTCACCAGGTCCTGGCTGAGGATGATCGCGTCCTCGAAGTTGTGACCCTCCCACGTCATGAACGCGACGAGGAGGTTCTTGCCGAGGGCGAGCTCGCCGTTCTCGGTCGCGGGACCGTCGGCGATGACCTCGCCGGCCTCGACCCGCTCACCGGCCGAGACGACCACGCGCTGGTTGTACGACGTGCCCTGGTTGGAGCGGTCGAACTTGCGCAGGAAGTAGTCCTGAGTGCCGCCCTCGTCCAGCTGCACCGTCACGACGTCGGCCGAGACCTCGACGACGACACCGGCCTTGTCGGCGGTGACGACGTCACCGGCGTCGATCGCGGCGAAGCCCTCCATGCCCGTGCCGACCACCGGCGACTCCGAGCGCAGGAGCGGAACGGCCTGGCGCTGCATGTTCGCACCCATGAGGGCGCGGTTGGCGTCGTCGTGCTCGAGGAACGGGATGAGCGAGGTCGCCACCGACACCATCTGGCGCGGCGAGACGTCCATGTAGCCGATCTCCTCCGAGTGGAAGAGGTCGACCTCGCCGCCGTTGCCGCGACGGGCGAGGACCCGGTCCTGCGCGAAGCTGCCGTCGGCCTTCAGCTCGACACCGGCCTGGGCGACGATGTAGTCGCTCTCCTCGGAGGCGGTCAGGTAGTCGATCTGGTCGGTGACCTTGCCCTCGACGACACGACGGTACGGCGTCTCGATGAAGCCGAACGCGTTGATGCGCGCGAACGAGGCGAGCGAGCCGATCAGACCGATGTTCGGGCCTTCCGGCGTCTCGATCGGGCACATGCGGCCGTAGTGCGACGGGTGGACGTCGCGCACCTCGACGCCGGCCCGCTCACGCGACAGACCGCCGGGGCCCAGGGCCGAGAGGCGGCGCTTGTGCGTCAGACCCGCGAGCGGGTTGTTCTGGTCCATGAACTGCGACAGCTGCGAGGTTCCGAAGAACTCCTTGATCGCGGCCACGACGGGGCGGACGTTGATCAGGGTCTGCGGCGTGATCGCCTCGATGTCCTGCGTGGTCATGCGCTCGCGGACGACGCGCTCCATGCGCGACAGACCGGTGCGGACCTGGTTCTGGATGAGCTCGCCGACCGCGCGGATGCGCCGGTTGCCGAAGTTGTCGATGTCGTCGACGTCGAGGCGGATCTCGGCCGGCTTGCCGCCGCGAACGCCGTCGAAGGTGACGTCGCCGCGGTGGAGGCGGACGAGGTACTTGATCGTGGCGACGATGTCGTCGACCGTCAGCACCGAGTCGGTGAGCGGCTTGTCGAGACCGAGCTTGTGGTTGATCTTGTACCGGCCGACCTTGGCGAGGTCGTAGCGCTTCGGGTTGAAGTAGAAGTTGTCCAGCAGCGCGCGGGCGGCCTCGGCGGCGACCTGCTCGCCCGGACGGAGCTTGCGGTAGATGTCGCGAAGGGCGTCCTCCTTGGAGAGGATCGTGTCCTTCGAGAGCGTCTCCTCGATCGAGTCGAAGCCGGCGAACTCGGCGAGGATGTCCTCGCTGGTGAGGCCGAGGGCCTTGAGGAAGACGGTGACAGACTGCTTGCGCTTGCGGTCGATGCGCACGCCGACCTGGTCGCGCTTGTCGATCTCGAACTCGAGCCAGGCACCCCGCGACGGGATGACGCGCGCCGACACGATGTCCTTGTCGGACGTCTTGTCGGGGGTCTTGTCGAAGTAGACGCCGGGCGAACGGACGA
>Ga0160460_100330_pt1 | contig 33935 bp, 24 predicted proteins | sample HID1973M_E6MG_FD_108238 | JGI IMG/M metagenome (GOLD analysis project Ga0160460, IMG submission 108238) | Enriched mosquito-associated microbial communities from UW Madison campus, WI, USA - HID1973M_E6 MG | ecosystem: Host-associated > Arthropoda: Insects > Digestive system > Unclassified ... | reverse complement strand
TTCTCTCTTCCCGCTCTTCCCGCCTTTCGCTCTTGCTTGCTGCTTCTGGCTCGTGTTTTCGATTCGGCGGCCGTTGTGCGTGGAGCGTTGCGGCGCGAGGCCTGCTGACGGGAAGTAAAGGAGCAGGCCTGGGCCGCAGGCCCGGGCCGGGGGACATGAGCGGCAGCAGGCCTCGCGCCGCAACGCCCGCGACCCACCCACCCAACCCTGAACCCGACGACGGGCAGCCAACCCAACGCCAGCGGCAAACCAAAGCCCCAGCGGCCGCCAGGCCGCACCCCATCCCCCTCCCGCAGATCGAAGAAGAGTCAAAAGAAAACGGGCGCCCTGGGCGCCCGTCATCCTCATCCTGCTTTGTTTACTTCGCCCTGGCGGCAATCTCCGCCAGCGCCGCCCGGGTCACCGGGTCGCTCACTTCCGCGCCGCCGCCCTGCAGCGCCGGCAGCAACTGGCTGGCCAGCTGCTTGCCCAGCTCCACGCCGAACTGGTCGAACGCATTGATGCCCCACATCACCGACTGCACGTAGACGCTGTGCTCGTACATCGAGATCAGCGCACCCAGCGCCTGCGGGGTAAGGCGATCAAACAGGATCAGCGTACTCGGGCGGCCACCGGGATAGTCCCGCGCCTTGTCGTCGCTGCCCTGCCCATTGGCCAGCGCCTCGGTCTGGGCCAGCAGGTTGGCCAGCAGCGCCTGGTGGTTCTCCGCGTAGGGATCATCGTTGACCACCGTGCCGATGAAATCGGCCGGGACCACGCTGGTGCCCTGGTGCAGGGCCTGGAAGAAGCTGTGCTGCACATCGGTGCCGGCACCGCCCCACCACACCGCCACGGTGTCGCTGTCGACCGGGCTGCCGTCCAGCTTCACCCGCTTGCCCAGGCTCTCCATGATCAGCTGCTGCAGGTAGGCCGGCAGCAGCGCCAGGCGCTGGTCGTAGGTCATCACCGCGTTGGTGGCGCTGCCGAGCAGGTTGCGGTTCCACACCGCGGTCAGGCCGTGCAGCACCGCCACGTTGTCGGCGGCCGGGGTATTGAGCACGTGCTCATCGAACTGCGCCGCGCCGTCAAGCAATTGCTCGAAACGGTCGAAGCCGATGGCCAGGGCGATCGGGAAGCCGACCGCCGACCACAACGAATAGCGCCCGCCGACCCAGTCCCACATCGGCAGCACGCGGCTGGCGGCGATGTCGAAGGCCTTGGCCGCGCGCTCGGGGTTGGCGCTGACCGCGTACAGGCGCTCGCTGCCTCCCAGCCAGTCATGCAGGATGCGGCCGTTGAGCAGGGTTTCCTGGGTGCCGAAGGTCTTGGAGATCAGGATGCCCGCGGTGGTCGCCGGATCCAGGGTGGCGAGCGTGCGCTGCATCGCCGCGCCATCGACGTTGGAGACGAAGTGCACGCGGAAGCGCGCGCCTTCGACCGGGCGCAGCGCGTCGGCGACCAGTCGCGGGCCCAGGTCCGAACCGCCGATGCCGACGCTGACGACGTCGGTCACGCCGGTGCGCGCCAGCGCGGCGACCAGCTCGCCCATGTGCGCGCGCACTTCGGCGGCGGTACGGAAGGCGTCCTGGGCGACCGGTGCGTTGGTCAGGTTGCCGCGCAACGCGGTGTGCAGCGCCGCGCGACCTTCGGTGACATTGACCTGCTCGCCGCGGAACAGGCGCTGGAACGCCGCCTCCAGCCCGCGTTCGCCGGCCAGGGCCAGCAGCGCGTCGAGCGCGGCGGCGTCGTACTTCTGCCGCGCGAAGTTGAAGTACAACGGACCGACCCGTTTCGCATACCGCGCCGGCCGGCCGGGGTCGGCGGCAAGCAGGTCGGGAATGGACGCCCCGCGCAGGCGCTGGGCGTGGGAATGCAGCGAGTCGAATCCGTTGGACTGTGTCATGCGGCCTGTGTGGGGATGCTGTGGTTGGTGTGGGTGATCTTGTTCTGCCCGTCCACGTACACCAGGTCGGGCTCGAACGCGTCTGCTTCCTCGGCGCTCAGGCCGACGAACGCGGCGATGATGACCAGGTCACCGACCTGGACATGGCGCGCGGCACCGCCGTTGAGCGAGATGACGCCGCTGCCGGCTTCGGCGCGGATCGCGTAGGTCGTGAAGCGGCTGCCGTTGGTCACGTCCCAGATGTGCACCTGTTCGAACTCACGGATGCCGCTGGCCTGCAGCAGCAGGTCGTCGATGGCGATGGAGCCTTCGTAGTTGAGCTCGGAATGGGTGACGGTGGCGCGGTGGATCTTGGCTTTCAGCAGGGACAGTTGCATGGGACGGCACGGCACGTAGGAAAGACGGGAAGTTTAGCGGCCACGGGCCGCCAATGGGGAAACGGCCGGCATCCGCCGGCCGCCCATTCAGAACTCGAGGTTGTCGATCAGCCGGGTGCGCCCCAGCCGGGCGGCGACCAGCGCCACGCGCGGACCCGCGTAGGCCTCGTCCGGCTCGGTCAACGCCGGCGTGCGCACCACGGCGTAATCGACCTGGAAGCCAGCCGCCTCCAGCTGCGCGGCGGCGGCGGCCTCGGCCTGCGCGCGCGCGGTGCCGGCCAGGCAGGCCTCGCGCAGGGCGACCAGCGCCTTGCGGATCTGCGCCGCGACCGGCCGCTCCTCCGCCGACAGGTACTGGTTGCGCGAGCTCATCGCCAGCCCGTCCTGTTCGCGGACGATGCCGCCGCCGAGGATCTCGATCGGGAACGCCAGGTCGGTGACCATCTGCCGGATCACCGCCAGCTGCTGGTAATCCTTGCGGCCAAACGCGGCCACGTCGGGCTGGGCCTGGTTGAACAGGCGCGCGACCACGGTGCAGACGCCATCGAAATGGCCCGGGCGCATGGCGCCTTCAAGCACGTCGCTGACGCCCGGTGCGTGCATGCGCATCGCCAGGCCGGTGCCGAGCGGATACATGGTCTCCACGCTGGGCAGCCAGAGCACGTCGCAGCCAGCGTCCTCCAGGCCGCGCATGTCGGCCTCGGGCGTACGCGGATAACGGGCGAAATCCTCGTTCGGCCCGAACTGGGTCGGGTTGACGAACACGCTGGAGACCACCCGGTCGGCGTACTGGCGCGCCAGCATCACCAGGGAGAAATGACCGGCGTGCAGGTTGCCCATGGTCGGCACCAGGGCGACTTTCAGGCCCTCACGCTTCCAGCCGGTGACAAGTTCGCGCAGGCGCGACAGTTCGGTGACGGTTTCGATCATGAGGCGTAGGCGTGCTCGGCATCGGGGAAGCTGCCATCGCGCACGGCGGCGGCATAGGCACGCACGGCGCCGGCGACCGAGCCACCGTCGGCAAGGAAATCCTTGACGAACTTCGGCCGGCGATGGCCGCTGTCCAGTCCGAGGAAGTCGTGCAGCACAAGCACCTGGCCATCGCAGCCGGGGCCGGCGCCGATCCCGATGGTCGGGATGGACAGCTCCGCGCTGATCTGCGCCGCCAGGGGCGAAGGCACGCATTCGAGCACCAGCAGCGAGGCACCGGCCTCGGCCACGGCACGGGCTTCGGCGCGCAGGCGCTCGCCCGCCTCGCCCCTGCCCTGCACCTTGTAGCCGCCGAAGCGCAGTACCGACTGCGGGGTCAGGCCCAGGTGCGAACACACCGGGATCTCGCGCTCGACCAGGTAACGGATGACGTCCAGCTTGTGGCCGGCGCCTTCGATCTTGACCATCTCCGCGCCGGCCTGCAGCAGCCGGGTCGCCGCGTCGAGCGCGCGTTCCGGGGTGGCGTCTGCCTGGAACGACAGGTCGGTGACCAGCAGCGCCTTCGACAGCCCGCGGGCGACGATGGTGGTGTGGTAGACCATGTCGTCGGTGGTCACCGGCAGGGTCGATTCCTGGCCCTGCACGACCATGCCGAGCGAGTCGCCCACCAGGATCAGATCGGCGCCGTTGGCGTCGAAAACACGGGCGAAGCCAGCGTCGTAGGCGGTCAGCATGACCAGCTTGCGGCCGTCGCGCTTGGCCTGCGCCAGGGCGGGCACCGTCCAGGGCTTGGTGTCGGCTTGGGTACTCATGAGCTCATGACGTGGGGTGATGAGCCAAGCATTATCTACCCAATCGGCGCCAATCCGCCCGTTTCCAACTGCGCCAGGGCCGCTTCAACCGTTCCACGCCCGGGAATGAGCGTGCCGGCGGCGATCTCGGCCAGCGGCAGCAGGGCGAAGGCGCGTTCGTGCAGGTGGGGATGCGGCACCTGCAGGCGGGGCGTATCGACGACCCGGTCGGCGATCAGCAGCACGTCCAGGTCCAGGGTGCGCGGCCCCCAGCGCTCGCCCTCGACCCGCTCGCGGCCGAAGCGACGCTCCAGCCCCAGCAGCGCGTCGAGCAGGACCTCCGGCGCCAGCGTGGTCTCCAGCGCGGCGGCGGCATTGACGAAGGGCGGCTGGTCGAGCCGGCCCCAGGCCGGCGTGCGGTAGAGCCGCGAGGCCGCGCGCACGCGGATGCCGGGCAGCCCGTCCAGCGCGACCAGGGCGGCGCGCAGCGTGGCCTCGGCGTCACCGAGGTTGCCGCCCAGCCCGATATAGGCGATGTCGGCCACGCTCACTCGGCGCTGTCGCCCGCCCCACCGGAACTGCGACGACGGCGGCGACGGCGACGCGGTGCGCCCCCCTCCTCGCCCTGCTCGTCAGGCTGCTGTCCCTCGCCGGCGACGAAAGCATCGCCCATCGCCTGCTGGGTCTCGCGCCAGAAGGCGATGTCCGCGGCGTGGTCGGCCGAGGCGCTCTGGCGCAGGACCAGGAAATCGAAGGCGGCGCGGAAGCGCGGATGCGACAGCGTGCGGTGGACCCGCTTGCGCTGCCGCGAGGAGAAGCGCGACTGCAGCAACCAGATCTCCTGCATCGGCAGCGAGAAGCGGCGCGGCAGCGCGACCCGCTCCAGCTGGTGCAGGGTGACCCGGTCGGCCGCGCGGCGCTGCGCTTCCTCGGCGTGCACGCCCTGGGCCTGCAGGCCGATCAGGGTCTTGCAGAAAGCCGGCCACAGCAGCAGTGCGAACAGGAACGCCGGCGAGACCGGCTCGTCGGCGGCAACCCGCGCGTCGGTGTTGCGCAGGCCCTCGACCAGCATCCGCCGCAGCGCGCCGCTGCGGTTGCTGCGCAGCGCCGCGCCACTTTCAGGGAACAGGGTCGCGAACAGGCCGTAGTGCTCCAGGCCCTCGAAGCTGGCCACGGCATGGCCGGACAGGAACAGCTTGAGGATTTCCTCGAACAGCCGCGCCGGCGCCGCTTCGGCCAACAGGCCAGCCAGGCGCGGGATCGGATTGGCGGTACCTTCGTCGATGCTGAAGCCGAGCTTGGCCGCCAGGCGCACCGCGCGCAGCATGCGCACCGGATCCTCGCGGTAGCGCTGCTCGGGGTCGCCGATCAGCTTCATCACCCGGGCCTGGACATCCTCGAAGCCACCCACGTAATCGCGCACCGAGAAATCCTCGATGGCGTAGTACAGGGCGTTGCAGGTGAAGTCACGGCGGACCGCATCGTCCTCGATGCTGCCGTAGACGTTGTCGCGGACCAGGCGGCCGTTGTCGACCTCGCGGTCGCCACTGCCGTCGTCGCTGTTGGCGCGGAAGGTGGCGACCTCGATGATCTCGCGGCCGAAGACCACGTGGGCCAGGCGGAAGCGGCGGCCGATCAGGCGGCAGTTGCGGAACAGCTGCTTGACCTGCTCGGGCGTGGCATCGGTGGCGACGTCGAAGTCCTTCGGGTGTCCGCCGACCAGCAGGTCGCGCACCGCGCCGCCCACCAGGTAGGCGCCGAAGCCGGCTTCGCGCAGGCGATAGAGCACGCGCAGCGCGTTTGGACTGATGTCGCGGCGCGAGATGTTGTGCTGGTCCCGCGGGATGACGCGCAGGGTGAACGGTGATGTAACTGGCGTTTCGATGTTGGCGGTTCCCGGAAACAAAACAGGATTGCGGCGGGGCGTTAGGCTCTCTATACTAGCGCGCTCGGCCAGACACGGCCAGAAACGCTCCCTTCGTCTAGTGGTTAGGACGTGGCCCTCTCAAGGCTAAAACAGGGGTTCGAGTCCCCTAGGGAGCGCCAGACATACAGCAAAAAGCCCGCGAAAGCGGGCTTTTTGCTGTATGTCGGCGCAGCGGGGCTGCGTTCCCCAAGGCGCCCGGGGCCTCGGGGCCCCGCCCTCGCCTATCCCCCCGCGCCTGCCGGGGGACCCGGAAAGGCATGCGGGACCTCCGCCGCGGGAGCGGCTGCTGCGGGGAGTCATCCGGGTTCTCGCGCTGCCCACCGGGCCCACCGCGGGAGGGGCTGCAGCCCCGATGCATCCGCGACCGCCTGCCTGCGACTCCCGGGTGGCCGAGGCGCAGAAACGAACAGCCATCGCTTCAGGCGCGGACCAAACGCCCCTCGACCAGCTTCACCACCGCGCTGCGCCCGGCCTTGAGCTCGATCGCCAGCACCTGGTCGCCATGCACCAGCTCGTACCGCCCGCCCTGGTCGCTGTGCAGGCTCGCCGATTCCAGCACCCCACCGCGCCAGCGCAGGTCCACGCCGGCCGCGCCGCGGATGCGCAGGCCCTTCACCTCGCCGTCGGGCCAGGCCTTGGGCAGGGCCGGAAGCAGGAACACGCTGCCGCCCCAACTCTGCAGCAGCATCTCGGTGATGCCGGCGGTGCCGCCGAAGTTGCCGTCGATCTGGAACGGCGGATGGGCGTCGAACAGGTTCGGGTAGCTGCGTTCCGGCGCCAGCAGCAGCTGCAGGATGCGATAGGCGTGCTCGCCGTCGCGCAGGCGTGCCCACAGGTTCAGCCGCCAGCCGATGCCCCAGCCGGTGGCGTTGTCGCCGCGGATCTCCAGTGAGCGCCGGGCCGCCGCGGCCAGGGCCGGGGTGTCGCGCAGGTTGATCTGGCTGGACGGGTGCAGCGCATACAGGTGCGAGACGTGGCGGTGGTGGATCTCCGGCGCCTCCATGTCCCAGTCCTGCTGCCATTCCTGCAGCTGGCCGGCCTTGCCGATGCGGTTGGGCGGCAGCTGCGCGCGCAGCGTCGCCAGTTGCCGCGCGAACTCGGCATCGGTACCCAGCAGGTTGCACATGGCGATGCACTGGGCGAACAGGTCGCGCAGGATCTGCGCGTCCATGGTCGGCCCCGCGCACAAAGCCGCGCCGTACGGATGCTGGTTCTCCGGCGAGATCGACGGGTTGGTCACCATCGCGCCGGTAGCGGGATCCTTCAGCAGGGTCGCGACGAAGAATTCGGCCGCCCCCTTGAACAACGGCTGGATCTTCTCCAGGTAGGCGCGGTCGCGACCGTAGTCCCAGCGGTCCCACAGCTGCTGCAGCAGCCAGGCGCCACCGGTCGGCCACAGGCTCCACTGGGCGCCGTCGATCGGTCCGGCCGAACGCCACAGGTCGGTGTTGTTGTGCACTACCCAGCCCCGGGCGTCGTACATCGCGCGCGCGGTATGCGCGCCGGTCTGCGACAGCTCGAACAGCATCCGTTCCAGCGGTTCCACGCACTCGTGCAGCGCGTTGGCCTCCGCCGGCCAGTAGTTCATCTCGGTGTTGATGTTGACCGTGTACTTGCTCTCCCACGGCGGCGACATCAGCTCGTTCCAGATGCCCTGCAGGTTGGCCGGCTGGCTGCCGGCGCGCGAGCTGCTGATCAGCAGGTAACGACCGTACTGGTGGTACAGCGCGGCCAACTGCGGATCGCCACCGGTGGCGAACGCGCGCACGCGCTCGTCGGTTGGCCGTCGCATCGCCTCGCTGCGGCCCAGGTCGATCGCCACCCGGCGGAACAGCGCCCGGTGCGCTGCCAGGTGGTCCTCGCGCAGCTTGGCGTACGGGATCCTGCGAGCCTGGGCGACCTGCGCGGCGGTGATCGCCAGCGGGTCGCCGCTGACATCATCGAAGCGCTTGTAGCTGGTGGCCGCGGCCAGCAGCAGCACCAGCTCGTCGGCGCCCTCCACGCGGATGCGGCCATGCTTGAGCGTCAGCTTGCCGCCGGTGGCCATCGGCAGCACGCGCAGCGCGAACGACAGCTGGCCCTCGATCCCCTCGCGGCCCTGGTTGCGGCCGGCGAACAGCAGGCCGTCGCCGTCGATCGTGACCTCGCCGTCCTGCGGGCTGTCGATGCCCACGCGCAGCGAGATACCGCCCGGCTTGTCGGTGCCCAGCCGCACCACGATGCACTGCGCGTCCGGCGAGACGAACACCTCGCGCAGGTGGTTGCGACCTTCCGAACGGAAGCGTGTGACCGCGGTGGCGCTGTCCAGGTCGAGCTCGCGCCGGTAGTCGGCCGCGCCGTCGGCACGATCGAAATCGATCAGCAGGTCGGCCAGCGGCTGGTATGGCATCTGCTTGAGCGGTCGCGACAGCATGCCTTCGTCGGCCAGTGCCTCGGCCTCGGCGTAGCGCCCGTCGAACACCAGCTGGCGCACCTTCGGCAAGGTGGCCAGCGCCTTGGGATTGGTGGCGTCGTACGGACCGCCGGCATACAGGGTGTCTTCGTTGAGCTGCAGGCGCTCGTGCGCCAGCCCGCCCCAGACCATGGCCCCGAGCCGCCCGTTGCCGACCGGCAACGCTTCCACCCATTCGGTGGCGGGGCGCTGGTACCACAGCACCAGCTCCCCTTCCGCGGCGACCGGCGGCAGCGCCGCCGGCGCGGGGCGGCGTCCGGCCAGCGCGCCAGGCGCCGCCACCATCGCGGCGGCGCCCAGTCCCACGGCCTTGCACAGCTCGCGACGACTCAGTTCCAGGGCCATGGGGTCGCTCCGCTTACTTGCGCTTCACGACAATGGCCTTGCCGGCGTACTGCACCTGCGCGTCGGCCTTGGGCTCGAGCTCGCCGGCATCGTCGCGCGGACCGCTGACGAAGCGCACCTTGAAGGTCCGCTTGGCCTGCATGCCCGGCCACTGGCCTTCGCGCGCGCCGATCCGCAGCTCGCCCCTGGCCTCGTCCCACGCCAGCGGGATGCGGCTGAATTCGCCCTTCTCGTAGCCGTAGCCCACGCCGTCATCCTCGTACAGCGAGAAGCTGCCGTCGGCACCGGTGTAGACCACGATCGTCACCGGGGCATCGGCCTTCTCGTCGACGTACTGCTGCACCGGGCCGGTCGGCACGATCGCGCCGGCACGCACGAACAGCGGCATGCGCTCGATCGGCGCGGCGGCGGTGATGGACTGGCCACCCTCGTAGCGCTTGCCGGTATAGAAGTCGAGCCACGAGGTGCCGGCCGGCAGGTAGACCTGGCGCGAAGTGGCGCCGAACTCCGTCACCGGGGCGACCAGGAAGGCCGGTCCGAACAGGTACTGGTCGTTGAGGTCGGCCACCTTGGGATCGTTCGGGAAGTCCATCACCAGGCCGCGCATCATCACGCCGTCATGGTGGTAGGTATCGCCGGCGAGCGTGTAGATGTACGGCATCAGCGTGTAACGCAGGCGGTCGTAGTACGCCATGCTGGCGTAGTACGGGGTACCTTCCGGCGCGATGTTCCAGATCTCGCGGTACGGGAACTGGCCATGCGAGCGGAACAGCGGCACGAAGGCGCCGAACTGGAACCAGCGGGTGTTGAGCTCACGCCATTCCGGCAGGTGCGCCGGGTCCTGGTTCTCGTAGCGCTTCTCGACCGAGAAGCCACCGATGTCGAAGGTCCAGTTCGGCAGGCCCGACATCGAGATGTTCACGCCGGCGCTGATCTGCTCCTTCATGTTGTCCCAGCGCGAGACGATGTCGCCGCTCCACACCGCCACCGCGTTGCGCTGCGTGCCGGCATAGCCCTTGCGCGACAGGATGAACACGCGCTTGTCGTCGGCCGCGCGGTCGCCCTCGTAGACACCGTGCGTATGCGGCAGCGGATAGGCGTTGAAGTATTCGGTCGAGCTGCCCAGGGTGTTCGGGGTCAGGCGCTCCTTGCGGGTGCCCACGTCCAGGTTGGAGTGGATGTCCGGCTCGTCGGCGTCCATCCACCAGGCGTCGATGCCCTTGCTGTTGAGCTTCTCGTTGATCTGGCGCCAGTAGATCTGCTGGGCCTCGGCCGAGAACGGGTCGTAGAAGGCATTGAGGTAGCCGTCGCCGATCCAGTCCAGCTCGCCGGCTTCCACGTTCTTGGTGAACATGTAGCCCTTGGCATCGAGCTCCTTGTAGTTCTCGGTGGTCGGATAGAACTTCGGCCAGATCGAGATCATCATGTGGGTGTTGTGGTCGTGGAAGTACTTGACCATCGCATCCGGGTCCGGCCAGAACTTGTGGTCGAAGTCATGCGAGCCCCAGGCGTCCTGCGGCCAGTACGACCAGTCGAGCACGATGTTGTCCAGCGGCAGGCCGCGCTGGCGGTACTCGGCCACGACGTCTTCCATCTCCTTCTGGTTCTTGTAGCGCTCGCGGCTCTGCCAGAAGCCGTACGACCACTTCGGCAGCAGCACCGACTTGCCGGTCAGCTCGCGGTAGCCGCCGATGACCTGGTCGGCATTGGCACCGGAGACGAAGTAATAGTCGATGATCTGGCCGGCCTCGGACCACAGCGACAGGTCCTTGGCTTCGGCGGCCGGCAGCGGGTCGCGGTGCAGCAGCGCGATGTAGCTCGGGTCGATCAGGTCCCACTCGACCTTGATGTGGTGGCGCTTGCCCGGCTCCAGCTGCAAGGCGAACTCGTGGTGCCACGGGTTCCAGTTCTGGCGCCAGCGGTCGAGCACCAGCTTGCCGTCCACCCACAGCTTGGCGTATTCGCTGGAGTACAGCGAGAAGGTGTGCTCCCCGCCGGTGGTCGCCTCGATGTCACCTTCCCAGCTCACCTGGCCGCGCGCTTCCTTGGCCGGCTTGCCCTTGGCCGGGAACTTCAGCAGGTCCTTGATGTACTGGTAGTTGATCTCGCTCTCGCGGCGCTCGACGGTCTGCTTGCCATTGACGGTGTAGCGCGCGGTCAGCGCGCCCGGCTTGCCCTTGGCGTCATACAGCTTGAGCGAGGCGTCCAGCGGCTGCAGGCCGCGCGGATCGCCCATGCGGGTGATCGAGTTGTTGTCCCACAGCAGGCCGTAGTTGCGGCTGGAGACCAGGAACGGCACGGCCAGGTCGATGTTGCTCTGGAGCAGTTCGACGTTGCGGCCCTTCTGGTTCATCCAGCCCTGCTGGTGCTGGCCGAAGCCGTAGATGCCCTCGCCATCCGGCGAGACGAAGCGCTGGCGGGTGCTGACCAGGCCGTCCTTGCCGTCGACCTTGATCGGGGTGAAGGTGCGGCCACCGGCCACTTCGGACAGGATGGGCTTGCCGGCCGCATCGGTGAAGCTGACATGGCCGTCGGCGGTGGAGACGTGCGCGGTGACCTTGCTGGTCTTCAGCTGCACTTCCCCGCCCTGCTCGGCGAGCTGGAACGCCGGGACCGGCTTGCCGGTGTCGGCGCGCATCAGGCTCGGCGAGCGCTTGAAGTCGCCATCCGGATCGGCGCTGACGCGGATGATGCCGTCATCGACGACCTGCAGGCGCACCGCGGCGGCACCAGCCTGGGCCGGATGCACCACCACGCCTTCGGCGCTGCGGTCGACCTGCTGCGCGCCGGCGGTGCCGGCCATGGCCAGCCATGCCAGCGAGATCGCCAGGCCCTGTGCCAGCGGGCGTCGACGCGCCTGGATCGAGGTTTTGTCGTACATGTTCTCTCCCTATGGGTAATGCATGGAAGGCGCGCCGATGCATTGCCGGCGCGCCGTGTTGATCGGTTTACTTCCAGGTATCGAGCTTGATCTTCAGCAGCGTGTCGGCGCTGGAGAAATTGACGCCGTAGTCGGTCTGGTCACCGTTCCAGTTGCGCTGGAACACCCAGTTGCCGTCGGCATCGTAGTGTCCTTCCTCGACGCGGTCGTAGACCATGTTCGCGGTGGCCTCGCTGGCCGGATGCAGGGTGACGCGGGCGTGGTAGCCGGTGACCAGGAACTCGTCCGGGCCCAGCTCGGCGATCAGCGCCGCGCCCACCGGCTCGGGGTTGCCCGGCGGCTCGCCCTGGAACCAGAACTGCGGCACGCCATAGGTGATCGTGGCCGACCAACGGTCGTTGAGGGCGATTTCCTGCACCGGCTGGCCCGGCTGTTCGGCCACGCCGTGCAGCTTGCCTTCGCTGGAGGCCTTGGCGAACGCCGGCAGACCGAGCTTGACCAGTCGGTAGCCCAGCGCGAAGGGCGCCAGCGTCTCCTTGTCGACATTCTTCGCGCCGAGCGGGAAGTTGGTGTAACGCGTGTAGTCGATGCCGAACGCCGACCAGCCGATGCCGTCGTGGCCCAGCGCCGGGAACAGGTAGCGCGCGTACTCGGGCTTGTTGCCGGTCTCGGCGACGAACAGCGGGTTGTCCGCACGCGCATAGCGGTCCAGCACCGTGGTGTACATCACGTACTCGGGCATGTAGATGTCCGGGGCCAGCAGGTCGATGTGCGGCCCGGCGGCCTTCCAGACGTCGAGCACGTTGTCGGTCGGGCCGCCACTGGCGTACTTGCCCGGCTGGCCCGGGTTGAACGGGCCGCGCAGCGCCGCGTTGACGTACATCGGCAGGTTGTACTCGGCCTTGCCGGCCTCGGCGACCTGGTCGATGAAGCGGCCGATGTGCCAGGCGTGGAAGAACTCGTCGGCATCGGCGCCGAACACCTGCGCCCAGGTCCCGGGCTGCTTGCCCAGCTTCTTCACCAGCGCATCCGGCACCGGGCCGTTGAATGCTTCCTGCGCCATCGGCGAGAAGTCGCGCACGCTGCCGTAGGTGCCCGGCTCGTTCTCCGGCTGCACCATGATCACGGTGCGCTGCGGATCGGCCTGCTTGAGGTGCTTCATCAGGGCGACGAAGGCCTTGCGGTCGGCTTCCAGCGTCTCCTTGCCCAGCGGCGACAGCGAGCCCAGGGCGCGGCCATCGGCGGTGACCACGCGCGGGAAACGCGTGTTGTCGGTCTTGACCCAGTGCGGGGTATAGGCCGGGCCGTTGTTCTTCCAGGTGCCGAACCACAGCAGCACCAGTCGCACGTCATGCTCGCGCGCCTGCTGCAGCAGCGTGTCGACGAAGGAGAAATCGAACTTGCCTTCCTCGGCCTCGATCTGTTCCCAGGCGATCGGCACCTGCACGGTATTCGGGCCGATGTCGGCGATCGCCGGCCACACCTGCTCCAGCGCGGCGGGATAGTTGCTGGAATTGTTCACCTGCGCGCCGAGCACCAGGTACGGCTTGCCGTCGACCAGCAGCGCGTGCTTGCCGTCCTTGCTGACCAGCTGCGGGATCGGCGCCTCCTTGCCCGGCGCCGGGGCGGCGGCGGCTTTGGCCGGTGCCTCGCCGTTCGACGCGGCCTGCTCGGCCTGCTGGCAGGCGCTCAGCGCCAGTACGAGCATCGCCGGCAGGACGAGCTGGCGCAGGGCGCGGGGATGGCGGGAAGTGGATTGCATCATGCGTGAGGTCTCCGTTTACCAGCTGTCGGATCGGAAGGGCGAGGCAGGCAGCTGCTCGCGATTGACGAGATTGGCGGCGTCCGGGCTGCCTTGCCAGGCGTAGCGCACCGCCACGGGCTGGGGCACGGCGTCGCTGTGGACCACGATGTGGTCGCCTTCGATGCGCGCCTGCGCCGGATGGAACTTGCGATCGGCACCGGCCAGCGCGAAGCCGCCGGGCTCGCCGCCACCGCGCACCGCCAGCACACTGCCGCCAAGGTCGAAGCGCAGCGTGGCCATGCCATCGGCAAAGTCCGCGCCGATGAATACCGGGCCGCTGTGGACCAGCGACTCGCCATAGGCCACGTGGCGGGCAGCCAGCGCCAGGCGACGGCCGACGTCATGCTTGTTGGTTGGATGGATGTCGGCCGGATTGCCGATATCGATGATCACCGCCTGGCCGGTCGCCGGCAGCGACAGCGCCTTGGACTGCGACTCGCGCAGCAACGCCCACGGGCTGGTGTCGCCCTGGTCGGAGTGGTCGTCGAAATTGGCCAGCTGGACCCACAGGAACGGCAGCTCCGGCTGGCCGCGGTCGGCGCGCCAGCTGTCGATCATCGTCACGAACTGCTCGTGGTACTTCAGCGCGGCGTTGTTGGCCAGCTTGGCGTTGGTCTCGCCCTGGTACCAGATCACCCCGCGCACCGGGTAGCGCTGCAGCGGGTGGATCATCGCGTTGTACAGCAGGGTCGGCTGCTGGTTCTTGTCGTCGATGCCGGACACCGTGCCGCTTTCGGGACGGAACTTCCAGGCACCGTCGAACGGGCGACGCGCCCCACCGGCCGGCTGCACGTACAGGTTTTCGGCCTCGCCATGGATGCCGCCGCCACCGCCGGTGTCGAGCACCTTCACCGCCACCACGTTGCGACCGGCACGCAGCGCGCTGGATGGCACCGGATACGCGCGCAGCGTGTCGTAGCTGTTCTCGATGTGCCCGACCTGGACACCGTTGACGAAGGTGGTGTCGGTATCGTCGATCCGCGCCACGCCCAGGGTCACGCCGCGCTTGGCCTCGGCGGCGCTCAGGATGAAGCTGGTGCGGTACCAGGCCACGCCGTCCATGCCGGCGTAACCGACGCTTTCCCAGTTGGCCGGCACCGGGATGCTGTCCCAGCCGCTGTCGTCATAGCCCGGCTTGTTCCAGTCCTCGCTGCTCTGCCCGGCGGGCAGGCGGTAACGCGCGAGCTTGTCCTTCGTACCGGCGAGCGCGGCCTCGTCGCGGCGACGGATCTCATCGCCCTGGCGCGCCAGCGCGGCCGCGTCCACGCCCTGCGAGGCCGCATCCATCCAGGCCTCGATCGCGCTGCCGCCCCAGGTGCTGTCGATGATCCCGATCGGCACGCCGGTGCTGGCGCGCAGGTCCTGCGCGAAGTAGTAGGCCACCGCGGAGAACTCACCGGCATTGGCGGGATCGGCCGGCTTCCAGCTGCCGCCGGCCAGCGCCTGCTCGGGCTGTGCCGACCACGACTTGGGCACCTTGAAGTGGCGGATCTTCGCATCCGACGCGGCGGCGACCGCGGCCGGGCCGCCATCGGACTTCAGCAGCGGGAACTCCATGTTCGACTGGCCGCTGGCCAGCCAGACATCGCCGACCAGCACATCGGCGACCTGCAGCGTCGCGCCGTCGCCCTGCACCTGCAGCACGTACGGGCCACCGGCGGCATGCGCTGGCAGCCGGGCCTGCCATTGGCCCTGGGCGTCCGCGGTCGCCGAGGCCGCGTGGCCATCCAGGCTGACGGCGATCTTCGCGCCCGGGCTCGCCCAACCCCACACCGGGATCGGCTGGCCGCGCTGCAGCACCGCGCCGTCGGCGAACAGCAGCGGCAGGCGCGGCGCGGCGATGGCCGGCAGCGCCAGGCCGGCGGCCGCGGCCAGGACGAGTCGGGACAACGGGAACTTCATCGTGGATCTCCGTAGAAAATGCCGCGGCCGCCGGTGGCGAAGTACACCCGGCCCGGGATGCGCGGATCGCCGGTGACGGCATAGGGACGGCCGAAACGATGGGCGTCGTCGTCGATCCGCTGCCAGTGTGCCCCGTCGTCGGCGGAGCGGAACACGCCGCTGGTTCCGTCCACCCGGCCGGCCAGGTACAGCGCCGGGCCCGCGCCGGGCGCCAGCGGCGCCCCCAGGCCCAGCGACCGCGCCTCGGCCACCTTGGACAGCGTTTCCAGCCGACCGTTCCGCCAGCGCTGCACGCCGTTGGCCGGACTGGCCAGGTAGACCACCCCGGCACGCCAGGGGTCCGGGCGGATCTGCGGCCGCGTGCGTTCGACCCGACCCGGCGTACCGACCTCCAGGCCGGTGTCGCTGAACGAAAGGCCGCCGTCGGTGCTGCTGAAGAAGCGGCCGGTAGCGCCGTCCACGCCGTACCAGCGCTGCGGATCGACCCGGTCGGCCTCGATGAGGATCGTCGCCGGCACGCCGCGCACCTGCTGCCAGTGCCCGCCGAAGTCGTCGGTTAGCCAGGCGGCATCGGTCTTGTCGGGAGTCCAGATCACGCGCCGGCCGTCGGCGCCGATGGCCAGGTGGCCGGCGCCCTCGCCCGTCGGCGGCTCGCTGGCGAACGCTTCCCAGTGGGCACCGCCATCGCGTGACACCTGGGCGCGGATCTCGTTGTTGCGGCGGTTGCGCACGGTGCCGCTGCGCACCACCACCTGCGGCTGCTGCCCGGCGGCGTCGATGCTCTCGCCATTGGTCAGGCGCGGGCCTTCGTACTGCATCTGCGCGCGATCCAGGTCATCGTGGCGGGAGCCGTCGATGTCGCCCAGCGCGGACAACAGCGGCGCGCCGGCCATCGGGCTGAGCAGGTCGAGGGGAACCGTTTCTTCCAGGCCGGTATCCTGGAACCACCATTGCAGCGGCGCGTGGTCGTCGGCGGCGGCGCGCAGGTTGCGCGAGGCCCAGATGCCGTATCCGGTGACGAACAGCGCGTGGTCGCTGTCGAAGGGGTCGATGACGACCGAGGCCATCCAGTGCGGCTTGGCCTGCACCGTCCACGGTGCGTTGGAATGATCAAACTCCGAACGGTCGAACAACGGCCGCCAGGTACTGCCGCCGTCGATGCTGCGGAACAGGTCGTCGTGTGGCTGGTAGCGGCGGAAACTGCTGGCCAGCAGCACCTTGGGGTCGTGCGGATCGACCGCGATCGCACCCCAGCCGAAGCCCGGGCCGGTCGCCGGCTGCGCCTCGGGGCTGATATCGGTCCAGCGGCCGTTGCGTGGCTGGTACTTCCACAGCGCGCCATTGGCCATCAGGTCCGGGCCGGGCTCGTCGCCATAGGTGAGGTACCAGCTGCCGTCGCCGCCGCGCACCATGTGGCTGGGACGGAACGCGGTCGGCTGGCCGGGCACGGCACGCCAATGCGCACCGGCGTCGTCGGAGACGAACAGGCTTTCGCCGCGGGTCGAGACGCCGGCATACAGGCGCGGGGTCGCCTGGCCGGGCTTGCCACTGTCCGGATCGAAGGCGATGAAGACGATGCCGACCTTCTGCTCGCGGCCGCCATGGTTGCGCGCACGCGAACCCGGCGCGGTCGCCGCATCGGGGAAGCCGGCAACGCGCTGCCAGCTCGCGCCACGATCGGCACTACGCCACAGGCCGGCATCGCGCGAGCCCAGGAACAGGACGCGGCCATCGTGCGGGTCGACCGCGATGCGCTCGCCGTTGCCGCGGCCGAGTTCGTTGCCCCCGAGCTTGAACGGCAGGTCGGTGCGCGCGAACGTACGGCCGCGGTCGTGCGAGCGCAGGATCGCCGCGTTGCCGGCGCGTTCGTGCATGTAGGTGCCGGCGGCCAGGTACAGCGCGTCGGGGTCGCGTGGGTCGACGGCCATGCCGTCGATGCCCATGAGGTTCTCGTCCTCGGCGCCGATCCAGTCGGTCAGCGCGACCCAGCGCTGCTGCGCCGCGTCCCAGCGGTAGGCACCGCCGACGTCGGTACGGGCGTAGAGCAGCCCGCGTTCGGACGGATGGAAAACAAGGCCGCTGACAAAGCCGCCGCCGCCGATGGCGACGCTGCGCCACTGGTACGGGACTGCTTCACCGGCCCAGGCGGGCGCGGCGCACAGCAACAAGGTGCACACCCACGCGATGAAACGGCACGCGTCGGCGGCAGGCTGGCAGGCACGGGGCATCCATTTGCCCATCGGTCGTCAGTCTCCCCTAGCTTGGCCGGTGGCGCTGCCACCGGCGATGGAACACCGTTCCCGGTGGCGTGGGGGCACACCGGAGGTAAAACACCGCTCCGGTGGCGCGAGGCACACCGGAACGGAGACGCACTTCCTACGGCGCGTTTAGTAGCTGGCCCGCACGGTGAAGCCGTAGCGACGATCGTTGATCACGAAGTCGCGGTAACGGGTCTCGAAGCCCGTGTAGCTCTCCAGGCGGGTGTCCAGCAGGTTGGTGCCGTCCAGCGAGACCGACCACACATCGTTGATGTTGTAGCGGATCGAAGCGTCCAGCTGGCCGAAGCCCTTGTTGTAGACCGGCAGGTTGCCGGTGCCGTTGCCGGCGGTGGTCACCAGCCAGTCGCTGCGCCAGTTGTAGGCCGCACGGGCCTGGAACTTCGACTTCTCGTAGCTGAGGATCAGGTTGTAGCTGTTCTTGGACAGGCCTTCCAGCGGCACGATCAGCGGGTTGCCCTCGTTGTCGGTAGCGCTCGGGCTCGGTGCCTCGGAGTTGACATAGGTGTAGTTGGTCTGCAGGCCGAAGCCGCTCAGCCAACCCGGCAGGAAGTCGAAGAACTGGGTGTAACCGACTTCGGCGCCCTTGATGGTGCCCGAGTCGCCGTTGACCGGACGGGTCACGTACACATTCTGTACGCCGCCGGGGACGCTGCTATCGGCGTACTGCTCGTGGGTCACCGCGTTGGCGATGAAGCCCTTGACCTTCTTGTAGAAGACCGTGCCGTACACCATCGAGCCCTTGCCGAAATACCACTCCAGCGCAGTGTCGAACTGGTCGGCCGTCATCGGCTTCAGGTCCGGATTGCCGGCCGAGGCATAGATATCACCACCAGTGGGATTGGCGCTGAAGGACAGGTTTGGATTGAGCTTATCGAAGCCAGGGCGCGACAGGCCACGCGAGGCGGCGAAGCGCCACTGCAGGTTGTCCTTGAGGAACCAGCGCAGGTTCAGGCTCGGCAGCACATCGGTGTAGGTCTGCTGGACGCTGACCGGGATCAAGCCACCGCCCTCGCCAATGGTTCCACTGCGGACGCCATCCGAGGTGACTTCCGTGCGCACGATGCGCATGCCGATGTTGCCGTCGAACGGCACCGACGCATCGTCCACGCCGAACCGCAGCAGGCCGTACGCGGTGTAGGTCTTCTCGGTCTGGGTGTTGATGTTGGTCGGCCCGAACACGATCGGGTCCGCGCCGAACGCGGCCAGGGTCTGGTCGTAGTTCTCCACCGCCGAATCAGCCGCAGTGTAGGTCGGCCCGAACACGTAGCTGTCGTTGCGGAAGAAGTCGTTGATCGGGTTCTGCACCAGCTGCACGCCGGGATAGTCGGCGAACGGCGCGCCGGCGCAGCCGTTGAGGCACATGAAGCGCCACACGTTGCCCTTGTTGGTCGCGTCGCGGTCGGTGTAGCGCACGCCAGCCTTGAAGCTGCGGGCGAAGCCGTCGTCGAACGCCAAGTCCATGTCCGCGCGCCAGGCGAACTCGGTGCCCTTGTTGTCGTCCTTGTTGTCCAGGTGCCACTTCCAGCCCACGTAGTTGGCCGGGTTGTTCAGGTAGTTGTTGTTACCCGCGGCATCGGTGACGGACAGGCGCGGCAGATCGCCACTCAGGTCCATCGTGTAGTACGGCACGTTGTTCATGCCGGTGGCCAGGATGTAACGCGTGCCCTTGGTGGTCGCGTCGACGTACTGGAAGTCGGTGCTCAGGTTCAGGCGGTCGTTGACGCGCCAGGTAGCACCGGCCGAGTAGTCGGTGGTGACCGAGTGGCGGGTGGTCAGGCTGGTGTTCGAGTCGGCCGGCGTGTCGCGGAAGGTGCCGCTGACGAACTCGTTGTTGTCATTGACGACGATGTTGCTGTCGCCAATCATCGGGTTGCCGTTGCCGTACACGAAGAAGGAGTAATCGTGCCACTGGAAGTCGTAGTCCGAGCGCATCACCTGCGCGTAGACCTCGACGTCGTCGTTCGGGCGCCACTGGATCGCCGCCGAACCGGTCTTGCGCTTGCGATCGCCCTCGGTGGTGTTGATGCCGGCGCCGCGCGGGACGTAGACCTCCTGGCCCTCGTGACCCGGCATGTCGGTCTGCACCCACCACGGCTCGATCGAGATGGTGTCCTGGCGGAACGAGCCATCCTGCTGCGACAGGTTCACCAGCAGGCCGATCTCGCCGATGCCGGTCTGCCAGCGGTTGGAGAACAGGCCCGAGAAGGCGGTCTCGCCCTTGTCGGCCAGGTCGTAGTAGTTGTACTGGGCGCTGCCGGCGATCTTCATGCCGTCGTAGTCGAACGGCAGGCGGGTGCGCAGGTCGACGGTGCCGCCCAGGCCGCCTTCGATCATGTCGGCGGAGGGGTTCTTGTAGACGTTGATGCCGGCCAGCAGTTCGGCCGACACGTCTTCCAGGCTCAGGCCACGGCCGTCGTTGGCGGTGAAGATGTCGCGGCCGTTGAGCTCGGTGCGGACCTGGGTCAGGCCGCGGATGGCGATCGAGCTGCCTTCGCCGAAGGCGCGGGTCACCTGGATGCCGGAGATGCGCTGCAGCGCCTCGGCGACGTTGTTGTCCGGGAGCTTGCCGATGTCCTCGGCGACGATCGAATCGACGATCTGCTCGGCGTTCTGCTTGACCAGCTGGGCCTTGGTGACCGAGCTGCGGGTACCCGTCACCTGGACCGTGTCCAGCTGGGTGGCGGCCGGATCGGCCGGCTTGTCTTCCTGCGTGGCGTCCTGGGCATAGGCGTTCGCGCTCAGCAGCGCCGCGACACTGACAGCCATGACCGAACGACGGAAATTACGGATCGAACGCTGACCCACGGCCGGACCTGCCGGAACGTGGCGGTGATGCACTGACATGGTGCTCCCTCCCAGGACGCATGCTGCTAAGTTTTATGGGCATGGGTCTTGCCGGAATGGCCGCCCTGCCCTCGGTTTTGTGTGCGGCTGAGTGCCCCTTCGGGGCAACGGGAGGCGCCGGAAACGCCATCCATCTTCAGCTGCGGCGGCAGGATAGGCCTGCGTTGTCATGCCATACCAATGAAATATTGAGCCCCAAGTATCAAAATTTCATATACAGCCGCTGAATCCCTGTCCGATCAATGTCCTGCCACCTGTCCGATCCGCCCCGGCCAGCAGCCATCCACCCGCTGCAACCGTTTCCAGGCGATCGGCCCGCGGCGGATGCCCACCCAAGGAAAAGGCCCGCATCGGCGGGCCTTTTCCTTATAGCCATGGGGAGCGGCAGCGCCGCCCCACCCCGTGCCCCCTTACCAGCTGGCGCGAAGCACCAGCGAATAGCGGCGGTCGTTGAGGAACCAGCCGCGGGTATACAGCCGGTTGTCGACCTCGCCGTCGGCATAGGAGGTCGGGCCCATCAGCACCTTGGTCACCGAGTCGGTCAGGTTGTTGGCCTGCACGCCCAGCTGCCAGTTGGCGTTGAAGCGGTAGAACGCCGAGCCGTCGAGCTGGCCGTAGTCGTCGGCCCAGGTCGGCAGGTGGGTCGCCGCGTCGCTGGTGGTCAGCAGGTAGCGCGAACGCCAGTTCCAGGCCAGGCGGATCGACCATGGCCCCTTCTCGTAGATGCCGGCGAGGTTGTAGCTGCGCCGCGACAGGCCTTCCAGCGGCAGCTTGACGCCGGTCACCGTGGTGTTGCTGTACGGATCGGTGGCGGTGTTCACGCCGCCGGAGCTGTCGACGAAGGTGAAGTTGCCGGTGACGCCCAGGCCGCTCATCCAGCCCGGCAGCGAGTCGAAGAACTGGGTGTAACCGACTTCGAAGCCCTGGATCACGCCCTTGTCCATGTTGTACGGACGGGTCACCAGCCAGTCCTGGTCACCATAGGTCTCGGTGCGCGTCTGGGTGGAGAAGTAGTTCTTCACGTCCTTGTAGAACAAGGTGCCGTACAGCATGTCGCTGTTGTCGAAGTACCACTCCAGCGCCGCGTCGAACTGGTTGGCGGTCATCGGCTTCAGGTCCGGGTTGCCGGCGTTGCCGGTCCAGTCCGTGACCGTGCCGTCCGGGTCGAGCGTGGCGGCCAGCTGCAGGTAGGCCTGCAGCTGGGTGAAGTCCGGCCGCGCCATTGCCCGCGAAGCGGCCAGACGAAGCTGCAGGTCTTCGCGCAGCTTGAAGCGCACGTTGAGGCTGGGCAGCACGTCGGTGTACTGGCCGCGCGAGTTGGTGCTGAAGTACTGGCCGTAGTACTGCGCCTTGAGGTCATCCGGAGCCGAGGTCGCGCTCAGGTCCGGGTAGATGCCGTAGCCGTCGGCCTGGGTCTTGGTCTGCACCACGCGCACGCCGACATTGCCATCCACCGGGATGCCGAGCGCGTCCTCGTTGGCGAAGTACAGCATCGCGTAAGCGGCGTTGGTGCGCTCGAACTGCCGGTTGGTGTCCTGCAGGTTGTACTGGTCCGGCTGCCAGCCCCAGCCGCGCAGGTCGTAGAACTGCTGGAACAGCTCGGAGGTCTGCGCGTAGTTCTTGGCCAGCGAATCGACCGGGAACTGCAGGTTGCCCGGCAGGCTGACCTTGCCGCGGAAGAAGTTCGGGAACGTATACAGGTGCGAGGAGCCGGTGAGGTAGGCGTCCAGCGTCGCCAGGCCGCTGGCGCTGCCCGGGATCGCCGCCCAGTTGTCGGTCAGCACGCCCCAGTTGTAGCCGGAGTTCTTGTTGGTCTGGGTGCGGTCGGTGGCGCGCATGCCGAAGCGGAAGAACTGCAGCCAGCTGCTGTCCTGGAAGGTGTACTCCAGGTCCACGCGGGTGGAGAGCTGGCGACCGCGGTTCTTGGCCAGGTGGTCCATCGCCGCGGCCCAGAAGTAATTGGCCGGGTCGGCGGCATAGGCGGTGTCCTGGATCTCCACCGACGGGTACTTGCCGGACAGGTTGTAGCTCAGGCCCGGCAGGTAGGTTGCGGTGAATACGGTGAAGTCGAGCTGGTCGCTCTCGGACTGCACCAGCTGGATGTCGCCCTTCACCTGCAGGTTGTCGTTGAGGTAATGGGTGAAACCGGCCGACAGGTCCGAGGTCGTGGTCTTCTGGTTGGCGTAGCGATTGTCGGTATTGAAGCGCACGCCGTCGCCGGTCAGGGCGCCACGCCAGGAACTTGAGACCGGCGAACCACCGACGAACACGCCGTTGTCGTCGTATTCGAACGTGGTGCCCGGCGCCGGGGTGATCGCGTCGTTGCTGTCGTTGAAGAACGCCGCGCGCTCCTGCCAGTTCATGTCGTACTTCGACCGCAGGTACTGCACGTAGACCTCGGTGGCGTCGCTCGGGCGCCACTGGAAGGCCGCGCCGATGCCGTCGCGCTTGCGGTTGAAGTCCAGCTCGCGCCAGTTGACCCCGCCGGGCACGTAGACCTGGTCGAAGTTCGTACCGGCAAGCACGGCGTCGTCGGTACGGCGCACGAAGGGTTCGACCTGGATGCCGTCCGAACGCGTGGCCAGTTCGGAATGCGCCACGTCGACCAGGAAGCCCATCTCGCCGAGGCCGGTCTGCCAGCGGTTGGAATACAGGAACGAAGCGGAGGGCTTCCACTCCTTGCTGAAGTCACCGTAGTTGACGTCGGCGGTACCACCGATCAGCTGGCCCTCCTGGTCGAACGGCTTGCGCGTGCGCAGGTTGACCGTGCCGCCCAGGCCGCCTTCGATGATCTCCGCCGAGGGATTCTTGTACACGTCCACGCCGGCCATCAGCTCGGCGGGCACGTCTTCGAAACTCAAGCCGCGGCCACTGGCGGCACTGAAGATGTCGCGGCCATTGAGTTCGCCGCGCACCTGGGTCAGGCCGCGGATCATCACGCCGGAGCCTTCGGCGGAGAAGTGGTCGGGGTCGTTGCGCGCCATGAAGTGGTCGATGGTCACGCCGGACACGCGCTGCAGGGTCTCGGTGACGCTGCGGTCGGGCAGCGCGCCGATGTCCTCGGCACTGACCGAATCGACGATCTGCGGCGCATCGCGCTTGATCGTCTGCGACTGGATCAGGCTGGCCCTGACGCCACGCACCTCGACGGCGCCCAGCTCGACGGCCTCGCCCTTGGCATCGCCCTTTTTCGCGGCCTTTTCGCTGGCCTTGGCCTTGCTGGCGTTCTCGCCCTGGGTGCTGGCGTCCTGCGCCCAGGCCGGCGCGGCCAGCTGCAGCGCGATGGCCGCGGCCAGCAGGCTGCGCTGTGAAATACCCCAATGATGACCGCGCACGCGCGGACCTGCCGGCGTGCGGCTCAAATGAATCGACATCGCAGTTCCCTCCCAGGACGAACGATGAAACATGAGTTGTGGTTGTCGGGAGGGTGCTCCGGCCGCCGTCGTACCGGCTCGATGTCCGGCATGCCCCCTGTGGCGGTCCGGGCCGGCGCAACGGCGCCGGCTCCTCCCGCCGCCACGTATACGGGGAGCGCTGTCATGCGCACCAATGAAAAAAACAGTGCGCGGTATGTGCTTTCGGTATGCCTGCGCGTTTGCGCGGGAGGAAAACGTTTACCCGGTCACGCTCTCAGCGCGGGGTACAACCGCCGCGCGGTGCTGCGCAGGGCCTGCAGGATCCGCTCGGCGCCCGGCGGCAGCACGTAGTCGCGCCGCAGGATGATGCCGAACGATTCCATCCGCACGCCCAGGTCGATCGGCAGGACGGTCAGCAGCTTGGCCTGGATCAGCGGCGCCACCGAATCCACCGGCAGCGCGGTCAGCAGGTCGCTGCCGCGCAGCAGGTTGGTGGTGATCGGCAGCGAGGAGGTCTCGATCGCGTTCATCGGCGCCTGCACCCCGTGCTCGAGGAACATCGAGTCCAGGCGCGAACGCAGCACGCTGTCGGCTGGCGGCAGGATCCAGCCATAGCGGACCAGGTCGGCGTGCTGGAGCGTGCCGCGGCTGGCCAGCGGGTGGCCGGCGCGGGCGATAACCGAGTGCGGTTCGTCGGCCAACGGCTCGAAATCGAGCTCGCCAGCGCCCTCCGGGCCCATGATGCGGCCGATGACGATGTCCAGCTGGCCGTCCAGCAGCTTGGCTACCAGGTGGCGGCTGTAGTCCATCTCGACCCGGATCAGGATGTCGGGAAACTCACGCTTGACCTCGGCGATGGCGGCCGGGACCAGGGTCGTGCCCGGGTTGACCACCGTGCCGATCGAGGCCTGGCCCATCCGGCCGCTGCGCAGGGCGGCGATCTCCTCCTGGGCCCGGCCAATCTCGGACATGGCCGCGCGGGCGCGGCGGACCAGGACCTGGCCGTACCAGGTCGGCTCGACGCCGCGGGCGTGGCGCTCGAACAGCTTGACCCCCAGCAGGTCTTCCATCTCCGCCAGCAGCTTGGAGGCGGCCGGTTGGGTCATGCTGGCCGCTTCGGCCGCCCGCAGCACCGAGCGCTGCTCGTACAGGTGCAGGAGCAGGAGCAGCTGGCGGGTCTTGAGCCGGGATGCGTTGAACCAGGGGGTGCTGGAAGGTGCCATGGAAGGACTCTTTATAGGGACAGCCGTATTCGCCAAGGGAATAGGATATGACGAAAAATTCATTTGCCGCACATATCTCGCCCGCGCGAGGCTATCGGACGCTGATACAGGAGACCCCCACCTCCCGTTCTGCGGCCATAACAGGCGCGACCCGCCCCGCCCCGTGGCAGGGTGGCAACGCGCCGATGCCAGGAGTGAGGAGGATCAACATGGTTTCCAACAGCGTGCCGCACCGCGGCCGTCATCCGCGCGCGCCGGAGGTTCTGGCGTGAGCGCCGGTCGCCTGCAGGGCAAGTCCGTCATCGTGACCGGCGCGGCCAGCGGCATCGGCGCGGCCACCGCGCGGCTGTTCGCCGACCAGGGCGCGCAGGTCGCCGGGTTCGACCGCAACGCCCCCGCCGATGCCGATCCGCGCATCCACTACCACCAGGTCGACATCACCGACGTGGCCGCCATCGAGGCCGCCGTCGCCGCGGTGCGCGGACGCACCGGCCGCGTCGACGCGCTGGTCAACAATGCGGGCGCCGACGTGTTCTCCGACCCGCTGGCGCTGTCCGACAGCGAATGGCAGCGCTGCCTGGACCTGAACCTCAAGGGCGCCTGGAACGTCTGCAAGGCAGTGCTGCCGGCAATGCTCGCGCAGCAGGCCGGCAGCATCGTCAACATCGCCTCGGTGCATGGCCACAAGATCATCCCGCACGCCTTCCCGTATCCGGTCGCCAAGCACGGCCTGATCGGCCTGACCCGCGCGCTCGGCATCGAGTACGCCGCGCACGGCATCCGGGTGAACTCGATCTCGCCGGGCCTGATCCTGGTCCCGCGCATCGAGGCCTGGTTCGCCAGCTGCCCGGACCCGGAAGCCAAGCGCCGCGAGCAGGCCGAGCTGCTGCCGCCCAAGCGCATCGGTACGCCGGAGGAAGTGGCCTATACGGCGCTGTTCCTCGCCAGCGACGAAGCGCGCTTCATCAACGCCACCGACATCCTCGTCGATGGCGGTCGTTCCCAGCTCTACCACGAGTAAGTCCATGGCCACTTCGAACGCTTCCCATGCCAGCCCGTTCAAGCTGCCCCTGGTCGCCATCCTGCGCGGCATCACGCCGGAAGACACCAGCGCGCACGTCGGTGCGCTGGTCGAGGCCGGTTTCGACGCGATCGAGATCCCGCTCAACTCGCCGCGCTGGGCCGAGAGCATCGGCCTGGCGCAGCGCCAGTACGGCGATCGCGCCTGGATCGGCGGCGGTACCGTGCTGCGCAACGAAGACGTGGACACCCTCGCCGACCTCGGCGCGCGCTTCATCGTCACCCCGAACACGCGGCCGTCGCTGATCCGCCACGCGGTCGAGCGCGGCCTGCTGGTGGTCGCCGGCTTCGCCACCGCCAGCGAGGCGTTCGATGCGATCGACGCCGGCGCGCAGGTGCTCAAGCTCTTCCCCGCCGCCACCTATGGCGCCGGGCATGTCCGTGCATTGCGGTCGGTGTTGCCGCCCCAGGTGCCGGTGTACGTCGTCGGCGGCGTCAGTCCGTCCAGCCTGGGCGGATTCCTCTCCCAAGGCGCCGCCGGCGCCGGCATTGGCGGTGAGCTGTACCGCCCCGGCCAGTCCCTCGAAACCACCCAGACCCAGGCGCGCGACTTCGTGCGCGCCCTCCAGGAATTCCAAGGATGAAGATCACCCGCCTCACCACGTACCACGCGGCGCCGCGCTGGCTGTTCCTCAAGGTCGAGACCGACGAGGGCATCACCGGCTGGGGCGAACCGGTCATCGAAGGTCGCGCGCGCAGCGTCGAGGCCGCCGTGCACGAGCTGTCCGGCTATGTGATCGGCAAGGATCCCGCGCGCATCAACGACCTGTGGCAGACCCTGTACCGCGCCGGCTTCTACCGCGGTGGCGCGATCCTGATGAGCGCCATCGCCGGCATCGACCAGGCGCTGTGGGACATCAAGGGCAAGGCCCTGGGCGTGCCGGTGTACCAGCTGCTCGGCGGCCTGGTACGCGACAGCATGAAGACCTACCGCTGGGTCGGTGGCGACCGTCCCTCGGACATCATCGACCAGATGCGCGCCTATCGCGAACTGGGCTTTGACACCTTCAAGTTCAACGGCACCGAGGAAATGAAGCTGATCGACAGCCCGCGCGCGGTCGATGCGGCGGTCGCCAAGGTCGCCGAGATCCGCGCCGCGTTCGGCAACGAGATCGACTTCGGCATCGACTTCCACGGCCGCGTCGGCGCGCCGATGGCCAAGGTGCTGCTGCGCGAGCTGGAGCCGTTCAAGCCGTTGTTCGTCGAGGAACCGGTGCTGCCGGAACTGGCCGAGTACTACCCGCGCCTGGCCGCGTCCTCGCCGATCCCGCTGGCCGCCGGCGAACGCATGTACTCGCGCTTCGAGTTCAAGAACGTGCTCGCCGCCGGTGGCCTGTCGATGCTGCAGCCGGACCTCTCGCACGCCGGCGGCATCACCGAGTGCGTGAAGATCGCCGCGATGGCCGAGTCCTACGATGTCGCCCTGGCCCCGCACTGCCCGCTGGGCCCGGTCGCGCTGGCCGCCTGCCTGCAGGTCGACCTGGTCTCGCACAACGCGGTGCTGCAGGAACAGAGCATCGGCATCCATTACAACGAAGGCGCCGACCTGCTCGACTACGTCGTCAACAAGGAAGATTTCCGCTGCGTCGATGGCAGCATCGCCGCGCTGCCCAAGCCTGGCCTGGGCGTGGAGATCAACGAGGAGATGCTCGTGCGCGCCAACCAGAACCCGCCGGACTGGCGCAACCCGGTGTGGCGCCACGCCGACGGCAGCGTCGCGGAGTGGTGAGCCCGGTGGGCGCGCCCGCACTCAAGGCCAAGCTCGCGGTGGACAGCCGCTGCGAGCATGGTGAAGGCGTGATCTGGGACGAGCGCCGGCAGGCGCTGTTCTGGGTCGACATCAGCGGCCGCCGGCTGTGGGCGCACGAGCCCGCCAGCGGCCGCAGCCGCGACTGGGCCCTGCCCGACCGGCCCGGCTGCCTGGGCCTGGTCGAGGATGGCCGTCTGGTGGTGGTGCTGGCCAAGTCGATCGGCGTGGTCGAACCGGATTTCGAGGCCGACACGCTGGCATTCACCCACCTGGCCGAGGTCGAGCCGGGACAGCCGCTCACCCGCAGCAATGACGGCCGCGTGGACCGCGACGGCCACCTGGTGTTCGGCACCATGGACGAACACGATGAAAAGGCCGCGCGCGGCAGCTTCTACCAGTTCTCCCTGCGCCACGGCCTGCGCCGCCTGCCGCTGCCCGGCGTATCGATCCCCAATTCGATCTGCTTCAGCCCGGACGGCCGCACGATGTACTGGTGCGATTCGGTGACCCCGCGCATCTACTGCTGCGATTACGACGCCGCCACCGCGCAGACCGCCCACGTGCGCGAGTTCGCGCGCCTGGACCGCTACGACGCCGAGCCGGACGGTTCATCGACCGACGCCGAAGGGCTGCTGTGGAACGCGCAGTGGCGCGCCTGGCGGGTGCAGCGCTTCCGCGCCGACGGCAGCGTCGAGCGCACGGTGGAAATGCCGGTCAAGCATCCGACCTGCGTGGCTTTCGGTGGCCCGGCGCTGGACCGGCTGTACGTCATCAGCTCGCGGCTGGACCACGCCGAGGACGAACTGCGGCACACCCCGCAGGCCGGCGGCCTGTTTGCCTGCGACGTGGGCGTCACCGGCCTGCCTGAAAGCCGGATGGCCGCGGCATGATCGCCGTCGACTGGGGCACCAGCAGCCTGCGCGCCTACCGGCTCGACGCGCAGGGCCGGGTGCTCGAACAGCGTCGTGACCCGCGCGGCATCCTCGCCTGCGACGGCCGCTTCGCCGAAGTGCTGCGCGAACTGGTCGGCGACTGGCCGGGCGAGATCGTGCTGTGCGGCATGATCGGCAGCCGCAACGGCTGGATCGAACTGCCCTACCTGCCCTGCCCGGCCGATGCCACGGCGCTGGCCGGGGCGATGCATGCGCATGTCGACCCGCTCCTGCCCGGACGCACGCTGTGGTTCGTGCCCGGCCTGGACTGCCACACCGATGACGGCGTGCCGGACGTGATGCGCGGCGAAGAAACCCAGCTGGCCGGCCTGGCCAGCGCGCTCGGCGCCGGCCGCCACCTGGTCTGCCTGCCTGGCACCCACAGCAAATGGGCGTGGCTGGAAGATGGCCGGATCACCACGTTCGCCACGGTCATGACCGGCGAGCTGTACGCCGTGCTGCGCCAGCACAGCCTGCTCGGTCGCCTGATGACCGACGATGGCCACGCTTTCGACGAAACCGCCTTCCTGCAGGGCGTGGATCGCAGCGGCAGCGAGGGCGGCCTGACCCACCAGCTGTTCGGTACCCGCACGCTGGCGCTGTTCGATCAGCTGCCCGGCGAGGCCTTGGGGTCGTACCTGTCGGGGCTGCTGATCGGCCACGAAATCGGCCACCGCCAGCCGGTGCCGGCCGACGTGCACCTGGTCGGCAGCGCCGGCCTGGCCACGCGCTATGCCCGGGCCCTGGCCCACCTGGGCATCGGCGCCCGCACGCACGGCGAGGATCTGGCCGCGGCCGGCCTGCACGCCATGGCCCGCGCCCGCGGCATCGCGCTGGATTGAGCCCGGCCACATCGCGCCAGGGCGGGCGCTCACCCGCCCTCTTCCCGACTGTTCTAGAATTAGCCGGCTAATTGCCGGATTCCAACATGCCTTTTGTCGTCACCGAAAACTGCATCAAGTGCAAATACACCGACTGCGTGGAAGTCTGCCCGGTCGACTGTTTCCACGAAGGCCCGAATTTCCTGGTCATCGATCCGGACGAGTGCATCGACTGCACCCTGTGCGAACCGGAATGCCCGGCCAACGCGATCTATCCGGAGGATGACGTGCCAGCCGGCCAGGAGCAGTTCGTGGCGCTCAATGCCGAGCTCTCCAAGGCCTGGCCGGTGCTGACCGTGCGCAAGGAACCGGCGGCCGACGCCGCCGAATGGGACGGCAAGCCGGACAAGCTGCCGCTGCTGGAGCGCTGAGCGCCGCCCTGCCGGCAGCCGGCCGGGAGAAATGGAAACGGGCGCCGCGCGGCGCCCGTTTCGTCTTGCAGCCCCGGCAGGCCGGGACTGGACTGGCGATCAGCCGCCGAGCTTGGCCTTCAGCGCGGCGATCAGCTTGACCGGCGCGTCGGCCACGGCCGGCAGGCCGCGCGGATCGACCGCCGACACATAGCTGCCGCCCTCGGTCGCAACCACGCGCACCAGGAAGTTGGCGCCTTCGTAGCTCACGTCGTAGGAACCCAGCAGCTGCGCGCGGCTGGCGATGGTCACGCCCTCGACGCCTTCCAGCGCCTCGCCGACCGAGGCGAACACCGCGTCGCGGTCGCCCTTGATGGTGAAGCCGCTCTTGGTCGCGGCCTGCTGTGCGGCAGCGCTCGGCGCGCTGGCCGGCTGCGACGCCGAGGCCAGCTGCGGCACCTTCATCGCGCCGGACGTGTCGGGCAGGTTCATGTCCGGCGGCACTTCCAGCGGGCGGCTTTCAGCCGGCAGCGCGTAGTCGCCACGGGCATCCTTGTGGAACCAGCTGCAACCGCTGGCGGCCACGACCAGCAGGGCCAGCGGCAGCACGCGGGCGGAAGAAACGGGATGACGCATCGGTAAATCTCCTGGGTCAGGCCGCGATGGCTTCGCGGCTGGAAAGTGCTTCCAACGCGGTCGCGTCGGCGGCAAGGCGGTCGGCCTCGGCATGATGGGGTGCCGACAGCGTCGTCAGGGGCAGGCGCAGGCCGTGTCCCAGGCCTTGGCGCTGCAGCAGCGCCTTGACCGGGATCGGGTTGGATTCGACGCCGCAGAAGTCGTGATAGTTCCGCAGCCGCGCGTCCCATTCCGCGGCCTCGTCCCGGCGGCCGGCGCGCGACAGGTCGCACAGGCGGCGATACGCGGCCGGCAACACGTTCGAACCCACCGAGATCAGCCCGTCGGCGCCGTCGAGCATCGAGCGCGAGGCGGTGCCGTCATCGCCGCTGAGCAGCGTGAAGCCCTCGCCACGCAGCGGCAGCAGCGCGGCGATGCGCTCCGGCTCGCTGCGCGCTTCCTTGATGCCGACGATGTTCGGGTGCGCGGCCAGCGCGGCCACGGTTTCCGGCAGCAGGTCGCAGCCGGTGCGGCCGGGCACGTTGTACAGGACCACCGGCAGGCCGCCGTTCTCGGCCACGGCCAGGAAATGCGCCTTCAGGCCTTCCTGGGTCGGACGCACGTACGGCGGGGTCACCACCAGCGCGTACTGGGCGCCGTTGGCGGCCGCGCGGCGGGTCTGGGCGACCGTGCGGGCGGTCCCGGACAGGCCGGTGCCGGCCAGCACCGGGACGCGCCCGGCCAGGCGGGCCACCGCCAGGCGCAGGATCTCGTCATATTCCTCGTCCGCCAGGGTCGAGGCCTCGCCGGTCGAGCCGGCCACGACCACGCCCTGGACGCCGCCTTCGATCTGTTTGTCCAGCAGGCGCTGCCAGGCATCGAGGTCGAGATCGCCATTGGCGGCGAAAGGAGTGGCCAGTGCGGTGATGATGCCGGAGAGGGACAAGGCGGTCGGGGCTCTGCTGGGGTCGGGGGAAGCCCGCCTGTCGGCGGGCACGGCTTTCCGAATGTTACTTGCGGCGTGAAAGCACGGGCAAGTATGCTGCGCGCTGCGCTGTGGCCCGTCCCGGCGCCATTCAGCCTGTTCGCATCGCCGGAACCCCTCTTGACCGATACCACTCCCCGGCCTTCGCCGACCGAAAACCACCTCCTGATCAACGCCTACACGACGCATCCGGAGTCCCCGCTGCTGCCCGTCACCCGCCGCATCGCCGACAGCGGCTGCAACCTGGTGGACGCGCGCCTGTCGACGGTGGGTCGCGATGTCTCGGTGACGGCACTGGCGACCGGCTCCTGGGACTCGGTGGCCAAGCTGGAGGCGATGCTGGCCCGGCTCGAGCGCGACGAGGGCCTGAAACTGGTGTGGTACCGCACCGGCCCGAAGCAGGCGCAGTCCAACCTGCTGCCGTACATCGTCGAGGTGATCGCCGCCGACAAGCCGGGGATCCTGTTCCAGCTGGCGGACTTCTTCGACCGCCAGGGCATCACCATCGAGAACCTGCAGAGCACCCGCTACCGGGCCATGCAGACCGGCGCGGAGATGTTCTCGGCCCAGGTCACCATCGGCGTGCCGGCGAACATGCACATCGCCGCCCTGCGCGATGATTTCCTCGAGTTCTGCGACCACCTGAACCTCGACGCGATCATGGACCCGATGAAGTTCTGACCCGGCGGGGGTGGCCTTCGACACGGTTCGCGGTATATGTAGGCGCAACGCCACACCGCCCTACCCGCAGGACCCGTCCTCGATGACCGCAAGCACCAAGCTCGACCGCCCCACCCTGTCCCTGCCGCTGGCCCTGTCCGGCGGTGCCCAGGCCACCCTCGGCGACTACGCCGGACAATGGCTGGTCCTGTATTTCTATCCCAAGGACAGTACCCCCGGCTGCACCACCGAGGGGCTGGAGTTCAACGCCCTGCTGCCCGCCTTCGCCGCCGAAGGCGCCGCCGTGCTGGGCGTTTCCCGCGACTCGGTGCGCTCGCACGACAATTTCTGCGCCAAGCAGGGTTTCGCCTTCCCCCTGGTCAGCGACGCCGACGAGGCCCTGTGCCGGGCGTTCGACGTGATCCGCATGAAGAACATGTATGGGCGCCAGGTGCTGGGCATCGAGCGCAGTACCTTCCTCATTTCACCCGATAGTCGTATCGTGCAGGCGTGGCGCAAGGTCAAGGTGGCCGGCCACGCGGAAGCGGTTCTCCAGGCCCTGACGGCGCACAAGCAGCAACCCCGACAGAAGTGATACCCCTCGCGACCAGCCCAGCCATCACCCTGCCCCGCAGGCCGTGATGGTTCGCCCCTGTCCTTTTCCCAGGAAGACACGATGACCCGAGGCAAGCGCATCTACGTACTGGACACCAACGTGCTGATGCACGACCCCACCGCGCTGTTCAAGTTCGAGGAACACGACGTGTTCCTCCCGATGCAGGTGATCGAAGAGCTCGACAATGCCAAGAAGGGCATGTCGGAAGTCAGCCGCAACGCCCGCCAGGTCAGCCGCTTCCTCGATGAACTGCTGGACGGCGCCAGCGCCGAGCAGATCCAGTCCGGCATCACCCTGGCCCACCCGCAGGGCATCCAGCTCAAGGGCCACGGCCAGGTCGGGCACCTGCACTTCCAGACCCGCAATACCGAACCGGGCCGTAGTTTCGGCGCGGTGGTGCCGGACAACAAGATCCTCGCCGCGGTGCTGCAGCTGCGCGAGGAGCACCCCGAAGTGCCGGTGGTGCTGGTCTCCAAGGACATCAACCTGCGCATCAAGGCGGCGATCAGCGGCCTGGTCGCCGAGGATTACGAGAACGACCGCGCGCTCGACGACTTCAGCCTGCTGTTCACCGGCGCGGTCGAGCTGCCCGGCGACTTCTGGCAGAAGCACAACCAGGACCTGCGCAGCTGGTCGGACAAGGGCCGCACCCACTACGAGGTGAAGCTGGCCGCCGACGAGGACTGGCACCCCAACCAGTACCTCTACCTGCCGGGCGAGGACGAGGTCGAACTGCGCGTGTCGCGCGTGGGCGCCGACGGCAAGGCGATCCTGTCGCTGGTGGACGACTACCGCGGCGGGCAGCACGCGGTGTGGGGCATCACCGCGCGCAACCGCGAACAGAACTTCGCGCTCAACGCGCTGATGGACCCGGAGATCGACTTCGTCACCCTGCTCGGCACCGCCGGCACCGGCAAGACCCTGCTCGCGCTCGCCGCCGGCCTGGCGCAGACCATGGACCAGCAGCGCTACCGCGAGATCATCATGACCCGCGCCACGGTCAGCGTCGGCGAGGACATCGGCTTCCTGCCCGGCACCGAGGAGGAGAAGATGACGCCGTGGATGGGCGCGCT
>Ga0160460_100329_pt1 | contig 34129 bp, 29 predicted proteins | sample HID1973M_E6MG_FD_108238 | JGI IMG/M metagenome (GOLD analysis project Ga0160460, IMG submission 108238) | Enriched mosquito-associated microbial communities from UW Madison campus, WI, USA - HID1973M_E6 MG | ecosystem: Host-associated > Arthropoda: Insects > Digestive system > Unclassified ... | reverse complement strand
TTTGCTGTGAGGTCCACCGAGCAGAACTTGATATACTCAAGCAAACATCTTCGTTTTTAAAGGGGTTTTTAAGCACACTGTGCCAGCGAAAACACTAATGGGATCACCAAGATTGAAGTCAATAATAGTAGGCTTAAAACGGCTATAAATCAGTCAAGTGCACACTTTTACTGGTATATACTGGCCACTTTAGCTGAAAAGAAAGTGGCCACTTTGAGTAAAAAACGGTGGCCACTTTTTGGATAATCCCCACTAATCCAAAGTTTTAACGAGTAAATACACTTAACTGTAATGCTATGAATAAAAGATCAATAACGACAAAAAAAGTAGTCGACTATTTCAAAAAACAAGGAGAAGAACTTACAGAAGAAGACGCTGAAGAAACTTTAGATTTTATGTATTTCTTAAGCGGGCATATCGTGAAGAGAATTAAATCGATTTTAAGAAAAAAGGAAATAATTAGAAGTAGGCTAAAAAGATATTTTTTATTTCAAAAAAAATTGGCCAATAGGCAACTCAATGACGGGGCTCGGACCTGAAAATCAATTTTCCTAGACTAAAAAGGGCATTTTTGAATGTGTATCCATTTTTACATTCAAACATCGAACCACATGTCAATCGGAATTTTAATCTATAAACAACTGAAAAAAAACTACTTAAATAAAAAAAAGCAGCTCTTTTCAGAACTGCTTTTAAACTCGGGGTGGCTGATGGGGCTCGAACCCACGACCCTCGGCACCACAAACCAATACTCTAACCAACTGAGCTACAACCACCGTATTTTTTAGTGTCACAAAAGTACGACTTTTAATATTTCTTGCAAATATTTTTATACCTCAAAATAAAAAAAACATTTAAAACTCTATTATTCAATTATTTGAATTTCGATTCAAACATTAAAAAATCTTAAAATACCTTATTTTAAAGCTAAAAACTTAGATTTGCTTCCTTTATGATCGAAATTTATACAGACGGAGCAGCAAGCGGAAACCCCGGGCCAGGTGGTTACGGAACCATTTTAAGAGCCGGCCAGCACTATAAAGAGTTGAGCGGTGGTTTTAGAATGACAACCAACAACCGAATGGAACTGCTTGCGGTTATTAAAGGACTGGAAGCTTTAAAAAGCTTAAACCAGAACGTAACCGTTTATTCAGATTCTAAATATGTGGTAGATGCCGTTGAAAAAAAATGGGTTTTCGGTTGGGTAACCAAAAATTTTAAAGATAAAAAAAACAAGGATCTTTGGCTCCGCTTTCTTGAACTGTATAAACTGCACAAAGTGAAATTCATTTGGATTAAAGGCCATAATGATCACCCAGAAAACGAACGTTGCGACCGCTTAGCTGTTGCGGCATCGCAAAACAAAGCCGAATTGGCCATCGATACTTTTTTCGAAGTCGAAAGAAATAAGGCTACACTTTTATAATGTGGCTATTTTTTTAGCTCGATCAGTCGATACCGCCAACAATCCCCAAATCTTCTAATTTGGCTTCGGCCCGATCTACAACAGCATTTAATTTTGAGCTGTAAATCATCATCATCTCTTCTGCTTTTTCCACCATCAGCTTAGAGCCTATAAAAACAGGAACCCTTTGATGCAGTTCCGTTGGAACCAGATCCAGAACCCGATCAAATCCCGTACTGGCCTTCCCTCCGGCCTGTTCGATAATGAACGACATCGGATTGCATTCGTAAAGCAGTCTCAGTTTCCCGTTAGGCGATCTCGAAGTTGTTGGGTAAATATAGATTCCCCCCTTGATAAGATTCCGGTGAATGTCTCCAACCATAGATCCAATATACCTCGAAGTATAGGGTCTTTTGGTTGCATCATCTTCTACCTGGCAGTATTTAATGTATTTTTTCACTCCATCAGGAAAATGGCCATAATTCCCCTCATTTACCGAATAAATGTATCCGGTTTCCGGGATTCGCATTTGCGGATGCGATAGACAGAATTCACCTATTGAGGGATCCAATGTAAATCCGTTAACGCCAACACCCGTAGTATAAACCAACATAGTCGATGAACCATAAATGATATATCCAGCGGCCACCTGTTGCGTTCCTTTCTGCAAAACATCTTCAATAGTCGCTCTGCCCTCTATAGATTTTCGCCTATAAATAGAAAAAATGGTTCCAACAGCAACATTTACATCGGTGTTTGAAGAACCATCCAAAGGATCGATACATACAATATACTTTGCATTTTGAGATACTGGCGATTCAATATGGATAATCTCATCTTCTTCTTCCGTAGCCACAATACAGCATTCACCACCGCTGGTAAGGGCTGCAATAAATTGCTCATTGGCATAAACATCCAGCTTCTTTTGTTCCTCACCATGAATATTTGTGGTACCCATATCTCCTAAGATATCAACCAAACCGGCCTTGTTAACCTCACGGTTTACAATTTTTGCTGCAATGCCAATATCCCTAAGCAACCTAGAAAGTTCACCTTTGGCATAAGGGAAATCTGCCTGTTTTTCTATAATGAATTGTCCTAGTGTTTTAACGCCACAAACCATACTTAGTGTATTTTTTACATTATCTACCCGATAACTCTATGACCTCTAAGGTATGAATATTTTCTTCAGAAATGCAAAACCGAACCAAAGTTCTTACTTTATGCCAGCCATGTTTTCCCGCCGCACCGGGGTTTATATGCAAACATTTAATCTTTTCATCGAACATAACCTTTAAAATATGCGAATGCCCGGTTATAAATAATTTTGGTGGGTTAGTGTACAATTCTGACTTTATAGAAGAAGCATATTTACCCGGATATCCGCCTATATGCGTCATTAAGACGTTTATTCCCTCGCAACTAAATCGATTTTGTTCAGGAAACGCTGCTCTTATCTCCAGATCATCTATATTTCCAAAAACACCACGAAGCGGTTTAAAGTTGGCCAGAGGTTGAGCCACATTCGGCCCAAAATCGCCGGCATGCCAGATTTCATCACAACTTTCAAAGTGCTTAAATACCGCATCATCTAAGTATCCGTGTGTGTCAGAAATTAAACCAATTTTTTTCATTAAGTGGCAGGATTTAAAAAAGATTTTAAGATTTTCAAGATTAAATAGCGTGAAACTAATGCCACAAATATAATATAGGAAAGTGCGTTTTTATACCACTTTATTAAACGCTCTGATTCTGCCTTATCCTTAAATCCTGAAAATCCTGTTCAAAAAGACAGGAAAAATTCCTTCAATAACGCCTTATACTCTTGAGTATGGTTTTTAAAAGATTCGTAGATGTAAAAGTCACTTTCCACACAGTTAAGCTCTACTTTACTTAAACAGATCATCTGCCTGAAAATTGGCTTATCTTGATCTGAATGGATGTTAATCTTTTCGGTAAGGAAAAACTCATATTTTGAAGCCAAATCAATTACATGATCTGCTTGTTTTACAGGGATAATTAACCACAAACTTCCAGTATCGTTTAGCAAGCTGGAAGATTTCCGAATTAACATTTCAAAAAAACCTTCATCTGCATGGCGGGCTATTCCTTTCTTAACTTCGGCACTCTTTAAATCGTTTACAAAAAATGGCGGATTGGAAACAATCAAATCAAACGGTTCAGTATTATTATAGTTTTCTATGGATAAATTGTGAACAGATAACCTGTTGGAAAAAATTGACTTCTTAAAGTTTTTTTCAGCCGCTACAGAAGCCTCCTCATCTATTTCTACGGCATCAATAATCGCCTGATTAAAACGCTGTGCCAGCATCAAAGCAATTACACCAGTGCCAGTTCCAATATCTAAAATCCTAGTGGGCTTCTGATGTGAAACTGAAGCGGCCAATAAAACACCATCGGTATTTATTTTCATGGCGCAACCAGATTGGTCTACTTCGAACTGCTTAAACTTAAAAATGCTCATAAATGGTGTATGTTGTGCGATTAAGCCTTGTCATTTTTTTCCGATTGTTTAGAAAATTGACAAAGTTATTAGCAAGCTATTTCTCGTACAACTCTAATGGCAAACCATCCGGATCATTAAAAAAAGTAAATCGCTTATCAGTAAACTCGTCAATTCGAATCGGCTCTGTAACAATATGATGCTCAGCTAATCTTGCAATCTCCGCTTCAATATCATCCACTTCAAAAGCCAGATGGCGTAAACCTTGTGCCTCTGGTCTCGATGGACGGGCTGGCGGATTTTCAAAAGAAAAAAGTTCAATCTGATACAGACCATTTACGGCAAGATCAAGCTTGTAAGACTTACGTTCAGCCCGATAAACTTCGCCCAAAACTGTAAAACCCAATTGGTTAACATAAAAATCTTTCGATTTTTCGTAATCTGAACAAATTATGGCAATATGATGAATCCGATTAAACATATAGAAAGAAGTAAATTTATAATGCGAAGATAGATTTGGGCAAAGTTGCAGAAAAAACCGAGCGTTTCCAACGCCCAAATTTGCTTAATCGATTACAAGAAACAAATCTATCCAAAATGCTTCACCATGCCATCATCCTGAAATAGCATCATTCTCTCATCCACCAATTCTCTCATTCCCTCATCCACTAATTCTCTCATTCGCTAATTCCCCCATCCACTCTCCACAATCGCGTCATTATTTCCACATTCTCGAATTCTCTCACGCAATCCTTCAATCATTAAAATTAAAAAACCTATTTTTGCACATCAAAAAAAAAGCATGATTCATTTCTTCTTAAGTCAGTCGCAGGCGGTTTTTGTACTTCAAACAGATAAAACGCTTTCTCCCAGTGATATTACTAAACTTGAATGGTTATTTGGCGGTGCCAAGTGCTCGCAAGAAACAGCCTTAACCGGATTTTTCGTAGGCCCAAGAGCAGCCATGATTACGCCATGGAGCACCAATGCGGTAGAAATTACCCAGAATATGGACATGCAGGGAATCATCAGAATAGAGGAATTTGCAAAAGTTGCTGAAGATTTTTCAGATTACGATCCCATGCTTTCGCAAAAATACGGTCAAATTGGTCAGGAAGTTTTCACCATCAATGTAAAGCCCGAACCAATTTTAGAAATTACAGATATTGCCGCCTACAATAAACAAGAAGGTTTATCCCTTAGCATTGAGGAGGTGGATTACCTAAATGCCTTGGCATCCAAACTGGAAAGACCACTTACAGATTCTGAAGTTTTTGGTTTTTCTCAGGTAAATTCAGAGCACTGCCGCCACAAAATCTTCAATGGCAAATTCGTAATCGATGGCGTAGAACAGCCTTCTTCCTTATTCAAACTGATCCGTAAAACTTCAGAAGAAAACCCGAACGATATTGTTTCGGCATATAAAGATAACGTAGCTTTCATCAAAGGTCCGGTTGTACAGCAATTTGCCCCAAAAAGAGCAGATGTTCCCGATTATTATGCAACCAGCGATTTTGAATCGGTAATCTCCCTAAAAGCAGAAACACATAATTTTCCAACTACGGTAGAGCCCTTTAACGGTGCGGCTACAGGTTCTGGTGGCGAAATTAGAGATCGATTAGCCGGCGGACAAGGCTCTTTGCCTTTGGCAGGAACAGCAGTATACATGACTGCCCTTTCCCGTCTTGAAGAAAATAGACCATGGGAAGCTGGCGTTGAAGAACGAAAATGGCTTTACCAAACCCCAATGGATATCCTAATTAAAGCCTCAAACGGCGCTACTGATTTTGGAAATAAATTCGGTCAGCCTTTAATTACAGGTTCCGTTTTAACTTTCGAGCACGAAGAAAACAACCGTAAACTGGGTTTTGATAAAGTGATCATGCTTGCTGGTGGCGTTGGTTATGGCAAGGCAAGTCAGGCACAAAAACAAAAGCCGCAAACCGGAGATAATATTGTTATTCTTGGTGGCGAAAACTATAGAATCGGGATGGGCGGTGCCGCAGTTTCTTCTGCAGATACCGGTCAGCATGGCTCTGGCATCGAATTAAATGCCATCCAGAGGTCTAACCCCGAAATGCAGAAAAGAGCGGCCAACGCAGTGCGTGGAATGGTAGAAAGCGATGAAAACTTTATCGTTTCCATTCACGATCACGGTGCGGGCGGTCATTTAAATTGCTTATCCGAATTGGTAGAAGAAACCGGTGGATTAATCAATTTAGATAAACTTCCGGTTGGCGATCCTACCCTATCTGCCAAAGAAATTATCGGAAACGAATCTCAGGAAAGAATGGGATTGGTAATTGGCAACCAGCACATCGATACCCTTCAAAAAATTGCCGATCGTGAACGCTCCCCAATGTATACTGTGGGCAAGGTAACAGGCGATCATCGTTTTACGTTCAAATCCGAAACCTCTGGAATTAAGCCAATGGATTTCGATTTGAAGGATATGTTTGGCAGTTCGCCCAAAATCGTAATGGAAGATCAAACCATCGATCGTAAATACCAGCCCATTGCATACGATTCAGCAAAAATAAACACCTATTTAGAGCAGGTGCTGCAATTGGAAGCTGTAGCTTCAAAAGATTGGTTAACCAATAAGGTAGATCGTTGTGTGGGTGGCCGTGTAGCCAAGCAGCAATGTGCCGGCCCGCTACAACTGCCATTAAATAATTGCGGTGTAATGGCTTTGGATTTTCAGGGCAAAGAGGGTATTGCCACTTCGGTTGGTCACGCACCCCTTTCAGCTTTGATCGATCCCGCAGCAGGCAGCCGCAATGCAATAGCAGAATCACTTTCCAACATCGTTTGGGCACCTTTAAAAGATGGATTAAAAAGCGTTTCGCTTTCGGCCAACTGGATGTGGGCCTGTAAAAACGAAGGCGAAGACGCAAGATTATACACAGCCGTTAAGGCCTGTTCCGATTTTGCAATCGATCTTGGAATCAACATCCCAACCGGAAAAGATTCCCTATCCATGAAACAGAAATACCAGGATGGTGATGTAATTGCCCCAGGTACGGTAATTATTTCGGCCGGAGCAAATTGCGATGACATCAATAAGGTAATCGAACCGGTACTCCAAAAAGATGGTGGTGCCATTTATCACATCAACCTATCTAACGATACATATAAATTGGGCGGATCTTCTTTCGCACAAATCCTAAATAAAATCGGTACCGAAACACCTGATGTTAAGGATGCCGCAAAATTAAAAACAGCCTTCAACACCATTCAGCAATTAATTAAGGAAGAAAAAATCCAGGCGGGTCACGATATTGGCAGCGGCGGTTTGATCACTACCCTTCTGGAAATGTGTTTTGCCGATCGCAATTTAGGCGCATCGATAGATTTATCTCCTTTAGCCGAGCAAGATACAATCAAGCTTTTATTTGCCGAGAACATTGCCCTGGTTTTCCAGGCAGACACATCAGTAGAAAGCGTTTTAGAGAATGCAGGAGTAGCTTTCCACAAAATCGGCGAGGTAACTCCATCCGCTACGCTTGAAATAAAAAATACAGATGAAGAGTTAAGTTTCGATATCGATCATCTGCGTGATGTATGGTTTAAAACATCATACCTATTAGATAAAAAGCAAAGTGGCCCGGTTAAGGCAAAAGAACGTTTCGACAATTATAAAAACCATGTTTTAAACTACACGTTCCCTTTAACTTTTAATGGAAAGAAACCCCTAATCGATTCTTCTAAACCCCGTCCAAAAGCAGCCATTATCCGCGAAAAGGGAAGCAATTCTGAACGCGAACTGGCAAACGCCATGTACCTAGCAGGTTTTGATGTAAAAGATGTCCACATGACCGATTTAATTACGGGCAGAGAAACATTAGAAGACATTCAGTTTATTGGTGCAGTGGGTGGCTTCTCCAATTCAGATGTTTTAGGCTCTGCAAAAGGCTGGGCCGGAGCATTTATGTACAACGAGAAAGCAAAAATTGCATTAGAAAATTTCTTTAACCGCCCTGATACACTTTCGGTTGGCGTTTGTAATGGTTGCCAGCTCTTTGTAGAGCTTGGATTAATCAATAAGGATCACGAGGAGAAACCAAAAATGCTCCACAACGAAAGTGGTAAACACGAAAGCATTTTTACATCCTTAACCGTTGCCGAAAACAATTCGGTGATGCTTTCTACACTGGCAGGCAGTACTTTGGGCGTTTGGGTTTCGCATGGCGAAGGCAGATTCTCATTACCTTATACCGAAGATCAATATAAAATAGTGGCCAAATACGCATACGAAACCTATCCGGCAAGCCCGAATGGTTCTGATTACAACACGGCAATGATGTGCGATGAATCTGGCCGCCACTTGGTGATGATGCCTCACATTGAGCGTTCATTATTCCAATGGCATTGGGCCAATTACCCTAAGGGACGCAGAGACGAGGTTTCCCCTTGGATGGAAGCTTTTGTAAACGCTCGTAAATGGGTAGAGGAAAAGGTTAAGGGCTAAATCGCTTAAGGCAGAAGGTTCTAAATTCCTATATATTAAACAGCAAAGGCTTGAGTGAAAACTCAAGCCTTTTATCCAACCTCAGTTAGCCCATTTATTTTGGAGCGTTAAATAAATACAGGCTTAAAACATAATATGCTGGATGGAAAAGTTTCGTACAAACTTTATCTCTTCAAATCCATTCATCCCTTTACATCAAATTAAAATTAATCGGCATGTTATACCTTACCCTAACCGGAATGCCCTTATTTTTTCCTGGCTTCCATAATGGCGATTTCTTGATTACCTTCATTGCTTCCTCATCGCAACCGTAACCAATGCCCCTAAGCACCTTAACATCCGTAATCGATCCATCACGCTCAACAACAAAGCTCACAAACACCTTACCCTTCACACCTTCTTCCTGCGCCTGCGATGGATAGCGTAAATTACGTTCCATATATTTGGTAAAGGCTTTCATTCCGCCCGTAAATTCCGGATATTCATCAACGCCATTTACATCGTTTATCTCCGTTGTGTTTACGCCACTACCTTCGTCTTTTCCTAAGCCAGAACCCTCTCCATTGCCTGTAGTCGTCGGAATCACCAAATTTGGCTTAATTTCTCCATCTTGGGTTTTGGTACTCACAACAGCACTTTCAATGTCCTTAATCGTTGGCGGTTCTTCAATATCTTTTCGGTCAACCACCACAATATTCGAAACCATCTTAACCGTTTTAACCTTAACGGGCTCTGCCTTTGCTGGCTCTACTTTCTTTTCAGGCTCAACCTTTTTCTTCATTTCATGAATTGGTTGCAAGTCCACTACGGTTGTCACATTTTCTACAACAATCTCCTTTGGAAAAATCTTCGCATAAATAATCGGAGAAAAGCACAGTAGAAGAAACAGGCTGCCAGATGCCAAAAGGGCTCTGGTCATGATGGTCGACGACTTAGATCTCAGTTCATAAGCGCCATAAGTTTTGTTGCGGTTTGCAAATACAAGATCGAGCCACTCGGTTTTGTATACGTTAATTGAAGAATTGAACATAGCTTTTAAGTTTTATACCATGATGTAGGAAATTCTTCAATTCCATAAAACTTTAAAAAATCTATATTATTTGCCAAAAATGAAATTTTTCATCTCAAAAACATTTTTTTATTTCATTTTCAATAAATTTCACATATTTAATGCGATTGTTTTACAAAAATTAATAAAATATGCTATTTTTGACAAAAAACATAACAAATTAATGAAAAGCTTAAGAACCATCGCATTAAAAGAGGCTCAAAACAGAATTTCACCAGAAGTTAAATCACCATCAGCAAAAATTTCTGACTTTTTTGGCTCTAATGTATTTGATAAGAGAAAAATGAGAGATTTCTTATCTAAAGACGTGTATGAAAAATTAATATCATCCATCAATCAGGGTGAATTAATCAATTCTGATGACGCTAACCAAATTGCTACAGCCATGAAAGCTTGGGCAATGAGCGCTGGCGCAACACATTACACGCACTGGTTCCAGCCATTAACGGGTACAACTGCAGAAAAACACGACTCATTCTTTGAACCAAGCGGCGACGGTGCAATTGAAAAATTTGCAGGTAGCGCTCTAGTTCAACAAGAACCAGATGCATCCAGTTTCCCTAACGGCGGTATCCGCAATACCTTCGAAGCTCGTGGTTACACTGCATGGGATCCTTCTTCTCCAGCTTTCATCATGGAAAGTAAAGCAGGTAAAACACTTTGTATCCCTACAGTTTTTGTATCATATACCGGTGAAGCCTTGGATTATAAAGCACCATTGTTAAAAGCATTAGCTGCGCTTGATAAAGCTGCCGTAGATGTTTGCCAATATTTCGATAAAAGCATTACTAAAGTAAATGCTTCTTTAGGTATCGAACAAGAATATTTCTTGGTTGATGAGTCTTTATTCAACGCTCGTCCAGATTTATTGTTAACTGGCCGTACCTTATTCGGACACATGTCTGCTAAAGGTCAGCAATTAGAAGATCACTATTTTGGATCAATTCCAGAGCGTGTATTCAGCTACATGGTCGATTTCGAAAACGAAGCCCTAAAATTAGGCATTCCTTTAAAAACCCGTCACAACGAGGTAGCACCTTCTCAGTTCGAATGTGCGCCGATTTACGAAGAAATCAACCTAGCCATCGATCACAATCAATTGTTGATGGATTTGATGGAAAAAGTTGCCCGTCGTCACCACTTCCGTGTATTATTGCACGAAAAACCATACGCAGGCATTAACGGTTCGGGTAAGCACAACAACTGGTCGTTAATTACCGATACAGGTAAAAACTTATTGGCACCGGGCAAAACGCCTAAAAACAACTTAATGTTCCTTGCTTTCTTTGTAAACACAATCAAAGCCGTTAGCGAGCATGCAGATTTATTACGTGCAAGTATTGCCTCAGTAAGCAACGATCACCGTCTAGGTGCTAACGAAGCGCCACCGGCAATCATCTCAATCTTCTTAGGTTCTCAGTTAAACGATGTATTGGATGAAATCGAGCACTCACGCATCAGCAAAAAAATAAAAGAAGACAACGCACTTTGGTTGGGCATCCCTAAAATTCCACAAATCTTGTTGGATAATACAGATCGTAACCGTACCTCTCCTTTCGCTTTTACAGGTAACAAATTCGAATTAAGAGCAGTGGGTTCTTCGGCAAACTCTTCAGCACCAATGACGATCTTAAACGCGATCATGGCAGAGCAGTTGGTTAAATTTAAGGCCGAAGTAGATAAGTTAATCAAGAAAGGTGATAAAAAAGACATCGCCCTATTAACCGTAATCAAAAAATACATCAAAGAATCGAAAGCAATTCGTTTCGAAGGTAATGGTTACAGCCAAGAGTGGGAAGATGAAGCATTAGCACGTGGTTTATCAAACATCAAAACTACACCTAAGGCTTTAGATGCTTATTTATCAGAAAAATCAGCCGAATTATTCGCCGCTACAGGTATCTACAGCAAACGTGAAATCCATGCCCGTCATGAAATCATGTTGGAAAACTTCTACAAAAAACTTCAGATCGAAGCACGTGTAATGGGCGAGGTTGCAAACACCGCAATCATCCCTGCAGCAATTGCATACCAGAACTCATTAATCGCAAACGTAAAAGGATTAAAAGAAATTGGTGTAGACAGTAAGGTTTCTATCGATATCGTTAAAAAATTAACAGAGCACTTAGAAATTGTGAAAACCAATATCGATGCCATGTTAGAAGAACGTAAAGTAACCAACAAGCTGGAAGATACCCGCGACAAAGCGATTGCTTACGATGAAAAAGTTAAAACCTATTTCGAAGTAATCCGCTACCACGCAGATAAATTGGAGCAAATCGTTGATGATAGCGTTTGGCCTTTACCAAAATTCAGAGAATTATTATTCATGAAATAACATTTAAGCCACAAGGTTTAAGGTGTAGGGCGTAAGGTGTAAACTTTACGCCCTTTTTTTGGAGCAGGATTTTTAGGTTTAAGGATTTTAAGATCATCCGTCATAGACTTAATTTTATTTTATATGACAGCTTTTTCTTCTTGTTTCTTAGCTGTTCTTAGGTGTCTCAGGTGGTAAAAAAATTCTTAAACCCTAAAACTTATATGTCCTTACATTTCTTATACGGTAAGCTTTTATCCTGTTCTCTTAGCTGTTCTTAGGTGTCTCAGGTGGTAAAACAATTTTCAGATCCTAAAACTTATATATTCTTACATTTCTTATATGTTGGGCTTTTTTCCTGTTCTCTTAGCTGTTCTTAAGTGTCTTAGGCGGTAAAACAATTTTCAGATCCTAAAACTTACATGTTCTCACATTTCTTATATGTTGAGCTTTTTTCCTGTTCTCTTAGGTGTCTCAGGTGGTCAAACAAGTTTCCAAACCATAAACTTATATGTCCTTACATTTCTTATATGGTGAGCTTTTATCCTGTTCTCTTAGGTGTCTCAGGTGGTAAAAAAATTTTCAGATCCTAAAACTTATATATTCTTACATTTCTTATTTGGTGAGCTTTTATCCTGTTTCTTAGCTGTTCTTAGGTGTCTCAGGTGGTAAAAAAATTCTCAAACCCTAAAACTTATATATCCTTACATTTCTTATATGGTGAGCTTTTATCCTGTCCTCTTAGGTGTCTCAGGTGGTAAAAAAATTAAATACTTATTACCCTCTCTAATTTTTTAACCTGATACTTTAGCCTTTTTAATCCCAACTAAAAACCTTTTGCCTTTTACCTTCCACCTTTTACCTCGAATCCTTATCTTTGCGCCAACATGAGTGATAACAGGTACAATCAGCGTGGCGTTTCGGCCTCAAAAGAAGATGTGCACAATGCCATCAAAAACATCGATAAAGGAATTTTCCCGAAAGCCTTCTGCAAAATCATCCCCGATATTTTAGGTGGCGATGAAGCCTACTGCAACATCATGCATGCCGATGGTGCAGGCACTAAATCATCTTTAGCTTACGTATACTGGAAAGAAACAGGCGATCTTTCCGTTTGGAAGGGCATTGCGCAAGATGCCATCATCATGAATCTCGATGATTTAATCTGTGTAGGTGCTACCGATAATATTCTATTGTCATCAACCATCGGCAGAAACAAAAACTTAATCCCGGGCGAAGTCATTGCCGAAGTCATCAATGGAACAGAAGAAATCCTCGCCGACCTACGCGAGCAGGGCATTTCCATCTACTCTACAGGTGGCGAAACAGCCGATGTAGGCGATCTGGTCAGAACCATCATTGTCGATTCTACCGTAACCTGCCGCGTAAAAAGAGCCGACATCATTAGCAACGACAACATCAAGCCAAACGATGTAATTGTGGCATTGGCCTCATCCGGACAGGCAACTTACGAAACCGAATATAACGGCGGTATGGGCTCTAACGGATTAACTTCAGCCCGTCACGATGTATTCGAAAAATCCATAGCCATCAGCTATCCAGAAAGTTTCGATCCTGCAGTTCCTTTCGATCTGGTTTTCTCTGGTCAAAAACAACTAACCGATGAAATCGAAGTAGAAGGATTCGGCAAAATTACCGCCGGTAAACTGGTGCTTTCACCTACCCGCACCTATGCTCCGGTAATAAAGCAGATTCTCGAAAACTACCGCAGCCAAATCAATGGCATTGTACACTGCAGTGGCGGTGCGCAAACCAAGGTACTACATTTTATCAATGACGATATCCACGTTATTAAAGACAATTTATTTGCGGTTCCACCGCTATTCCAGCTTATCCAAGAGCAATCAGGTACCGATTGGAAAGAAATGTACAAGGTATTCAACATGGGCCACCGCATGGAATTATATGTCCCTCAAGAAATTGCACAAAACATCATCGACATTTCCAAAAGCTTCAACATCGATGCCCAGATTATTGGCCGCGTAGAAAAAGGCAGCCAAAAACAAGTGACGATAGTAAGCGAAAAAGGAACTTTCGTTTATAATTAAGTAATTACTGTATCAAAGCAAAAAGCCTTATAGATTTATTTTCTATAAGGCTTTTTTGTTGGTAGGTTATTCCCTTTCTATAAATTTATGAAAAGTACTTTCCTCTCCATCGCTTTTCTTATCTTGATACAGAAAATCCAATTTATGTTTATCAAAAGTCTCAAAGAAGGTATCCCAATCGGTTTCCTTCAACTCCGATTTGCTGTCGCTATGCTTCGGAAAATGAATCCTCAAAAGTCCACCGCCCTTACTATCTTTAGTATCCTCAACTATGGCAGGCACCCCGCCATGTTTTTCTGCCCATGCTTGTATCGTTGCATGGTCATGTGTCTGTTTCGAACTGCTCATTACTTTTAAATTAATGTTTTTGATTAATAGATACTTATAAAATTAAAATAGCAGTCAAAAAGTTTTAAATATTTGAGATTAAGCAGCATCACATACCCTATATTGTGATTTTTGCCCCCTACTGGTCGAGATTTGCAATCTCGTCCAATCTAGCTGTGGATTTGCAATCCACAAGAAAAATTCATCATCATTAATCCCTTATCCTCTAGCTATGAAAACCTACAGCTAACTACTTTTTCGCCCCAATTCAAACCAACGCTTAAACTCAACTACATTACGTTGGCTTACTTGATATGCGGTACTTTCAAATGGTTCATGGAGTATTAATCTCAAGGTTCTCGACTCCCCTGGAAGATAACTACGGATACAGGCTCGATTAACGATTTCCGATCTGTTAATCTGAAAATAATCATCACTTAAGAAATGGGCCATACTGGCTTTGAGCGTTTTCGTCCATAAAATCTTTTGTCCGTCTGCGAGTAAAGCCCAACAGATTTTATCATCGCTATACAATATGACTGGTTCATCATTCCGAATCGGCGAAACAACCACAGGTTGCAAAGTATTCGATATTTTTTTCTGTCTATTCAATATTTTGATACCGTACAGGTTTGCGAGGATATAGTATCCATTAACCAAGGCAATAAAACATAGGATAACAGTAAAATCGTATGTAAAATAACCAGCACTGAAAATCGTCAAATGATTGATTTTAAAATAAATAGCGCCCAATGCAATTGCAATACAAACCGAAAGCAATACCCCTACTAAAAATTGAAGCAACAATCTTTTTGCCGGCTCACGCCAACTTAAATATTTATCTAAATAAGAATTTAAAAGCCATACGAATTCACTTATAACAAACGCAATAACAAAGCTTGCGCCCAGTGCATTATAATAGTAGATCAACTGTATTAACTCAAGGATGTTCTCCTTTTCTCCAAAAGAAACAATGATATGTGCGGCAAATAGGCAACAGGCAATTCTAAAGTATAAGGTTGGGTAAATTCCATTTTTGAATAAAAAAGAGAGAAGCGTATTCATAAGACAACAACACTGTAATAGATCTACACCAAAATAAATCTATAATCTATAATAAAAAAGTATTTTTTCGTATTTATTGTATGTAATCTAAAAATACATCGCTCATCTAAATTATAGCTATCGTTCATCCCTAAACCCGCATTCTAAAATCATAAAGGCACTAAAGCAGAAATATGTTTGTGGCAACAAAGGCCTCGGGCCTAATAACCTTAACAAATTTATTATGCAAAAATTCCCAGTTACCCCAATTGGCTTTGAATGTCTTCAAAGAAAATTGTACAAGTTGCCAAATTCAGAATTGGCAAACCAAGCGCACCTCATCCGCAAAGATTTTATCGCATGGATGAGCAATCATTTTGATTTGAACGAAAACCAGATCTCACATCTTGAATCGCTTCAGTCAGAATTGATCAACTTACTTTCATCACAAACCAGCATCGCAATTCAAGGCAGACTCGACATTCGTTTATTGAAATCCGAATTCAAGCCTGTTAATGCTTACGAAAGCAAACTAATCAAACCAACCAGCTTGGTTCGTGTGCTAGCTTCCGATGATGATGAATTTGAAGCAGAAGGTGAACTGATTATAGAAATCAGTTACTAACCCGAAAACCTCCCTATTAACCTAACCGAATTACCTACGTTTGAAGGTGCCGTCAAAAATATGTGTTCACCAATCCCGAAATAAAGGGCAGGCAAATGCCTGCCCTTATTATTTACAAAGCAAATTCATGCTTATAAAGCCTGAACATTGCTTGCTTTATTTGAAACCAATGTCTTCAATCCAAAATTTTATAAACCAGCTCAGTTCATTCAATCAAATTTCATCCGACTTTGAGGAATTTCTCCGAACTTCTCTTCATGATTGTAAACACCAAAAGAACCATATCCTTTTGGATGTCGGTCAAATCCCAAAAGAATTATGGTATCTAGCTTCGGGTACAGCACGGGTATTTAGCAGAGATCGTCAGTCACAAATGGAAAATACACTTTGGTTCTGGCAAACGGGAGATATAATTCTTCCATTCTCAGGTTTTTATCTGCAGCTCCCATCAAAAACCTGCATCAAGCTCACCGAGAAATCACAAGTCATAAGCATTTCATTTGTCCACTTAAAATATTTAAGTGTGCTCTTTCCCGAATACCACATCATTGCTCAAAAGCTCCTGGAAAGTCTAATTACCAATCTAACATCACATTTAGAGATGATCAAGAACAACTCCACCAAACAACGCTACCAAACATTACTTAAAACACGTCCAGATTTGTTCAATCATGCTGCCATAAAAGAAATGGCCTCTTTTTTAGGTATGTCCATAAACACCATGAAGCATATCCGATCAATTAGGTTTTAATTTTTCAAGCCACCATTAATTTTGAGTGCCTTTCTAGTCTTTGCATCCATTTTGGCCGAATATAACTTTGATGTAACAAATGGTCAACCATGAAACGCAACTTAAATCTTCTGCTAATTTGTTCATTACTACAGGCAATGTTCGCATATACCGTAATAAGCAAATTAGCGGAATTTTCTGAATTCCGTAATGCAATGCGCCTCCAGCCAATTCCAGCCACATTGGCAAGCTTACTCACCTATTTACTTCCATTCATCGAAGCCATCGCGGTAATACTATTGTTTCAACCCTTTCAAAAATTTGGGCTTTGGCTGAGCACAATCTTAATGGCAACTTTCAGCCTCTACATTGTGCTTGGAATGTTCGGCCTGCTTGGTAAAATGCCATGCAGTTGTGGAGGTATTCTAGGTAAAATGCCTTTAGGCTACCACTTGGCCTTTAACCTATTTTTCTTGATTTTATCCCTATTGGGCACCCATATCCTAAAAAGAAAGGAGGTTTGGAAAATCTAAAAATCAGATTTCACGTTTCCAAAGCCAGGCGAGTAAACGTCACTTTAAAAAAATCAGTTCATAAACTTTAAAATTAATCAAAATGAAAAATTACATTTTCGGCGTAGTAATTCTAAAAAACTTCCCAGCTTTTGTAGCCCTTCCAAATTCCGCCATGTTTTCTCTGGTACGTTGGTACCTTGGGTCGTTTGCAATTCGGCTGGCATCAACACCTCCTTTGTCTCTTGCCAAATAACCGTTTCTTGTTTTGTAAAACGTCAAATCCCCGATTCGTCCGTTTAATTTAATAATTCCTTCCTGACGTGCCATAATATATGTCTAACATCTGAATACAAAATTGCGGAGGATTGAAAAAACCGATGACGCAAAATCAAGCTTATGCAGTTTTTATAATCCTTTAGTAGTTTTTGTTTCATTATGTAACTATTGATAGTTTATGCAGTTTTTAATACTTTTTGTCGCTTGTATCCAAATGTATTTTTACAGATATTAGAATCATATTAATTCTCATCCTTTTATTACTGCTTGGGAAGGATAGTTTTTCAAGTAAAACTGAAAAGCTATGGCACCTCCAATTCTGTTGCGGTCCAATTCAAACTTTACATGAAAAGAGTATGTATTTATCCGAAAGATGTTAGTATTTTGACAGGGAAAAGCTTAGCTCAGTCTCAACGGGTACTCAGAAACCTAAGGTATGTTCTAAACAGGCGTAAAGATCAGTACATTACGTTTGAAGAGTATGCAGACTATTCTGGTCTTGACCTAGAATTGATTAGGAAAATCTGCCTGGTTATTCCCATAGTTGGCCTTATTGCCTGCTAGCTAAAACAAAACCCGCCCCCACATCCCCGGGCTTTTGTTTTTTTTAATGCCGCTCAAAAACCCAGATTGCCCTACAAAATCACAGTAAATATCCAGGCCATTTTGCTTGCACACCCATCGCACTCCTATTGCATGTCTAAGGCATGCAATAAATTGTGTGTCCTTAACATGTAGCAATGCGGTCAATTACCTCCCCCTCCTGCACGCAAATTGCAACACTCGTCCCTCCTAAGGGGATATAGCGAAAGCCAGAAATTTTATTAAATTAAATTCTGTCTTGCATGCTGTGTTTGCGCAGTATAGTTATGTCTCTTAGGTAAGATTGCCACGGCTCGCTCATGCCCAGGCCTCGCAATGACGGTGATGGCTTATTGGTGAAATGAAGATATATAGAGAATGATGAGTGGAAGTGAAAAATACGCCATCGGCTTTCTAATTATTTCAAATCATGCATAAACAAATAGCTCAAAATTTAAATCTGTTAAACGGGTGTATGGTAACAGAAAATTTCAGTCCCAAATACTCCAGTTTTACCCCACCATGCCACTGCTCATAGGTAAATGTTTTGAATATAAATTAACAACGGCACAACTAGGCACCACCGATGACGTAATTCATTCAATAAAATATGGGATGTAATTGGGGATGAAAAATTTCCTCAGATGATTCAAATACAATATAAGAAAATTTTTGTGCAAATATAATTAAATCAAGCAACTAAACAAATACGTTTATCATTTTGTTCTCAAATCTTGTGAGTTTGCAATTATGGATGATTTGGAACTTTTCAAGAAAAAGCTGGGAAAAAGGATTGCACAACTACGAGAGGAAAAAAGCCTAACCCAACCAAATTTGGGCGCTATTATTAATAGGGATTTTCAGAGCATTAGTAGAATTGAAAATGGCCACATCAATGTTTCGGGATACATTTTAAAACAGATTGCTGATGCATTAAATGTAACCATGAACGATTTATTCGACTTTGACCCCCTAATCAAGAAGGATAGCTAAATAATAGCTTCATCCTAAATACTTTCAATTACATTTGTATAATGAACACTTTGCTTCAATTTCCTGTTCTCGAAAAATGCACGTATTTAAATACGGCAAACTCTGGATTATTATCAACAACAATAGCCGCCTGGAGGCGTAAGCACGATGTCGAATTTATGGATCTTGGTAGCGAGTTTCGCTTAAACCCTGGCCTTTTCTTTCAAAATGTACGGGAGAATCTGGCTTCCCTATTTAGCGCAAAACCAGAAAATACCTATTTGGTGCCAAATTTCTCTTTTGGGTTCAATACCTTCTTGGATGGTTTAAACAGCAGCCACAAATTCTTGTTGCTCAGTGGCGATTATCCTTCTGTAAATTATCCGGTGCAGAGCAGAGGTTTCGAATGTGATTTTGTAGAAATAGGCTCAAAACTGGAGGAAAGAATTTTGGATAAAATCAGCACCTCAAAACCCACTGCCTTTGCCTTTAGTCTGGTACAGTATGTCAGTGGAATTAAATTGACAGATCAGTTTTTAAAAACCCTGAAAGCAGCATTTCCCGATATCTTGTTAATAGTTGATGGAACGCAGTTTTGTGGTACCGCACCTTTTAATTTTGAAGACTCGGCAATCGATGTGTTAATCTCCAGCGGTTATAAATGGATGCTTGGAGGTTATGGTAATGGCTTTGTGTTCATAAAAGATGCAGCAAAAGGCCACCTTTACAACAAGCGCAAAACAAACAGCTTGCCAACAGAGCCCTTTCTGCAGGGTAAAGATCATCTGTTAATGGCTTTCGAACCTGGCCACCTAGACACCACAAGTTTTGGCACCTTAAACCAGTCGATCAATCACTTGAAAACATTGGGGCTGGATTACATCGAATACGCAACCCAAACCTTAACGCAAAAAGCCAAGGCAGCATTTGCAGAGCGGGGATTGTTAAACGAGGCTGTACTCGAAAGGGCGGATCATTCCACCATCTTTAGTTTAAGTTTAAGCCCTCAAATGGTCCAGAAAGTCCAGCAGGCCAACATCATCTGTTCGGCAAGGGGTGCCGGAACCCGTTTCTCTTTTCATTATTACAATACAGAAAACGGACTGAATAAATTATTGGAGGTTTTAGACGGTAAATAAAATTGGAACCAAGTAATTCAGATCTATAGATTTAGATCAGGCTACAAATTTATTTTTGCGTTGATCTAAGTTAATAAACCATCAAAACTCCACCTCACTTCATCCACCTCACTTCATCCATCTTACATCATCCCTTTTACATCCTCCATTTTACATCATCCATTTTACATCATCCCTTTTACATCCTCTACTCGTTTCCCTTGAAAACATTAACAACATTGGTTTTCCACGGTATATAGCCCAAATCGCCACATACCGTGGCAACCTGCTCCTCTACCGATTTCGGAACATCGTTCACCACCCGCCACCTGATCTTGTACTTCGGATTATAGCTAATGTAAACCACCAAATCATCATCACGCTTGCCCACGGAGGCTAAGAACTTTAAGGATTCTTCTTGAAGGGCCGTTGCAGCTTTCTTTAATCGTTCGTTCATAATTTTTCCTAAAGAAAATTCTGGGCGGAAATCTGTTTCCAATATGGCTAAAACTGTAACTGTCATAAAATAAAATACGCGCTTTCGTCTTGATAAAAGGTGAAGCAATATGCCTGCTTCTGAAAGACAAATTTATACTAATTATTTTAGCAAACAAATCTTCCGTATAATTTTTGAGTAAAATCCATCAAAGAAGCAGGCAAAATCTTGGCATAAAAAAAGCCCCCGATAATCTCGGGGGCTCAATTTTATAAGGTTAAAAGCGACTAAAGTGCGGCTCTCAATCCAAATTCAGAAAGTGCAAACGTGTATTCTGCAAGCGTTACATTCGCCGCATCCTGAGCAACGATAATAATGCTGGTTCCTCTCGATTGAGATACAACACCGTTACTTGCAGTAAATAAACCTTTACCAATCTGGCTTAAGTTAAAAGTGTAGGTAAGTCCCCATACCGGGTTAGAAGCATTTCCGTAGGCACCCATGGCAGTTACTACTGGAGCACCTGCTACCGGAGTTGCTGTTGCAGACAATGATACATTTGTAGCCGTGAAAAGTGCCGTTCTAACAGAACTGGTAACGGTTGTTGCACCCGCAGTATTGCTTAAATAATAAACAGTCAATTTAGGGATAACTTTCGATGGGAAAAGTTTTTCACCAACAATATAGTTAAGCGTTACAACACTGGTACCTACTGTACCAGTTGCCGATATTGCATTGCCTTTCGCCAGTTCAATCGTTGTAGCGCCTGTGCCGGCAACTTCTACTTCAGCATTAGGGTCTTTCTTGCAAGCACTCATTGATACAATGATGATACTAGCGATAACCGTAATTTTTGATATAATATTCTTCATTTTTTTCAATTTATATGGATAAACGACTAGTTGAAATTGTAACGAACGCCAAACTGCATATAGTAAGTCGAAGAAATGGTTTGAGAAGTACCAAAGGTTTCTCTAACAATATCTCCTTGAGCATTCGCCAGTCTAAAGGTTGGTTTGGTGAACGAGTTGATCGATGAAACGTTTTGAGGAACCAAAATCGCTGCATTGTTCACAAAGTTTACATTACCCCACTTGCGGTTTAACAAGTTGCCTACGTTAAAGATATCAACCGTAAACTGGAAAGAGTTTTTGGTTTTACCATAGTTTCTGAAAACTTCCTGGGTCAATCTTAAATCGAACTGGTTTCTCCAAGGTGAAGTAGCCGCATTACGCTCAGCATACTGTCCTTTGTGCTCGCTTAAATATTTATCATTATTGATGTAATTCATAAAGATATCGCTTTGCTCTTGAGCGCTATAAGCTCTTTGATAACCTGTAGTTCCAGATGGAATGTTTACAAAGGTAATTTCCGATGCATCGCGTGGAATATAAATTAAATCGTTGGTTTGTCCGTCACGGTTAAAGTCTGCACTGTAACTGTAAGAGAATCTACCTTGTTGAGAACCTGAATAGAATAGCGAGAATGAAGTCGCTAAGTTTTTAAGGTATTCTTTTCGGTAAGAAATGTTTGCAACAACACGGTCAGGGTTTAAGTTACTCGAATAACTTAATGTTGGGTTGTTTGCATTGGTCGAAGTAAATGGAATAGACCATAAGTTCAACAATTGGTCACCACTTCCATCACCGTAGTTACGTTGGTCAGAACGGGTATAAGCAATCATCGCAGAAAGTCCGTTAGAGAAATTCTTGGTCAGTTGCGCAGTAGCTTGCCAGTTGTAACCGCCTTTAGCATTGCTCATCTCGACTACGTTAAGGGCAGATGTTCCGGTAGCACTTGGTAAACCTGCACTCGTAATGTTAACAACCTGTCTCGATGTTACCGAACTTCCATAAAATGGTCTGTTATCTGGGTAACCTGCAATATTTAAAGTTGTTGGGTTTTGTAAGTTAACGTTTTTAGCTACGGCTACATATAAATCTTTACCGTAAATACCTTCTAAAGTTCCAATAATACCGCCTGGTAATTTAACATCAACAGCGAAACTCGATTTCCACGTTTGTGGGAATTTTAAGTCTGGAGCCAAAGCACTGATGGTTCCAGGGATACTGGTTCCGGCTGCTGGTGCTGCCGTGGTTAAGTTTGGAGCAATGCTTGGGTTAAATAATGGCGTTGAAGCACCTGAGTAAACCTGAGTGTACTGCAATAAACCAGCATCACCAGATTGAGCAACGATCCATACAAATGGTACACGGCCCGTAAAAATACCGGTACCGCCACGTACTTGTAACGAACGGTCGCCCATTACATCCCAGTTAAATCCGAAACGTGGTGAGTAGGTAATTTTGTTGGCTGGTAAAACACCGGTATCGATTTTTCTGCCATCAGCAAAAGTCTGAGCAGCAACCAATGGATGGGTTCTGATTTCCGATACATCTGGATAAGTAGCTTGTTCAACACGTAAACCGGCAGTTAATTTTAAACGGTCAGAAACGGTAAACTCATCTTGTAAATAAGCGGAGTACTGAGCAAATTTAAAGCTTGGATAAGCTTGAGAACCATCAGCAGTTAATGGATAAGTTACCGAATACTGTAATGGTCTTGCATTGTTATAAAAATCAGCATAAGAAGCAAAAGTATAGAAACCTGTACCAAAACGTTGGAAACCGTTTTTAGTCGTGCTATATTCTGCCTGTACACCTAAAGTAATGTTGTGTTTACCCAAAGCCAAACTTAAATCATCACTGTAAGTATAACCTTTAACATCTCTTAAGTTACCATAAGTAAACGGCTCGTAACCAAATGTAGTAAGAACACTACCGGCTGATGTACCCGTTTGGGTATTGTTTAAGATATCCACTAAAGGAAACGGTGAACTGTCAGAAGTTCTAGGGTCGTTTTGGTGCGAATAAGTTGCACGCAATACGTTGGTAATTTTACTTCCAAAGTTAGAGTTCAACTCAGCAACTGCAGAATATAAATTTGCCGCCTGATAATAGTTCGAGTTTGAGAAATTCAGACCAGCATTCGTAGCTGTTCCCGATCTACTGTTACCGTAACCCAGGTTACCTGTAACGCCAGAACCAGTAACAGAGGTAGAAGCCGAACTAGGGCTGGTACTTTCTACTTGGTTGTAACGTACACTGAAACGGTGGCTTTTGGTAATGTTCCAGTCTAAACGGGCAAAGAATTTTTCGTTATCACTAATGTTAGAATAACCTTGGTAAACTCCAGGATCATAACCATATTTAGAGATTAAATAACTTTTTAGTGCATCTAAATCCGATGCAGTTGCTGGCGCCACAGTAGTCAAGCTTCCATAAGGCTGTCCAGGTGTAGCCGCAATTCTATTATTTCCTGGCTCAATAGTATGTTTCTTTTCGTAATTGGCAAAGAAGAACAATCTATCTTTGATAATTGGTCCACCTAAGCTAAAACCATAGTTTTTCTCATCTAATTTCTGAATCGAACTTTCTGGAATTCTATAAGTCTCACCAATTCTTCTTCCCTGCTGATCATCTCCACGCATGGTGTAGAAAGCATTTCCCTGGAATTTGTTTGTTCCAGAACGGGTAACCGCACTAACAGAACCACCAGTAAAACCCGATTGGCGAACGTCGTATGGCGTTACGTTAATCGAAATTTGCTCCAACGCATCAATAGAAATTGGAGAACCATTCGCAGGAATGTTCTGTCCAATACCAAACTGATTGTTAAAGTTGGCACCATCTACAGTAAAGTTGTTCGAACGGTAGTTACCACCACCAATCGAAGTACCGTTTGCCTGTGGAGTTAAACGCGTTAAGTCGTTAACACTACGGGTAATAGAAGGCAAATTCTGAATCTCAGCTCTTGTAATAACAGTGTTCGCACCTGTTTTATTAGAGTTCATAATTGCACTGGCTCTTTGTCCAACAACTTTTACCTCAGATAAAGTAGCGCTATTATCAACTAAAACTAAGTTTAAAGAATATGGCTCACCTAATTTTAAATAAACTTCAGTTAATTTTTCAGGTCTGTAACCTACAAAACTCACTTCAATGGTGTAAGGACCGCCAACACGCATACCACCAATGGTAAAGCGTCCGTCATTGTTTGTCGATACGGTGTAAACGGTACCCGTTGGAGTGTGCGTAGCTTTTACACTTGCACCAGGTAAGGTGCCTTTGGCATCCTTAATAGTACCAGTCATTGATGATGTAGTTACCTGTGCATTTGCACTTAAGGTAATCCCTACAAAAGCCACAATAACAAGCAATAATCTTAAAAGTAAAGATTTCTTCATACTTTGTTTTTTAAATGTTTTTTTGTTGTTAAATTAAATCGGGGGTGATTTTATGCCGCAAATGTAATTAATAATATTTAACAGATTTTAACATTCAATGTTAAATTATCGTTAACTCCCGCAAAACTTTTCAACAATTAACATGGTTTTCAAGCCTTATAACTTTCAGTTTATCAATACTTTGCCTCAACAACTAAATTATTACTAAGAAATACCCCAAAAAGCTATAATAAATGCAGTAAAAATTACCCAAAAATAGAATTTTACTAAAAACACATTCCAACATTTAATTTTTTCGCAATCAAATGCGCAAAAATCAGTCGGCAACAAATCTTTGGTCTGATTTAATGGGAGAATTGAAAAAATTCAATTCCTTAAAACGAAATTTCGTAAAGTTTAACGGCAACAAGGTTTTATTTCTGCGAATCAATCACCTGCATCCTTAAAAAAAATCGGCCAATAATTTCGTCCCGCCTATAATATATGAATGCTGTGTAAATTTATAACGCCTAAACATTCAATCGAACAATTAGACTGCACCGTTTAACATTTTTTTTTTAGTTTTGGGGATTAATAAGAAACGGAAGTTTTTTAAAACGTAATGCTGATATACTTTATAAAAGCGAGGGAAATCTGTTCCAAGAGCCTTCTCCCACCCCGGAGATTACAATGAATGCAAAACAATTAAAAGAAATCTCTTTAATATAGATATGAACTACGACGTTATTGTTTTAGGCAGCGGCCCAGGTGGCTACGTAGCTGCAATCAGAGCTTCTCAATTGGGACTAAAAGTTGCAATTGTAGAGCGTGAATCATTAGGTGGTATTTGTTTAAACTGGGGCTGTATCCCTACAAAAGCGCTTTTAAAAAGTGCTCAGGTTTTCGAATATATTAATCATGCGGCCGATTATGGAATTACCACAGCAGGTGCAACTGCAGATTTTGCGGCAGTGGTAAAACGCAGCCGCGGTGTTGCGGATGGCATGAGCAAGGGCGTTCAGTTTTTAATGAAGAAAAACAAAATTGACGTGATTATGGGAACGGGTAAAGTTAAGCCCGGAAACAAATTAGAGGTAAAAGGTGCAGATGGTTCTCAACAGGAATTATCAGCCAAAAATATCATTATTGCAACGGGTGCCCGTTCAAGAGAATTGCCAAACCTGAAACAGGACGGTAAAAAAATTATCGGTTACCGCCAGGCCATGGTGCTTCCAGAATTACCAAAAAGTATGATAGTTGTAGGTTCAGGTGCTATAGGCGTTGAGTTTGCTTATTTCTACGCAACAATGGGAACGAAAGTTACAATTGTAGAGTTTATGGATAATGTGGTTCCGGTAGAAGATGAAGATGTGTCTAAACAATTGTTGCGCAGCCTTAAAAAGGTTGGCATCGATGTAATGACTTCTGCTTCTGTTGAATCTGTTGATACAAGTGGTGCAGGCTGCAAGGTTTCGGTAAAAACCGCCTCAGGTATGCAAACCATAGAAGCAGACATCGTACTTTCTGCAGCGGGTATTGTAGCAAACATCGAAAACATCGGCTTGGAAGAAACAGGCATCAAAACCGAAAAAGGCAAAATCGTTACCGATGAGTTCTACAACACTTCCGTAAAAGGATATTATGCAATTGGCGATGTGGTAGGCGGACAAGCCTTAGCACACGTGGCTTCTGCCGAAGGAATTATCTGTGTAGAGAAAATCGCTGGTCAGCATGCTGAGCCATTAGATTACAACAACATCCCTGGATGTACCTATTGCACGCCGGAAATTGCTTCTGTAGGTTACACAGAAAAGGCAGCGAAAGCAGCGGGTTACGAACTGAAAATCGGTAAATTCCCATTCTCGGCCTCAGGTAAAGCAAGTGCAGCCGGTGCTAAAGATGGTTTCGTAAAATTAATCTTCGATGCAAAATACGGCGAATTATTAGGTGCGCACATGATTGGTACCAACGTAACCGAAATGATTGCCGAAATTGTAGTGGCCCGCAAATTGGAAACAACAGGTCATGAAATGATTAAATCCGTACACCCACACCCCACCATGAGTGAAGCCATTATGGAAGCCGCCGCTGATGCTTACGGAGAAGTGATCCACTTATAAAATATGTACAATGGTTGATGGAATATGGAAATCAACCGGAAATGAAAACCTGTTAATTAATTTTGACAGGTTTTTTCTATTTTTAACCAGGCTTACATTCCATTTTACATCTTACCTATATCATTTTACGTTAATATGAAACTCCACACCATAAATACAGGATTGTTTAAACTCGACGGTGGCGCAATGTTTGGCGTTGTACCTAAGGCAATTTGGCAAAAAACAAATCCTGCTGATGCAAATAACCTGTGTACCTGGGCCATGCGATGCCTTTTAATTGAAGATGGAAATCAGCTCACTTTAATCGATACAGGAATCGGCGACAAGCAGGATGTGAAATTTTTTAGTCATTATGATTTGCATGGCGATGATACAATGGATAAATCATTGGCAAATTTGGGTTTCAGTAAAGTGGATATTACCGATATATTTTTAACCCATTTACATTTCGACCACGTGGGCGGAGCCATAGTTCGCGATGGAGAGAAACTTATTCCCGCTTTTAAGAATGCAACATATTGGAGTAACGAAAAACACTGGGCTTGGGCAACAGAACCGAATGCCAGAGAAAAAGCATCATTCTTAAAAGAAAACATCTTACCGATTCAGGAAAGCGGACAAATAAAATTCATCGAGGAAAAAGAAAATATCGAATGGCAGAAAGGAATTAACATCAGCTTTGCTTACGGGCATACCGATGCCATGATGCTTCCAAAAATAAGCTATAAAGGCAAGATCATTGTTTACATGGCCGACTTACTTCCGTCAGTAGGTCATTTACCCCTTCCCTACGTTATGGCCTATGATATGTTTCCATTAAAAACATTAACCGAAAAGCAAGCCTTTTTAGAAGAAGCAGTAAATAATAACTACATATTATACTTAGAGCACGACCCGATTAATGAATGCTGTACCTTGCAAAGAACCGAAAAAGGCATTCGAGTGGCAGAAACCTTCAATTTAAGCGACATTTAATGATTCGCAATGCAAAACCTGATGATGCTAAAGCAGTTGCCCCCTTAATTATTCAGGCTATGGGTGAGCTGGCAAAAAAATTCAGCCATACCACTGATGCGGAGAAAACCCTGGCACTTTTCGAATATTTTTTCAGTCAGAAAGACAATCAATACAGTTTTGAAAACACTTTGGTTTTCGAAGAAAGTGGGCAGATTTTAGGTTCTTTGAATGCCTATGATGGTGGCAAACTTTCTGAGCTAAGGAAAACTTTTACCGATTATCTTCGAGTACATAATAATTTAAAAGATTTCCAACTTGAAGAAGAAACCCATGCGGGAGAGTTTTATTTCGATACGATTAGTGTTTCCTCCTCAGCACAGGGAAAAGGAATAGGGAAGCAATTAATTGATGCAGGAATTGCATGGGCTAAAGAACTCGGACATAAAAAAGTTGGCCTTCTCGTCGAAGTCGAAAATGATAAGGCTTCAAAACTTTATCAGAGTAAAGGCTTCGAAATTCAGAATAAAAAGAAATTCATGGGCGCTTTGTATCACCACATGATTTATCAAATTGCCTGACGATGGTTTAAACGACATTTGGAAAATTATTTTTTATTTTATCCAATAACTTCTCACCAACCTATAGATTTCGCAATACCACAATACAATAATTTCAACTCACCATTAACCCTGATTAATGGCTTAACCAAACATCAGATTTATAATAAAGGTTGGTGTACTATCCATCTTTCCCTCAACTTATATGGTCTTATATTTCTTATATGGTTAATTTTCTAAAGCAGTTCTACTTATCCTATCAGTTAGCGTCTCACCAACCTATAGATTTCGCAATACCACAATACAATAATTTCAACTCACCTTTAACCCTGATTAGTGGCTTAACCAAATATCAGATTTATAATAAAGGTTGGTGTACTATCCATCTTTCCCTCAACTTATATGGTCTTAAATTTCTTATATGGTTAATTTCCTAAAGCAGTTCTACTTATCCTATCAGTTAGCGTCTCACCGACCGAATATGTCTTAACAAAAATCAGATTATAAAAAAAAATGTTGAACTACCCATCATTCCCTCAGTTTATATCATCTTACACTTCTTACATGGTTAATTCCCTGGAATATTGTAGCCTAAAATTTATTTCCACTTTTATTTGTATTTAATCTAAATAATAGCAATTTTTGCACTCGATGGAAAAAGCATGTGTAGACATTAACGAACTGATTAACGTATTCTCAAATACTCAAGGTTCTATTTATCAATCTGATAAGTTAAACTGCTTTTATGTTGATTTCGGAGGGAAATTTGCTCGCTATAATTGTCTGTCATTACAGAAACTAAAAAAGGTAGTTGAGAGTATCGATGTTGAAGCATTACTCTTAAATACGAACAGAGCCGATTTCGAGCTGGTAACTTTTAACGGTTGCGAACACATATATCTTTTAAGCGCTTTAGAAATTGTAGCATTGAAAGATTTACTTCACGGCACTTTTACCATGTTTAAACTTAACCACATGGTTAATGATTGCTTAAACAGATTGGTTTATTAAAGATCTTATCTTCTATTACACTGTTTTTCATCTTACATTTTCCATTCCCACCTTACATTTTCCATTTTCCATTTTCCATTTTCCATTTTCCATATTACATTTTCCATATTACGTTTTCCATATTACATTTTCCCTTATTTAAACTCATTATAAATACCTACTTTACAGCAATTTAGACTAATTTCATATAGCAAATAGTTCACACAATCTAGATGATTAGGTGTTACATTTGTATTGTTATTAAAGTACAGAAACATGAAAGATCTAATGCGTATCAAATGTTTAATATCTCAGGATATTGAAACACTTTTAAATCAGCAAATTAAAAAAGAAGCTCACTCTTCTTCACTATATTTATCAATGTCGTCTTGGTGCGATCAAAATGGTTTCGATTTTTCGGCAGATTATTTTGCAAAACAATCTGAAGAAGAAAGAGTACACCAGTTAAAACTGTTTAAATACGTTTTAGATATGGGCGGTAATGCTGTATCACCTGAAGTAACAGGAATTAAAACCGAGTTTGCAGGTTTCAGAGAAGTTTTCGAAGATGCGCTTGAAGCAGAAATTGCTATTACCCAAAGTTTCAAAAACATAGCATCTAGATGCCACAAAGAACAGGATTTTGTAACAATGGAATTCTTAAACTGGTTCCTGAAAGAGCAACGTGAAGAAGAATACAAAGCACGTAGGGCATTAGAATTGTTCGAAGTAATTGGTGAAGAAGGAACAGGAAGATGGGAAATTGATAAACACGTAAATAAAATCACGTATTCAGAACAATAAACAACAAAACATATATTGAAAAGCTGTCTTAATTATTTAAGATGGCTTTTTTTTATCGGCCATTTCTACACAACTCATAAAACAACAAAGCTTCCTTGGTTTTATCCTTGGAAGCTTTATTTAGTTTAGGTTGTTTGGTTTATGTTGATTATGAATATCCTGTTTTGAACGTTTTTATAAAAAAAGCGCCGTTACCAGCGCTTTTTTTAAACCAAATATATAATAATAATTAACGAGCATTACAAAAGTACAAACTTTATTCATATTAGCAAGTAATATTCACAAATAAATTAAAATATTTTATAAAATATTTATAAAACACTTTAAATGAGGTAAAAATATATAGACATGCTCTAAAAAAACTTGGTAAATTTATTTTTTTATACAATTAATACTACTTTTTACTTTCAAAATCATACTTTAAGGAAATATTTAAGTCAAATGATAGAAAATTTTATAAAAAATTACTTAAATCATCCAAACACTTACGATGAAATGTTCCTAAATGGTGATAATTATAGAAATCACTATTCAAATTTCATTAATAATTTTTCAAAAGAATCGCTTGATAACCTAAACAAAAAGGAAGAGTTGGCCAAAAAACTGTTTATGAGCCAGGGTATAACCTTTACCGTTTACGATAGTGGCGAAGGAATTGAGAAAATTTTTCCTTTTGATATTATCCCACGCATCATTACTTCAAGCGAATGGTCGTTTATTGAAAAAGGAATTAAACAAAGACTAAAAGCCTTAAACCTTTTTCTTAAAGATGTTTACAGTAACCAGTTTATCCTTAAAGATAAAATTGTTCCTATCAACGTTATTTATTCCTGTCCGCATTTCCTTCGCGAAATGCATAATGTGAATGTGCTTCACGATATTTATATCCACATTGCAGGCATCGATTTAATTCGCGATCACGATGGGACCTTTTATGTGCTGGAAGATAATCTGCGTACCCCCTCGGGCGTAAGCTACATGCTCGAAAACAGAGAAATTACCAAAAGACTTTTTCCTGATCTTATTCCGCAGTGTGGTGTAAGAAGTGTAACCGAATATCCGGCAATTCTATATAAAAACTTAATGGCACTTTCGCCACGAGCTGTTTCTAACCCAACAATAGTATTGTTGAGTCCAGGAATGTATAATTCTGCCTATTACGAGCATACCACCCTCGCCCGGTTAATGGGTGTCGAATTGGTAGAAGGAAGAGATCTGGTGGTTAAAAACCAAAAGGTTTTCATGAAAACAACCACAGGTTTACAACAGATAGATGTAATCTATCGTCGTGTGGATGATGATTATATAGACCCTTTAGTGTTCAACCCAAATAGTGTGTTGGGCGTTGCAGGTTTGATGGGCGCCTACCGGAAAGGAAATGTGGCCATTGTAAACGCAGTTGGCAATGGCGTAGCCGATGATAAAGCGGTTTACACCTACGTTCCAGATATGATCAGATATTACCTGAATGAAGAACCCATCCTTAAAAATGTACCCACCTATCAATTAAGCAATCGCGATGAACTCGAACATGTTTTTGCCAACATCAATAAAATGGTGGTTAAAAAAACCAATGGAAGTGGCGGTTATGGAATGCTGATGGGACATGCCGCAAGCGAGCAGGAAACCGAAGAATATAAACTGGAAATTTTAAAAGACCCGAGAAACTTTATCGCCCAGCCAACCATCAGCCTCTCTTCTGCCCCATGTTTTATTAACGGCAAATTGGCGCCACGCAGAATAGATTTAAGGCCCTTTGCCTTAAATGGCCCTGATGGAATTTCCATTGTACCCGGCGGATTAACTCGCGTAGCGCTAAAAGAAGGCTCGCTGGTGGTGAACAGTTCGCAGGGCGGAGGCAGTAAAGATACATGGGTTTTAACTTCTTAGAATACAAATATGTTAAGTAGAGTAGCATCAAGCTTATATTGGTTAAGTAGATATGTAGAGCGCAGCGACGGTATGTTGCGCATGTTAAAAATAAATTATGCCTCATCTCAGGATACCATTCAGGAATTTACCTGGAAACCTGTCATTAGGATATTTTCTTCTGATGATGAAAACGAATTGTTGAATATTCAGCATGACAGTCGTGCCGTAATCGAATACCTTTTATTAAATCGGGAAAACCCAAATTCAATTTTAAACATCATTACCCTGGCCCGCGAAAATGCCCGAAGTGTTCAGGAACACATTCCGAAAGATTTATGGCAATGTTTAAATGAATACTACCACACCGTTAAAGACGAAAAACTGCTTTGGTATGTGCAAAAAGACGATCCGATTACGGCCTTAGATATCCTCATTAAGCAGGTAATGCTTTACCACGGAACAGCAGATAGTGCGATGGAACGCGGAGAAAGCCGAAGCTTTATGAAAATTGGCAAGCATCTTGAAAGAAGCATTCAATCCATAGATATTTTAGACATTAAATTTAGCTCCATAAGCACCAATCCCGATTTGTTAACGGATATCGCTTATTGGAAACACTTGCTTTTATCGCTGGGCGGATATGAGTTATACTTAAAAACTTATCGTCAGGGTTTTGATGCTAAAAACATCATCGAGTTGGTTATGCTAAACAACGATTTCCCCCGCTCTGCACTTTACTCCATGAACAATATCGAAAGGTACTTCGGGCGATTGAAAGGCGAAAACAACATCGAACATTACAACAATCTATCCTTTAAAATAGGTCGGTTACGAAGCATGATTACCTACAGCTCGGTAAATACCATGGGTGAAGAAGAACTGCACAATTATTTAACGCAGATTAGAGCCGAACTTTTTGGCATTGGAAATTCGTTAAACGAATATTATTTTGCAAATTCATAAAGAAATAATCATCCCGATTAGTCCAATTACGAATAGAATTAACAAAAGCATATATGCCAATTTTTAAAATTAAACACATTACCAATTATAAATACGAGTTGCCTGTTCGGGATAGTGCAAACCAGATTATTTTATTCCCGATAAAAGACGATTTTCAAAAGGTGGTCAAACATGATTTGAACATCTCCGGAAGTCCCGAAATAGAAATATTTATAGATTACTATGGAAATGAGGTTGGAACATTTACCCAAAACGAACCACATACACAGTTAAAGATCTTTTCGAAAGTAAGTGTAGAAACTTTCCCTAAACCATTACCACAAGACGATATGTTCAGCAGCGAACAGTGGAACGGTTTGGACTTAATAAAATACGAAGTTCCGTACATAGACTATTTACGTCAGGAAAGTTTTGATGGAATTGTGCAGTTAAAAGAGACCGCATTAAGCATCAGAGGTGCCGAAGATACACCTTACCAAACTGCAATAAAATATTGCGCTCATGTATTTCAGAATTATGAATACATAAAGGGAATAACGGCGGTTGATACAACAATTGAGGAAATTATGAAATTAAAGGCAGGTGTTTGCCAGGATTTTGCCCATGTACTAACTGCAATGCTACGTTTAACCGGAATCCCAGCTCGATATGTAAGCGGTTACATTTGCCCAAATCGGGATGGAATGCGTGGCGAAGGAGCTACACATGCCTGGGCAGAGGCATATTTACCAGAATACGGATGGTTGGGTTTAGACCCTACAAATAATTGCATCGCAAACGAAAACCATGTACGTTTGGCCGTGGGGAGAAACTTTACCGATTGTTCGCCGGTTAAGGGTGTTTATAAAGGCGGTTTCGAGCACATTATGGAAGTAAATGTTTCTGTAGGATACAACGATGAAGACTTTAACGATAACGAAAATTATTTCCAGCCGAAGGAAATCAACTATTCCAAACCATCAGCAACCCTTACTACGGCCAGAAAGCAAAATAGCTATCAGCAATATATGGAGGCAATCCAGCAACAACAACAATAATCAGAATTTAGCAGGATTAGTTTCTTCATTAAAGTCATCGGATGAATACCTGCAGTTTGCTTATATTCATCCGATGACTTTTTATCAGCTCGATATTCTATCGAATTAATAACCATTAAACTAATGAAGTCATCTGATGAATACCTGCAGTTTGCTTATATTCATCCGATGACTTTTTATCAGC
>Ga0160460_100327_pt1 | contig 34398 bp, 20 predicted proteins | sample HID1973M_E6MG_FD_108238 | JGI IMG/M metagenome (GOLD analysis project Ga0160460, IMG submission 108238) | Enriched mosquito-associated microbial communities from UW Madison campus, WI, USA - HID1973M_E6 MG | ecosystem: Host-associated > Arthropoda: Insects > Digestive system > Unclassified ... | reverse complement strand
GACCAAGTTCTTCATCTTCACTCAGGCTTCCGGCCTGATCATGCTGGTGGCGATCCTGGGTCTGGTGCTGGTCAACTTCAACGACACCGGCGTGATGACCTTCAACTACGCCGACCTGTTGAAGACCAAGATGTCGACCACCACCGAGTACATCCTGATGCTCGGCTTCTTCATCGCCTTCGCGGTGAAGCTGCCAGTGGTGCCGTTCCACTCCTGGCTGCCTGACGCTCACGCCCAGGCACCGACCGCCGGTTCCGTCGACCTCGCCGGTATCCTGCTGAAAACCGCGGCCTACGGTCTGCTGCGATTCGCCCTGCCGCTGTTCCCGAATGCTTCGGCCGAGTTCGCGCCGATCGCCATGACCCTGGGTCTGATCGGGATCTTCTACGGCGCGTTCCTGGCCTTCGCACAAACCGACATCAAGCGTCTGATCGCCTTCTCGTCCGTTTCCCACATGGGCTTCGTACTGATCGGCATCTACTCCGGCAGCCAACTGGCACTGCAGGGCGCCGTCATGCAGATGCTGGCCCACGGTCTGTCGGCCGCGGCACTCTTTATCCTCAGTGGCCAGCTGTACGAACGCACCCACACCCGCGACATGCGTGAAATGGGTGGCCTGTGGTCGAAGATCGCCTACCTGCCGGCCCTCAGCCTGTTCTTCGCCGCCGCGTCCCTGGGCTTGCCGGGTACCGGTAACTTCGTCGGCGAGTTCCTGATCCTGATCGGTACCTTCCCGATCGCTCCGTGGGTCACCGTGATCGCCACGACCGGCCTGGTGTTCGGTTCGGTCTACTCGCTGATCATGATCCACCGTGCGTACTTCGGCCCGGCCAAATCGGACGCGGTCCTGCATGGCATGGACGGTCGCGAAATGATCATGGTGGTCGGTCTGGCCGCACTGCTGATTTACATCGGCGTGTACCCACAACCGTTCCTCGACACCTCTGCGGCGACTATGCATGGCGTGCAGCAGTGGCTCGGCACCGCCTTCACTCAACTCGCTTCGGCCCGGTAAGAGCGCTATGGAATTCACGACTCAACACTTTATCGCGCTAGCGCCGCTGTTGATTACCAGCCTCACCATTATTGTGGTGATGCTGGCGATCGCCTGGCGCCGCAACCACTCGCAGACCTTCCTGATTTCCGTGGCAGGTCTGAACCTGGCACTGCTGTCGATCCTGCCTGCGCTGAAAGTCGCGCCCCTGGCCGTGACCCCATTGCTGCAGATCGACACCTTTGCCTGTCTGTACATGGCGCTGATCCTGGTCGCCACCCTCGCCTGCGTCACCCTCGCCCACGCCTACCTCGGCGACGGCGGTTCGGGTTACCCGGGCAACCGTGAAGAACTGTATCTGCTGATCCTGATGTCCGCCGCCGGCGGCCTGGTGCTGGTCAGCGCGCAGCACCTGGCCGGCCTGTTCATCGGTCTGGAACTGCTGTCGGTACCGGTTTACGGTCTGGTGGCCTATGCCTTCTTCAACAAACGCTCCCTGGAAGCCGGCATCAAGTACATGGTGCTGTCGGCGGCCGGTTCCGCGTTCCTGTTGTTCGGCATGGCGTTGCTCTACGCAGACTCCGGTTCCCTGAGCTTCAGCGGCATCGGCCAGGCCCTGGCGGCCACCGGCCTGCCTAGCTCGCTGGCGCAACTGGGCCTGGGCATGATGCTGATCGGCCTGGCGTTCAAATTGTCGCTGGTGCCGTTCCACCTGTGGACGCCGGACGTGTACGAAGGTGCTCCGGCGCCGGTCGCTGCGTTCCTCGCGACCGCTTCCAAGGTGGCCGTGTTTGCGGTGATGGTGCGTCTGTTCCAGATCTCCCCGGCTGCCAGCAGTGGCGTGCTGAGCGACGTACTGACCGTCATCGCCATCGCCTCGATCCTGTTCGGCAACCTGCTGGCCTTGACCCAGAGCAACCTCAAGCGTCTGCTCGGTTACTCGTCGATCGCCCACTTCGGTTACCTGCTGATCGCCCTCGTGGCGAGCAAAGGCATGGCCGTGGAAGCCATCGGCGTCTACCTGGTCACCTACGTGATTACCAGCCTCGGCGCCTTCGGCGTGATTACCCTGATGTCCTCGCCGTACAACGGTCGTGACGCGGATGCCCTGTACGAATACCGTGGCCTGTTCTGGCGCCGTCCGTACCTGACCGCCGTACTGACCGTGATGATGCTGTCCCTGGCGGGCATCCCGCTCACCGCGGGCTTCATCGGCAAGTTCTACATCATCGCCACCGGTGTCGAATCCCATCAGTGGTGGCTGGTCGGCTCCCTGGTACTGGGCAGCGCCATCGGCGTGTTCTACTACCTGCGTGTGATGGTCACCCTGTACCTGATCGAACCGAACCTGCGTCGCCACGATGCCCAACTGCACTGGGAACAACGTGCAGGCGGTGTGATGCTGCTGGCCATCGCGGTCGTCGCGTTCTTCCTCGGCGTGTACCCACAACCGCTGCTGAGCCTGGTTCAGCAATCGGGACTGGCGGGTTGATCGCTTAAGCGACACTCGATAGAAAACAGAAACGGCACCTTCGGGTGCCGTTTTTGCGTTTAAAGGATAGCCCCCTGCGTTTCCCCTCCTTCCCACACAAATCAGGGAATGCTCTCACTCAAGGCGTGCGACGCGTCTTACATCCCGTTCTCACAACCTGACACTAGGATGTCCCTGGTCGGTAACCGCGTCTTTAGTTTGCAGCGGGGGACAGCAAAACCGACGTCCATTGAGTGACCCGAAGGACATCTATATGGCCGAAACATTAGCATTACCTAAAGAGCAACTGGTCAAGCAAGCGCTGACCCAGATGCAAAGTACGCTGGCGGATAATACCTGGACCGACAGGCAAAAGTTGGCACTGGCCTGCCGCATACTCTTCGAAAACGGTCACGACTCCGGTTTGGCCGGACAGATAACTGCTCGTGGACCACAGCCCGGCACCTACTACACCCAGCAACTGGGTCTGGGCTTCGACGAAATCACGGCGAGCAATCTGCTGCTGGTCAACGAAGACCTGGAAATTCTCGAAGGTCACGGCATGCCCAATCCGGCCAACCGTTTCCACAGTTGGGTGTACGGCTTGCGGCCGGATGTGAACTGTCTCATTCACACGCACCCGACCCACGTCGCGGCGTTATCGATGCTCGAGGTACCGCTCGAGGTTTCCCATATGGACCTCTGCCCACTCTACGAAGATTGCGCTTTTCTGAAAGCCTGGCCGGGTGTGCCGGTGGGTAACGAGGAAGGAGAAATCATCGCCGAAACGCTGGGTGACAAACGGGCGATTCTGCTTTCGCACCACGGCCAGTTGTCCACAGGTCGCAGTATCGAAGAAGCCTGTGTCATCGCTCAACTGATAGAACGTGCGGCCAAACTGCAACTGCAGGCCATGAGCGCCGGCGCGATCAAACCAATCCTCCCGGAGTTGGGTCGTGAAGCTCACGACTGGATTTCCACACCCAAGCGTCATGGCGCCGCGTTCAACTACTACGTTCGGCAGAATCTGCGCCGACACGCCGATTGCCTGAACTGAATCCACTTATTTGCTGATCAGGAGAAATGTAATGTCTACGCCTTTCATTCACGGCATCATCGGCTACACCATCACCCCGTTCACCGCCAATGGCGAGGACATCGACCTTGATGCACTTGGCCGTTCCATCGACCGTTTGATCGATGGCGGCGTGCACGCTATCGCGCCCCTGGGCAGCACCGGCGAAGGCGCTTACTTGAGCGACGTGGAATGGGATCAGGTCAGTGAGTTCAGCATCAGGCACGTCGCCAAACGAGTGCCAACCATCGTCAGCGTCTCCGACCTGACCACCGCCAAAGCCGTGCGCCGTGCGCGTTTCGCCGAAACCCATGGCGCCGATGTGGTGATGGTATTACCGGCTTCCTACTGGAAGCTAAGTGAAGTGGAAATTCTCGCCCACTACCGCGCTATCGGCGACAGCATCAACGTGCCAATCATGCTTTACAACAACCCGGCCACCAGTGGCACCGACATGTCAGTCGAGCTGATTCTGCGGATATTCAACGATGTGGAGAACGTGACCATGGTCAAGGAGAGCACCGGTGACATCCAGCGCATGCACAAGCTTCAACTGCTCGGAGAAGGTCAGGTACCCTTTTATAACGGTTGTAACCCGCTGGCGCTGGAAGCCTTCGCTGCCGGTGCCAAAGGCTGGTGTACGGCGGCGCCAAATCTGATTGCCGACCTCAATGGCTCCCTGTACCAGGCGGTGCTGGCCAATGACCTGAGCAAAGCGCAGGAGCTGTTCTATCGGCAGCTGCCGCTACTGGATTTCATTCTCAAGGGCGGTTTGCCAGCGACCATCAAGGCTGGATTGCGTATGACCGGGTTGGAGGTGGGTGACCCGCGTTTGCCTGTATCCCCGTTAGGACAAGCAGGCAGCAGTCAGTTGCAGGGGTTGTTGAGCGCCTTGCGTTAAACAGTCACGGGCTTCGCCCTGAAAAGTCCAGGCTACGCCAGTGTTTGTGAGCGCCCCTCCCCATAACGGGGAGGAGTACTCATATCCCGCAGGAGTCGTCGAAGCACTCGGACAATCTTTAAACGCTAACAAGCCAACACTTTTTGAAACCAGCACATTCTTGACCCACAACACTCATCCTGTAGCCCAGCCACAAACAAATGCATTAAATACGCCAACTCACAAACGCATACATGCGGGCATTACTTCTTACACACTAAACTAGACAACATTTATCCCGCAGACTTTAATCACCACACAAAAACAACATCAAACAAAGGCAACTCATGAAAAGCGCCATAATAATTCAGCACCTCAACTTTGAAGATCTCGGAACGCTGAAAGAAGTATTAATTCAACGCAATTACAACATCCAAATAATCGACGCCACTTACACCAACCTAAATGAAATAGACCCAACGACCGCTGATCTCATGGTCATCCTGGGAGGCCCCATAAGTGCCTTCGATGAAAAGAAATACCCCTTCATTGAGGATGAATTAAGGCTGATCACCAAACGCCTGCAAACCAATAAAAAAACGTTGGGAATATGCTTGGGCGCGCAGCTTATCGCGAGAGTACTGGGGGCATCCGTGTACCCGATGGGGCACTTGGAGATTGGCTTCAACTGCTTGCAATTGAGTGAAGACGGGTTGAAATCTTGCCTCGAACCCTTAAGCGCAGAGATACCTGTTTTGCATTGGCACGGAGAGCAATTCGACATTCCAAAAGGTGCGAGACATTTAGCTGGCAGTACGCTCTGTGCTAATCAAGCATTTTCAGTCGGCAATACAGTATTGGCATTGCAGTTCCATCTGGAAGCCGATCCTGATCGTATTGAACAATGGCTTGTAGGGCATGCAGCCGAGTTGAACATGGCCTCGATCGATCCTCGCGACCTGCGCCGACAGTCATCTCTGCACGCCAACGCACTGAAAGCTGTTGCCCCTACGATAATTTCATCCTGGCTGGACTTACCAACCTCATGAAACGCTGGCTTTTCAATCAGTACTTTTGAAAAAGGTAAATGACTATGAATACTCATGACACGCAGACATACTCGGTTGCGCAAATGCTGGAAAAACTCTCTACTCTCTGGAGCACTAGAGCCGCAGTAAACAACAAGCAACTCCCGTACTCGGAACTGGCATTCGATCCCGAAAAAAATGACTTCTGTGAAAGCTTACTTCCTTTTAAAACTCACCCTGCCTGGATGGAAGCCTCGCATGAAATTAAATCCACTTGCCTCTCCTATGCATGGATCATATACAATTTAAAAACCATCTACATCGAATGCGATATTGTCACTCCGGCGTGCGAAGACATCATCAAAACGCCTCCTGGCGGAACCAGAAATCGTGCATTGCTTCAAGAGTCCATTTCAGAGGCACTGCTGGATGAGGCACTGCATACCAAAATGTCGGTAACTGCATGCAACTATATCTATCACCACCGTGATCTTGCCTACCTGAACTTCACTGACTTTAATCTGATCAAATGGAAAAACGGTATTCTCTCATCCTGCTCCGCAGAGTGGGAGCGCAGGCTCACACGTTTCGGGATTGCTTGCGCGAGTGAAACACTCATTACGGACTATCTGAAAACCTTGGCGGAAGATAACTCTGTTCAAAGTATTTGCCATCAGGTAACCAAAACTCATGCGATGGATGAGTGGAGCCACTCCAGTGTTTTCAGCTATGTGGCAGCAGACCTTATCACTACTCTATCCCTGACAGAAAAAGCACACCTTCAAAACGTCATCAAGAAAACCGTATCCATGTTTGCCAACAATGAACTGAACGCTTGGAGATTGGCTTTTTCTCAAGCAGGCCTGCCTCGTTACGAAGACATCATCCAAGACACTGCAAACCTCGGAGAAGTTAACATTTACACTGACTCCGTCGACAATCTGCTGAGCAGAATAGGGCTCGACAACACACAGGCCTCATCAACCGCAACGCCTGACACCCACAATTTTTGAAACGACACTCGTCAATTTACGGATGAAGGAGGCAACTATGGAGCGGCTTACTTTCTTGAGTTGCGAGAAAAGCTCAGACGAAGCAATCAACATCAAAAGCTATCTGTTACGCGTGCCTGACTCTATCATAATCGACGAGTTCAAGCCGGGCCGATTCATTGTCATCAATCATCCAGACAAAAATGGCGCCCCACAGGAACGCAACTACTCCATCACAGCATTGCGAGACAAAAACCTAATAGAAATAACTGTCAAGAGCACAGGCAAAAACGGAGTATCAGACAGTTTATATTCAAATATCAGTTCAGGCTCATTTCTTTGCCTGACCCAGGTGGGTGGTAATATTACTTCCGACTGCATTGTTTCTTATGAGCACGTAATGATGCTGGCTGGCGGTATAGGTATTACCTTGCCAATGGCCCTCATACGCAGTCTGGCCAAGTTAAACAAGGAAGGTAAGCGCGTACCGAAGGTATCGCTGCTGGTAAGCTCAGCGACCGTTGCGTGCATTCCGTTCCTTGCAGAACTCCTTTCTCTTGAGCTTGGATCCGACTGGTTCAATGTTCGTTTTTTCATCACACAAGAGGCGATCAAAAACAACTCGCTAAACTTTATTGCGGGAAGACTGGATAAACGATTCTTGTTAGATACGGCTCCAAGCGACGCGGTAGTGATTTGCGGCAGCCACGGTTTTTCCGCCACTCAGCAAGCAATGATTACTGAAATTGATAAAAACATTCCTTGCTATATAGAAGCATTCACCAGTCCGGAACGAACAGCACCTGAAAACAGTAGCCGCCACCACACTTATATCTCCGCTCGGGTAGACCAGAATGACTATCGCTTCAGGGTCAATACGGAAATCACATTGCTTGAAGCGTTGGAAGCCAACCACATAAATATTCGTAGCCAATGTCGGTCAGGCATCTGTGGCAGTTGTAGAATCAAAGTTGTTGCCGGCTCATGCAGAAGAGATCCTGATTTCGCGCTCAGCCCTGCCGAACGTGAGTCAGGCTATGCGCTGGCATGTTGCTCATACGCCGAGGGCGATGAGTTATCAATTGAAGTCTAGCGTTCCCCACCGCCGCAGCGACATGTTTTCACTACGGCTGCGTTAACGGGTGACATCATGAAGGCCCGGCCGCCTCTATCGCTTCCTGTTCGTCGGGCCAGTTTTTGCCTCGGGTTTCATGCAAATACGCGCTCCCCCGTTCCAATACTTCCCCTTGCCGGGTGTTTGAAAGACTTTCACCTCCAAGTCTTCAGAGTGGCTAACTCAGCCAAGGTGGTTGCGGATGTGTACGAAGGTGCCCCGGCACCGGTCGCCGCATTCCTCGCAACCGTTGAACAGCACTGAAACCTGTGGCATTGGGCGAGCCCCCACAGGTCATGAGCCATCAAAAACCGCCACCCCGAGCGGGGAATCCTTTGTCACTCCCTGGCACACCGGTTTCCGGATGTTTCGACGACGGACTACAAGCTCGTCACCTTGAACCTCTGGAAAATTTCTATTCCCTGATTAGCCTGTGTCAGATCGGCCAGGATCGTATGATCCCCCGTCGACTCAGGGACAAAGTGATACTCGGCCCACCCCCCCTGGCCCGTCACGGTTGTCGCTCTGATGGCCTCATCCCCAGGGTATCTCCATTCAACTTTAACACCTCCGACCCATAGCCCCGTCCTGCCCGATACCACGTGAACGCGCAGAATCACGCCTTCACGGCTACTCACCAACGGTTGACCTGGCCCGGGCTCGGTGTCGCCGATTACGAATTGCGCATCGGTCACCCTGAAATTACGGGGTAAAGACCATTCCGAATCGACCCCGCCGTGTGTCTGTTGTACTTGGATGCTGTAGAGGCCGACATCCCAATCCGTGGTCGCTTGCCAGCGCCAATTCAGATAACCATCGAAGCTGTCTATAAGATTCTCAGAGTCATTCACGTGTCGCAGGGATATTGTCCCACCGGTTTTCCCCTCGCCTCTGATCATTGGCTTGCGCGGGGTGACGCTGCCTTCCGTCGGCGTAATAATACTGGGTGGGGCTGGCAATTCTTTTGCCGTGAATAGGTGAGGTGCACTCCAGACTGACGTTGAACCCTCAATTTCCTGTTTCACCTCCAGGGCTATCGCACCCGGAGTCAGGGGTGTCACTAGGATGTGCTCGAGAATCCCCTTGGCATCGGCATTCCCTGAAAACAAGATTTCACCACCTTCATGCCGCACGGTGAACAGCGCCACCGGCAAACCTTTCAATCGAAGCAATGGGCGTAGCGAAGTGATTGAATCGGCCGGTGGGTGTTCGAATTGCGGTGCTTCTGGCTCCGGCGTCCCCACATTGAACGTGCAGACGGGGCTCGGATCGGAGTCCACACTGTTCACTGTCTGCACAATGTAAACATTGTTGATGCCAAGCGCCCAGTCGAAGGTCGGTGTAAAAATCCAATTACCCCCGGTGTTGCTGAAGCTGCCAACAACCTCCCTGTTTGCCTCGGTGAACATTGCCAGATTGACGCTCCCGGACGCTATGCTGGTAAGAGTCAACACCTGTTTTTCTGTTGCAGGATTTGGCGGTGGTGTGATTCCCGGTGTTGGCGGTGTGACGAAAAATTCAATCACTTCAGTGGCATCGGAGTTTCGCCCGTTTAGCGTTTGTACTGCTTTTATATGCTTGAGCCCGATCCCCCAAGTGAGTGAGCACTTCCAGGTTTGTTCTTTTACGTCAGCATTTGCCAAAAAGCTGCCATCACTGTTTGTTATCTCGACAGCCGCTCCCACCAGACAACGACCTTCAAACAAAATACTCCCAACAGGATATCGTCCACCTGGCTCTGGAACCGTGATCGTCGGCCGCGATGGTTTGAGCACCTCAACCGTAACGGCATCGCTTGGATCAGAATCGACATTATTTAAAGTCTGTACGACCATGACTCGGGTAATACCTTGCCAGTTTTGGCTTGGCGTAAATGACCGACTGTATCCGCTGCTGCTGAAAGTTCCATCGACCCTCTCGTTGTTATCAGTAAACATTTGCAGAGTGACGTTTCCGGGAGAAATGTTTGAAACGTGCAACACCTGTTTCACGTTATCCGGGTTGCTCGGTATAGCGATTTGCGGTTTGGGCAGTGTAATGAAAAATTCATGCGGTTCCGATGGCGCGGAAGGTTGCCCGTTTAATATCTGCACGGCTTTTATACGCTGGGAACCTGGCACCCAAGGATATTGGAATGACCAAACGGACCCTGTCACAAACGTTTTGCCCTTCAATGCATTACCACTGGAGTCTTGTACAATGACGGTCGCCCCCATCGCACATAATCCTCCAGCCATGACATCGGCTAAATGACGGCTTCCTCTCAACGGTACAGTAATGAGCGGTCGGTTGAGCGTCGTCGTCACTATGGACACAAAGTTGCTTGGATCGGATGCCACCGTACTCACGGTTTGTACAAGCTGGACGCTGGTGTTTTCACTCCAGCCAGCCGTTGGTGTGAAGGTGCAAGTGGCCCCTGTGGTGCTGAAAGTGCCAGCTACCTTATTGCCTGCCCCGGTGAACATTTCCAAAGTAGGGCTCCCAGACGCAATTCCCGTAAGGGTCAGCGCTAGGTTTGGCAAAGCTGGAATGGGCGGTTGCTTGATTGCCGGTGTCGCTGGCTTGACGAAAAATTCGCGCACTCCTGTGGGATCAGAGATTTGCCCGTTTACTGTCTGCTCTACTTTTATATGCTTGGGCCCAGCATCCCACTCTATTGCATATTTCCAAGTTGTTTGGTCCACCTCCGCGTTAGCCAGGAAACTTCCGTCACGGTTCAATATCTGGACAGATGCTCCAGGAAAACAGGTTCCCTCGATTCCCACACGTCCGGCGGAGTGCCGGCTTCCTTCTTTAGGTGCCGTAATATCAGGCTTTGGCGGTATGACAAAAAACTGAAGCACTGGCGTTGCTTCTGAAGTTTGCTCGTTAAGCGTCTGCACGGCCTTGATATCCTTAGTCCCGGGTTCCCAAGGGTAAAGGAAAGACCAGGTAGTACCACTCACAGTCATCTGCCCGCGCAGTGAATTGCCAACGGAGTCTTGTACTGCAACTGTTGCCCCCGCCAGGCAAGTTCCTGATATGCGGACATCGGCCAGATGGGTGGAGCCATGTTCGGGGTAGGTAATAGAGGGCTTGGGAGGCTTGGCGGGCCCCCGCATGATCATGTCACCGGACTGCGCCCAAGCACTGGGGGAACCAGATAGCCTGTATTCAATCTGAAACCAGAACCTCCCTGGCGGGATAAGATTTTCAGGAACGCGGTACTGCACGCGAGCAGGTAAAAAATCATAGTCTACCCAGAATTTACAGTTCCCGTTCCCCCCCCCATACCAAAAGATTTCCAACCTCCAACCGTAGGCGAATGGCGGTCCATAAGCTTCAATCAAAAAACCAGGCTCTGCTGTACTCCCCTTAGGGGAGGAAATGGTAGGTTTAGTCCATAGCACCTGCACCGGTGCATCTGTTTCGTCAGCCATGTTCTCACCACCCTCGCTTGCCCAACGCTATCGCTATGTTTAATAGCCTTCTTTTACTTTGCGCTGAACGGGCTACGCCACCTGTAAAATCTGACAGTTCCGACGAACGGCAGCTCCTCTTTCCGGTTCTAATTATTCGAGTTCAACTTCAACAAGTCTGGTTAAGAACTGCATTCCTGCGTAATGAATACAATTCCTGTCTCCCTATTTGCCATCAAACGCACACTGAATTCGAGTGAAACCGGTCTAAAAAAACATCCCACACCTGTCAGGTCTGACAGGTTACGCCATTGCCATTTTTCGCTAGCTTGACCCTGCCGGGCATTTTTCCCCATGCCCTTTCCATTGGCAGGAGATTCGCCAACATGGCTTTAGAAGAAAGTTCGTTAATGAATTCGCTCGTCAAGGAACAAGGCTCGACGACAAAGAGCCGCAGCGACTTCGCGACGGCCATGCAGCAAATGGGCTTTAGCTCGGTCTTCGATATCGTGCGCTTGCCCAAATCAGCGTTCGCTCGGCAACTGGCCCGATACAGCGATGCCAACGCCGTTTTGGCCTATGACAATGCGATGGGGTATGCGGCGCTGATTGCGCGCTTGTACCGGGAGCACAAAACCTCCAATGGCCAGTTCCAGCAACTCGCTCAACGCAGTGGGGTTCGTGCGCTGGTACCGCTTGGGCCGACGTTTCCCAATCTGTTCAAGGAAAACTGGGACGAGTTCTGCAAGGTCGGCGCCCTTGCCGCCATCGATTCGCCCGTGGCATACCTCAGCGAGTTACGGGTATTTATCCAACAACTGGAAGCCACCAGCACTGACAAAGGACGTCTGCTGCTGGATAAACGCCGGCCCGATTTGAAGGACCTGTTGATCACCAATGAAAGCACCTTCACGCCCAGGCCGATGCTGGACATCGTCAATGATGTGCTGGGGAAAAACCTGCGGGGTTATCTGGATGGCATTCCGGCGGACAAAACTAAATCTACCCATCAGGTATTGGCCGAACGTCGTTATCCCTTCGAGCTGCCCTACAACTTTTATCACCACCAGTGCCAATTGGGCCTGGCAGACAAAAAGCCCAGGCTGGGGGAGTTGAACTACCGGGCCAGCCTGCTGTTGCCGATTGAGCAGGCTGCAACCAACGGCTATGGCCAGTTGCAACAACCGGTCCTGCAAGCACAACGGTTGTTGTCGGGGCTGAGTCCGCAGCAACAGGCATTGCTGATCGAGCCCTCGGTATTCAGCAATTTTTACCTGACCCGCAATGATTTGATCAACGGTTGGAAGAGTGCTGGAACCACTCATCTCAATCCTCATACGGCCTTGGGAAGCTGCTATCTGCTGGCGCCGGATCAAAAGGGTATGGAATCTGTTACCCCGCCTGCAGAGCACCCCGTAACTTCAAGCGGCGTCGCAAACGTCGCGTTATTCACCTTTAGCAATGGCGGAAAAAACCAAGCAGCCAGTGTGGCAATGAGTTCTTCCAAAGCCGTCGCTTCCAGCGAGCTCTGGTTGTTGAATCGTCTCCACGGAACGTGGGAGCATATTCTGGTTTCCAACCTCGAAGCCCACACGACACTCCCCACTCCAACTGAAGAGGGATACACCGCCCGATTCGAAATGATCACCGCCACCGGCCCCGCTGCCTCCCCGTTGAAGCTGGCCAGCCAACGCTTCACCCTCACGCTTGATGAGGAGTACAAACTCTCCGATCTGGAACAAAACTTCTTCAAACAATCCTACGGCATCGAGGTCACGGCAGACGCGTCGTTGTGGCAGATGTCCCGGCTTGCCGACTTCATGGAACACACTGGCCTGCACGCCGAACAGGTTGAGCAGTTGCTGGCTCGACGCTCGTACTCGGTGCGCTTGTCAGCCAACTGCCCGAGCCTGAATCCACAACACGCCGGCATCGTCCTCCCGGGCATTTCCGGCAAGGCATTTCCATTCCCCCATTCGAACCACTATGGCGCCTGCTACGTCAACGGCACCGGCACGGGGGCGGATCTGTACGACAGTCAATTGGAACCTGACCTGGCCTCGATCATGCGCGATCAGTTCGACAATGCCATGGACCTGGAGCAAATCGAAGTCGGCGAGACAAAACCCTGGCGCCTGACCAAAACCTCACTCGACCGTCTCGACCGTCTGCAACGCATGGTACGCCTGCAACGCTGGACACAAATCCCCTTTGCCAAACTGGACACGTTGATCATCTGTGCCATCCGGTCCGAAGGCGAAGCCAACCTGGCGATGGAGCTCAACGAAAACACATTGCGCGCGCTGGGGGTCTATCGCCATTTGAACCAGCGTTACGGTATCGATCCCGAAGAATTCGCCGCCCTGATGCATGACCTCACACCCTATGCCAGCGGCAAGGATGAGGTGCCGTTGCTGGACCGGGTGTTCAACAGGGTGCAGCTGTTCGACACGCCACTGATACTTGATCAGACGACCTTCAAGTTAACTGGCACCGACGCGGCTACACAGAAGACCCTGTTGCAGCTGTGTGCCGGGCTCGGTCTGCAACCCACCGAAGATTCTTTGCTGCTGATTGCCAACCAGACTGAAAAACTTTTGAAGGCGCTCAAGCGTGATTTGCCCACCGTCTCGTCACTCTTCCGCCAGGCACGGATCGCCCGGCTCTTCGGTTACTCGGTCGCTGATCTGCTGACGCTGGCAGGATTGCTCGGCGGGCTGGCTTACAAAGCGGTGCTGGCGAGCGGCCGCTTGAACCCTGGAAAGGCAGCACCAGAACCAAAACCAGACATCCTCGATGTGCTGATGCAACTGGATTGGGCCGTCGACTGGCTCAAGGACAGCCAGCAAACAGTTGCTCAATTGCAGCAGCGCCTGGGGCCCAATGTGCCACTGTTGGCACAGGCGCAAGGAGCCACCGACACCCTGCAAAGCGACCTCGCGCAGCCCGTGCCACTGCCCGACGACCTGCTGGATCGATTGGCCAGGTTGCTGAGCGACACCCGACGAAATCTGGTCACCCCTGAACAGGTGGCGGCATTAGGCCTGCCGGCTCAAGACGACAGTGCGCCCACGCCGGCAAAACTGGACTGGTTCAAGTTGCTGAGCAGCGAGGGGTTGCTCGATAACGAGGGCCTGTTACCGGGGCTTGATCGCGGATTGACGCTGATAGATGAGCCAATCACCTGGCTGCAGAGCGATATCGACGCGCTGCTCAAGCCAATGAAACTGAATGACGCGGTCAAGTTCGTCTGCGCCGAAAAACTTGTCGAGTTCCTCCTGGGCGCCCACGACCGTCAAACGCAACTGCTGGAAGGATTGTTCGAAGAAACCAGCAAATTGCCGGCGGAACGTTGCGTGGCGGCCATCCACTGGGCGCATTCCTCGGTCTACAGCGTATTGCGCCAGGCCCTTACGGAGGAAGTGAACACCTCGTTGGTCGAGTATTTCCAGCGTATCTCGCGCCATGCGCAAATCGCCATCGACCTGCGCTTGAGCAACAGCGCATTGCGCCTGTTTCTGATCAATCCGACCTGGCTGGGTGCTGACTTGTACCCGATTACCAACAGCGAACCCTCGCTCTCTAACCTCTATCTGTTTGAACGCTTCAGCCACTGGTTCCACAGCCAGCGCCAGTCGGAAGACAGCGTGTTGAGCTATTTCAGCCTGGCCAATCCACCCAAGGCCAAACTGAAAAACAAGGCCTTGCGCCTGGTTGCCAGTGATACGGCCAATAGCGCCTTGGCGCGACTGCTGGAGTGGTCCGAGGCCGAAGTCGCCGTGCTGACAGATACCCTCGCCGATAAACGCGCCTGTTCGATGGCGCAGGTGGATTGGGTCCGCCGTTGCCAGGCGAGCTGCCTGGCCAGCGGGCTTTCAGCCAAGGCCCTGCTGCAGGCCACCGGGCTGAATGAGACAAGCACGCTGGATGCCTGGAAAGCCGTGGGTGAAGCGGTCATGACCGCCAGCTCCGCCGCTGACCCAACGCTGGCCAATGGTTAAGGAACGATCATGACAACTGCATACGATGCCCCACTCAATGAGTCGTTGCGTGACGCGATGCTCGCCCTGTACCTGCACGAAGCCGTCCCCGCCGACCCGTATCTGATTGAGCAAGGCTTGACCGAGAGGATCAAGACCGCCGATGACCTCTATGAGTTCTGGTTACTGGATTTACTGGTGAGCCAGAACGTACCGACCAGCCCGGTGGCCTGTGCCATTGCCAGCCTGCAGCAACTGGTCAACAGCATGATGTTGAACATGGAGCCCGGTTACAGCGATGACAGCCTCACGCCTGCGCAAACCAAAACCTGGCGCGATGGCTTGAATCGTTACCCGATCTGGGCGGCGATCCAGCAACTGCATCACTTCCCGGACATTTACCTGGACCCGACCCTGCGGCTGACCAAGACCGATAGCTTCGAGCAGCTGGAAAACGACATCAATCAGGCACAGATTCAGCCCGAAACCGTACAGACGGCCGTGCTGGCGTATCTCGCGCGGTTCGAGGAAATTGCCAACCTGAAGATCTGCAATGGCTACATCGACGGCGAGGACTTTGCCAACAGCACCTACTATTTCATCGGCAAATCGCCGGCTGAAAATGCGTACTACTGGCGCTCGCTGGACATGCGCCAACGCCCGGCGAGAACACCTGCTCGTGTATCTGGCGAACAGCCGGCCAAGTTCGACAAACCGCTGCCCAATGCCTGGACAGACTGGAAAAAGGCCAATGTGCCAATCTCCGAAAAAGCCCTGGAACACACGATCCGCCCGTGCTGGTTCAATAATCGTTTGTTCGTGATCTGGGCCGAGGTGGAAATCCAGGACGCGGACGCCATGGCGCCCCCGACGGATGGCAAAGCGGATATAACGGTGAAGGTGTTCCCGCGGTTTCGTTTATGCGCCAGCTACAAGAAATACGATGACAGCTGGAGTGTACCTCGGGTCTACCTCGAGAATTACTGCCAGACCCCGGCGCTGGTCGAAAAAACCCTTGAACAAATCGGCTGGGAAACCCAGACCATTGCGGTGTATGACCACTCGACCTCGCCGGAGTCCATGGTCTTGATGCTGTACTCCAACTATCAGCCCGGAAAATCCGAGATTGCCGGTGATAAAGATGCATACGACTTTTTGAGAACGGTGCGAATCGACAAAAACTTCAGTGTGACATCGCTGTTTCCGACACTGGGCGTTGTGCCCAAGGCCCATCCAGGCGCTATGGATGTGGCAACAATAACCGAGGACAAAAACAGAGCACACGTACTGCTCATTGGCTACATTTTCGCCAATGCCAACAAAAATGCAGGCCGTTTGCAGTATTGGCTTCCGACCGGCGTGCCTGTATTTGGCGCTGTAGAGCATAATGATCCGGGGGCTGATACAGACACTTGGGACTTTAGGAATTACCGGTCGCGGATCAAGAGCAGCGAGAAAGATGTTGATTTCATATACAATCGAGCTAACTCCAATATTGAGTTGACGGTAAGGCTAAATGAGGGCTTCCCCCCTCAAAAGACCCTAAAGTTCAGCGTATTCGATAAAAATAAAAAAGTGCTTTTTAAAGTAAACCTTGTGTTCAATCCAGTTGAAACCAACGTCCGGTGGGAACCACTACTTGATGGCTCCTACATAGAAGCTATCGACAACGATTTTATGGACATTGATAATGCTGCTTATACTTTCAGAGGTGCTTTTCTCGACACCACAACCCTTATCAGCGACGCTGATAGCCCTGTTCGATCTGAATTCAAAGCCCCTCGGACAAAGGCGGGTGAAAAAGCGTCTCTTGCAGGAAAACTGGCTGATCGGTCACTTCTGAAATTCCTGCAGGAGCACACTTTCCTCTTCATTCTAAAAGACTTCTGGCGCATGACGGCCAGCGGAGAAACAACACTACAGCTTGGTCAACCCGTAGCCATTGATATAAATATAAACCATGAATATCAATTTTTTGTCGGACACCCGCTTAATGTTAAATCTGAAACGATGCCTGATGATTTTACCGGCATGAGAACACTGTTTTCTTCCAACTTCTCCACAAGCTTTCCCAAAGATTCCGAGCAAAAAATTTCGTTTTCAGTCGATCAGAACACCCATCAACCCGATGGCTGGCCGGTAGAGTGGCCCGAAGATCCAGCAGATCTTAATATCCCTCTTATTTATGGTGTATTGATCTTTGAACCGATCGGGCTTTTTACCAAATTCTTGGGTGGTGCACTCAGGGCATCGACGCTCACTTGGGGGGAGGCACTCCCAACAGAACCGCAAGTGGCTCCGAGCATCAACAGTCTGGTCGACCCGTCTTTGGGGGACAGCCCCTCCCTGGGCAAAGCCCAGTTCATAGATTTTGCGGGTTCAAGCCTTGAGCAAAGTGACGGTTACAAATCTAAAACGGCACTGCGCGCCCCCATCCGCATGAACACCGTCTTCGCCCGAGAGTTGATCAACCTGGCCGAAAGCGGCATGGAACCCCTGCTGCGCTGGGAAACCCAGACGGCGCGAATGGAGCCCGCCATCCCTAACGGTCTCGGCGCAGAAGCCATGGATTTTGCGGGCGCCTACTACCTGTATTTCCTCGAGCTGTTCCTTTACCTGCCATGGCTGGTGGCCTACCGCCTGAACGAAGAGCAGCAGTACGACGAGGCCAAACAATGGCTGTCCTATGTCTTCGATCCTGCGCGGCAAAGCGCCGACCCGGGGCATCCCGGCTATTGGCAGGCCGTGCCTCTGGAACACCCGGTGTGGCCCGGGCCCGTGGATCCGAGCCAGGCCATTCTGTACCCGGACGATCCGCACCAGATCGCCCTGAGTTTCCCGGTGCACTTCCAGAAAGCCCTGTATGGACTCTACATCGATATCGAGAGCAACCAGGCCGATCAGGCGTACCGGGAGCTGACGCCGGACGGATTGGCGGAAGCCAAGCTGCGCTACGTGCACATCCTCGATCTGCTCGGGCCGCGTCCGGATGTCCGGCAGGTAGACGACTGGACGCCGGTCACGCTGGACGCGTTGAGCACGGCTAGCAATGAAGAACTGCGCGAATTTGAGCAGCAATTGATCGCCGCTCAACGCCAACTTCAGGAACAGCCGCCGTTGCGCATCGGCAAAGCACCGAATTCCGAGGCCGCCCCGTTGTTGTGCCTGCGGCCCTACAGCGATGACTCGTCACTGTCGAGTGTGGACAACCCTTATCTGCGCCGTCCCTTCAACCCCGAACTGATCCAGCGCTGGGACCGGGCGGAGAGTCGACTGTATAACTTGCGGCATCACCTCGACATGGCGGGCAACGCCTTGAACCTGCCACTGTTCGCCGCGCCGCTGGACCCGCGTGCCCTGCTCGCTGCCTGGGGCCAGGGCCTGTCCGGGGCGGCGCTGAGTCGCCTGTTGAGCCCGCAGATTCCCCACTACCGCTTCAGCTTCATGTTTGCCCTGGCGCAAAACGCCGTGGACAGCGTGATCCAGTTCGGCTCGACCCTGCTGTCATTGATCGAGCGAAAAGAGCAGGCGCAGTATCTGGAGTTGCAACAGCAACAGGCGTGGAACCTGGCGAAAGTGGCGGTGGACATCCAGGTTCAGGCCGGGAAGATTGATGAGAAGAACAGGGAGGCGCTGCTGGCCAGTCAGGCGGTCATTGAGGGTAGAGTCAGCTATTACGAGAAGTTGGTAGAAGAAGGCTTGAGCGGCAATGAGTTGATTTCCAATGACGCTCGTCTGTCTGCAAACGTAACAGAAAGCGGTCTCGGCTTAGGTAGACAGGGTGCCAGCCTCGCCAAAACTTTGCCGAACATAGTAGGGCTTGCGACGGGCGGGATTGACCTTGGAGCACTGGGCGACGCTTTTTGTCACGTCCTCGAAGGTTCCGTCACTTCCGGGCAAGGCGCAGCCACGGCCGCTGATCTCGCCTCGCAATTCAGCCGTCGCAACCAGGAATGGACCCAAGCCCGCGACCAGGCGAAACTCGAAGCCGAACAGATCAAAGCCCAACTCGCCGTCTACGAAGAACAACACAAGGCCACCCAACTGCAACTGCGCCACGCGCAAACCGCGCTGAACCAGGCCAAGGCCACCCATGACTTCCTGCTCGGCAGCAACCGTTTCAGCAGATCCCAGACCTACGCCTGGCTCAACAGTCAGTTTGCCGGTTTCTACAACACTGCCTACACCACCGCGCAATCACTGTGCCAGGCGGCCGAGGCCTGCTGGCAGTATGAAAGGGGCGATTTCACCCAGACCTTCATCCGCCCCGGCGCGTGGAATGCCACGTACCGTGGCCTGGGTGCCGGTGAAGCGCTGAAAATGAGCCTGCAGCAAATGCACGGAAAATACCTGCTGAACAACAGGCGCGAGCTGGAAATCAGGAAAACTGTCCAGCTCAAGGAGCTGCAAAAAAAGGATGCCGAATCAATTATCAACAAAACCTGGGCACTCATCAAAAAGGATCTGCTCGAAAACGGCACCTGCGAGTTCGAACTGACGCAGAAAATGTTCGAGGATGATTACACCGGACAAAACCACTACCTGCGACGGATCAAAACCATCAGTGTGACCCTGCCCGCCATCCTCGGCCCTTACCAGGACGTCTGCGCGGTGTTGAGCCAGAGCTACAGCAAGGTTGAGATGGCCGCCACCCCAGGCACCGTCAAGGAAAACCTGAGGGCGAGCCAGCAGATTGCCCTGTCGACCACGGTGGAGGACAACGGCATGTTCCAGCTCAACTTCCAGGACGAACGCTACCTGCCGTTCGAATACACCGGCGCCGTTTCGCGCTGGAGCCTGACCTTCCCCAATTACCAGGCCCAGCAAGCCCTGCTCAACTCGCTCACTGACATCATCGTGCACGTGAGTTACACCGCCCGGCGTGAAGGGGGTTCGCTATGAACGAACAACAACAGCCACAGCAGTCGACCATCCAGATCAACACCCCCGTTCTGCCGAAAATGGGCGGCGCCATTCAAAGCATCGGCAAGGGTTGGGGTGGCGTTGGCACCCATGGCGCGGCGACGCTGGAACTGCCCTTGCCAATTTCACCCGGTCGCGGCTTCGCCCCGGCGTTGGGATTGGGTTACAGCAGCGACGTCGGCAACAGCCCGTTCGGCATTGGCTGGCGGATGACGGTCAATGCCGTCACCCTGCGCACCACCAAGGGCGTGCCAACTTACGACGGCACCGATCAGGTGGTGGGCCCAGGCGGCGATGTGTGGATGCCCGAGCGCAATGAGGACGATGGTGAGTTGATCTCACGCACAACAACCACCTACAACGGCGTGGAGCTGGGTCAGGAATACAAAGTGGTGCGCCACTGGCCGCGGGTCGAAGGCGAATTCGCCTTGATCGAGCACTGGTCCAGTTCGGCCGACAGTGCCGGATTCTGGATGGTCCACGGCGCCGATGGCAGCCTGCATGTGTATGGCACTCACGCACTTTCACGCCGGGCCGACCCGGGCAAACCCGGCAAGCCGGACGCTCCGAAGCGCGTCGGCGTCTGGATGATCGACGAGAGCCTCAACGCTCGTGGTGAACACATCGTCTTCGAGTACAAAGCCGAGACGGAGCCGCCCGCCCCGCCGCAATTGCGCGACTACCGTGCCCAGCGATATCTCAAACGGGTGTTATACGGCAACGCCAAGGCCCATCCGCATTTGTTCGCGTGGGTACCCGACAGCTGGAAGGACCAGGCTTGGCACTTTCATCTGGTGTTCGATTACGGCGAGCGCAGCACCGCACTGGAAACCGCGCCGACCTTCGCCGAACAACAGCCATGGCCCGAACGCAGCGACACGTTCTGGAACTACAGCTACGGTTTCGAACTGGGTACCCGACGCCTGTGTCGGCAGGTGTTAATGTTCCATGACTTCCCCAATGAACTGGGGGACACCCCCGTATTGGTCCAGCGCCTGTTGCTGGAACACCGAACCAGTGACCTGGGTTACAACCAGCTGACCGCCGCTCACGTCCAGGCCTACGACGCATCGGGCCAGACCGAAAGCCGCCCGCCCATGGAGTTCAGCTACAACCGGTTCGCACTCGATCCGGCGCAAAAAGGCTGGAGAAAATTCCCTGAGTTGCCGGGGCTCAACGACGGTCAGCGTTACCAATTGGTCGATCTGTACGGCGAAGGAATGCCGGGGGTGTTGTGCCGCTATGACCAGGCCTGGTATTACCGCGAACCGTTGCGCGGCGAGGCCGGCGGTGACGAAATCGCTTATAGCGAGTGGAAACGCCTGGACCACATACCGGCGGCTGACAGCCGCAAACCGGTGCGCCAGACACTCACGGACCTCACCGGCGATGGCAAACTCGACTGGGTACTCGCCATGCCGGGGATGTGCGGCTTTTTCACCCTTGATCCGGATCGCAACTGGACAGGTTTTGTCCCCTTCGACGCGTTTCCCGGCGAGTTTTTCCACCCGATGGCACACATGGGCGATCTGGTGGGTGACGGCTTGAGCGATCTGGCGTTGATCGGCCCGCGCAGCGTGCGCCTGTATGCCAACCATCGTGCGCAAGGATTTGCCGCCGGTATCGACGTGTCTCACCTGGATGAGAGCGCCAAAGGCGATGACGATAGCCTGCCGATGCTGAGCAACACACCCACCGAACTGGTGGCTTTCGCGGATGTACTCGGCAGCGGGCAACAACATCTGGTGCGCATCCGTCACAACGAAGTCAAGGTATGGCCCAATCTGGGTCGTGGCCGTTTCGGCAAGGGCTTCGTGCTTTGCGAGTTGCCCTTTTTCGACGGCGAGTTCAACGCCGCCCAGGTATTGCTGGCCGACCTCGACGGCTCCGGGGCCGCCGACCTGGTCTACCTCGACACTGACGGCCTGCGGGTTTTCATGAATCACAGTGGCCAGGGGTACGCGACCTGTACCGAACTGCCATGGCCAGAAGGCCTGCGCTACGATCAACTGTGCCAGGTCAGCATCGCCGACCTGCAAGGGCTGGGTTGCTCCAGCCTGGTGTTCACCGTGCCGCACATGACACCGCAGCACTGGCGCTATGACTTCATCAGCGCCAAGCCTTATCTGATGAGCCGCACCTGCAACAACATGGGCGCCAGCACCGGCGTGACCTTTCGCAGCTCGGCCCAGGAATGGCTGGACGAAAAGCAGGAGCAGCATACTGCAGGCATCGAAAACCCGATTTCCAGGCTGCCACTCGCGCTGCATCTGGTCAGCCAGCAGACACAGCTGGATGACATCACCGGCAACCGGTTGACACAGCTGTTCAGCTATCGAGGCGGGTATTACGACCGCTTCGAACGCGAGTTCCGTGGCTTTCGCCTGCTGCTGCAACGCGATACCGAAGCCTCGGCGGCAGAGCGCGCAAGCGACGGTTTCACCGCACCGATCCTGAGCAAGACCTGGTTCCACACCGGTGACACCATCGATCCTGCCAGAGACGGTTATTACGCGCGCGACAAAGCTGCAGTCGCCCTGAAACCAACGCTGTTGCAGGAATACCACTCCAACGACCGTGCCGCGCAACCGTTCACCTCTGCCGACGAGGAGACTCACCGTGAAGTCGCCCGTGCCCTGAGCGGTCGGGTGCTGCGCTCGGAAACCTATGCCGCCGACGACGACCCGGCCACCGCCGTGCCCTACGCGGTTCAGGAAAGCCGCTTCCTGGTGCGGGTGCTGCGTTGCAAGGGCAAATACCAGCCCTACGCCGTGCTGCAACCGCTGAATCTGGAGTCCATCAGCTACCAGTACGAGTCGGCCTTTGCGGACGACCCGCTATGCCAGCACCAACTCAACCTCGAGTGGGACGAATACGGCAGCCCGGGGCATGGCTTCACCGTCCACTACGCACGGCGCAAGACCGTCGACGATACGTCGCCGTTCAGTGACGAATATGAGCAAAACTGGTGGAAGGACGCCCACGACGATGCGCAACAGAAATGGTATCTGACGCAGACCCGGTCAAGGCCTGTCCATCTGCCTGGTCGCGAAGCATGGCGCCTCGGCTTGCCCTACCAGCAACGCAGCAACGCGCTAGTGCTGGACAAGGCAGCCCTGAGCCCGCAGTCGATCAACCATGAACACTTTCTGGAAATGAGCGCGGACGACGGCGAGTGGGCAAAACAAGCCGTGCTGACAGGTTTGTCCTTACAGCGCTACATCGACCCCGCAAACGGTCAGACCCTGGCGCCCGGCGAAGCGACCTTCGAAGCCTTGCCCGCGTACATTGAAACAGCCGAACTGGATGCCGTCGCCCTGAGCGCCTACGACAAACTCAAGGACGAAGACGGCAACATGCCGTTCAACCTGAAAGAGAAGCTCGAATCGCCCGAAGTGGGCTACCACATCATGGATCTGTTTTTGCCCGAGGTGAGCCGCCAGCCGGTCAAGGATCCGGGCGATGCGAAAAACTACCTGTGGTCGGTGCACCGGGGTTTCCCCGTCTACCATGATCTGAACGGTTTCTATAACGTCCAGAAGTATCAGGAGACCCGCAGCCACGGTGTAACCTCAGTCACTTACGATGACTATGGGTGCCTGACCACTGCCGTGACCTTGCCAGACGGCTGCACCACCCGCGCGCTCGATATTGATTACCGGACTTTTCTGCCGGCCAGGATCGAGGACCCCAACCGCAATATCCAGGAGGCTCTCTACAACGCGTTCGGCGAACCGTTCGTCACCAGCTTCCACGGCACCGAATTGGGCGAGCCGGTGGGATTCGATCCGCTGGACACCTACGACCCGCCTAGCGACCGCGACCCGGCCATCGCCATCGCCGACCCGAAAAAAGCCATCGGCAATTTCGCCAGCGCCGGTTTCCGGGACACCTTCAGTTGGATGGGGCGTATCTCCCGCTCTACCTCGCCCCCAACCGAATGGCTTGAATGGGCCCGGAGCGAAGGTTTTGTCCTGCCCAGTGGCCACCTCTGCGACCGCGCGCGTCAGCATGTGTCAGGACTGGAAAATCCCGACCCGAACGAAGTTCTGCTCAAGCAGCAGATCGACGCTTCCCATCGCGAGCCGGTGTACGCCGCGACGCTGCTGGCCGACCGCTACCCCGGCGATCCCGAGATGCAAGTGCGGGTCAGTATCGCGTGTCTGGACGGCTTCGGCCGCACCTTGCAGACCAAACAGGAAGTCGAGCCGGGCAAATCCTGGCAAGTGAATGAACGCGGTGAACTGAACCTCAAGCCTGACGGGACACCGCTGGAAGTCGACGCACTAAGGCGCTGGCGCGTCAGTGAACCGGTGGAATACAACAACAAAGGAGAAAAAGTACGGATATATCGACCCTACTTCGCCGATAAACCGCTTTACATCAACGATCGCTCGATGCGCCAGTCCGCCTTTCACGATCAGCAGTTTTACGACGCAGCGGGCCGCCCGACCGAAACCGTGCTCGCCAGGAAAATGCTGCAGGGAGACCCGCCGCAAATGCTGCCCTTGCGCCGAAGGGTGTGGTACTGGGTCTGGTGCAACGTGGCGTTCGATGAGAACGACCTGTTTGAGCCACCGCCCGAGCAAAAGCGGACCAGAATGCGCCTGGCATGACTTCAGACACGGCTTCACAGGCAAAAACGGCACCTTCGGGTGCCGTTTTTGCGTTTTGAATTCAAAGATCGCAGCCTGCGGCGGCTCCTACAGATGAATGCCCACCCCCTGTAGGAGCTGCCGCAGGCTGCGATCATCAGATCCCTTATTCCTGCTTTTTTCAGGACGATGCCGGTGAGGCGGTATGAATTGGCTGACAGCCGCTAATGGCTATCGCACGGTAGGGTATGTAAAAAGCCCCCGGAGCCGCCATGAAACAGGAAACTTTCACGTTATGGGAAAGGGTCAGTGAATATTCACCCAATTCGACACCTCAGGAATTGACCTCCCGTCAGCTTACCTTTGTCGACGATCACGATTCTGGCTATATTTGGCCAGAATTAAGGAGAGCCGTCATGATCGTCGTTCCGCTGGCCGAAGCAAAAAACAACCTGTCCAAACTGGTCGATGATGCGGCCGCCGGACAGATCATCACGATTGCCAAACATGGTCGAGCCCTCGCGCGTCTGGTTCCGATGGGAAAAACCGGCGGCCAGCGAATTGGTTCCATGAAAGGCAAGCTGGTTGTTCCCCAGGACCTCGATGCGCCGCTGCCCGATGACATGCTGGATGATTTTGAAAGGACTCACGAATGAGGGTGCTGCTTGATACCCATGTGCTGTTGTGGACCCTCAGTGATGATCCCCGGTTGACGGTCAAAGCCAGACGGCTCATCGAAAGCGCCGCCGATATCTATGTCAGCGCGGCGACATTTTGGGAGCTGGCTATCAAGGTCGGATTGGGAAAGTTGAATGTCGACCTGGAGGAGATTCGTCATTTCTGCCGCGAAAGCGGTTTCATCGAGTTACCCGTCATGTCAGAGCATGCCATTGCGGTCAAAGATCTCGAACATTTGCACCGGGACCCGTTCGATCGCCTGCTGGTTGCGACCGCGATGGCGGAACCGATGAAGCTGCTCACCGCTGATTCGGCAATTGCCCGGTACACGGATTTGGCGGTGCTGGTTTGATCGTTCAAAAGCGCCCCCTCACCCTAACCCTCTCCCCAAGGGGCGAGGGCCAGGGTGAGGGGAAAACGGCACCGGTCGGTGCCGTCTGCCCTGTCACCACCCCACCACTTTATTTACGCGCATCCGCCCATGACTTCAGCAGTTCGCTGTAACTCACGGTCTCCCCTTTAGGCTTCTCGTTCGCCAGTTTCGGCTTCGGCGCACCCGGCTGGTCGAACCAGTACTGCGCATCCCGCTCAGGATTCATTTTCGGCGCACAGGTGGTTTGTGCCTTGGAGCGTTCCAGGCGGCTCATGATTGCATCCTGATCCTTGGCCAAGCCATCCAGCGCCTGTTGCGGGGTTTTCTCGCCGCTGGCAGCTTCGGCGATGTGGCTCCACCACAGTTGCGCCAGGCGTGGATAATCCGGCACGTTGGTCCCGGTCGGGGTCCATTGCACTCGCGCCGGGCTGCGGTAGAACTCCACAAGGCCACCGAGTTTTGGCGCCAGGTCGGTCATCGCCTGCGAGTTGATGTCCGATTCGCGGATCGGCGTCAGGCCAACGATGGTTTTCTTCAGCGACACGGTTTTCGAGGTCACGAACTGGGCGTACAGCCAGGCTGCCAGTTTCTGCTTCTCAGGCGTGGACTTCATGAAGGTCCACGACCCCACGTCCTGATACCCCAGCTTCATGCCCTCCTCCCAATACGGCCCGCGCGGTGACGGCGCCATGCGCCATTTCGGCGTGCCGTCGGCGTTGACCACGGGCAGGCCCGGCTTGGTCATGTCGGCGGTGAAGGCGGTGTACCAGAAAATCTGCTGGGCGATGTTGCCCTGGGACGGCACCGGACCGGATTCAGAGAAGGTCATGCCCGCCGCTTCCGGTGGCGCGTAGGCCTTGAGCCAGTCGACATATTTCTGCGTGGCAAAGACCGCTGCCGGGCCGTTGGTGTCGCCGCCGCGGGTCACGCTGGACCCGACCGGATGGCAATCCTCGACACGGATGCCCCACTCGTCCACCGGCAAACCGTTGGGTATGCCCTTGTCGCCGCCGCCGGCCATCGAGAACCAGGCATCGGTGAAGCGCCAGCCCAGAGACGGGTCTTTCTTGCCATAGTCCATGTGCCCGTATACACGCTTGCCATCGATTTCCTTGACGTCTTCGCTGAAAAATTTGGCGATGTCTTCATAGGCCGACCAGTTCACCGGCACGCCTAGCTCGTAACCGTATTTCTCCTTGAACTTGGCTTTCAAGTCGGCGCGTTCGAACCAGTCGGCACGAAACCAGTAGAGGTTGGCGAACTGCTGGTCGGGCAACTGGTAGATCTTGCCGTCCGGCGCGGTGGTGAACGAGATGCCGATGAAGTCCTTGATATCGAGGGTCGGCGAAGTGAAGTTTTTGCCTTCGTTGGCCATCAGGTCGGTGATCGACTCGGTCTTGCCGTAGCGAAAGTGCGTCCCGATCAGGTCCGAGTCATTGACCCAGCCGTCATAGATGCTTTTGTCCGACTGCATCACGGTCTGCAGTTTTTCCACCACGTCGCCTTCCTGCAGCAGGTCGTGGGTCACCTTGATCCCGGTGATCTCGGTGAAGGCCTTGGCCAGGACCTTCGACTCATACTCGTGAGTGGTCAGGGTCTCCGAGACAACCTTGATGTCCATGCCGCGAAACGGCTCGGCCGCCTTGATGAACCACTTCAACTCTTCCAGCTGCTGATCGGCCGTGAGGGTGGATGGCTTGAATTCACTACCGATCCATTTCTTCGCCGCATCCTCATAGGCATCGGCCCAGGCCGAAGCGCTCAAACCGCTGAGTGCCAGCAGGGCTGCCAATGAAATGCTATGTCGCAGCTTATTGTTTTTGTCGAACATAGAGACCTCCTGTTTGAATTTCGGAGCAACATTGCCGAGCGATTCGACTAGCCCCACCGCATCACAGCCAACAGCCACACCAGGGACAGCGCGAACGCCACCCAAATGCTCCAGTCGGTGACGCCGATTACCAGCAGATGCAGGTAGGCGCTGCCGAGAAGACCAATGAACAGCCGATCACCACGGGTGGTGACAATCGGCAGAAAACCTCGCCGAAGAATGCTCGGGGAACGCAACTCCCAGGTGGTCATGCCCACCAGGATCAAGCCGATCACGCCGAAGAATGCCGCCGTGGGGACGGTCCAGCTCATCCATTCCATCATTCGTTCCTCATACCCGGCCCAGGGCAAAGCCCTTGGCCACGTGGTTGCGTACAAACCAGATCACCAGCATGCCGGGCAGGATGGTCAATACCCCCGCCGCCGCCAGCACGCCCCAGTCGATACCGGATGCCGAGACCGTGCGCGTCATGACTGCCGCAATCGGCTTGGCATTCACGGAAGTCAGCGTGCGCGCCAGCAGCAATTCGACCCAGGAAAACATGAAGCAAAAAAACGCCGTGACGCCGATGCCGGAACCGATCAGCGGGATGAAAATCTTCACGAAGAACTTGGGGAAACTGTAGCCGTCGATGTAGGCAGTTTCGTCGATTTCCTTGGGCACCCCGGACATGAAGCCTTCGAGAATCCATACCGCCAGCGGCACATTGAACAGGCAATGGGCCAGGGCGACGGCAATGTGGGTGTCGAACAGACCGATGGATGAATACAGCTGGAAGAATGGCAGCAGGAACACCGCCGGTGGCGCCATGCGATTGGTCAGCAACCAGAAGAACAGGTGCTTGTCGCCGAGAAAGCGGTAGCGCGAGAACGCATAGGCCGCGGGCAGCGCCACACTCAGGGAGATCACCGTGTTCAGGCTCACGTAGTACAGCGAGTTGAGGTAACCGGTGTACCAGCTCGGATCGGTGAAGATCACCTTGTAGTTGTGCAGGGTGAAATCCGCGGGAAACAGCGTCAGGCCACCGAGGATTTCGGTGTTGCTCTTGAACGACATGTTCAGCAGCCAGTAGATCGGCACCAGCAGGAACAGAATGTAGAGCAGCAGCGGGATCAGCTTTCTTTTGCTCATGGCGCGGGCCTCAACGGTTGGCGTCAGAGTGAGTCATGGCGGTGTAGAACAGCCAGGACACCAACAGGATGATCAGGAAGTACACCAGCGAGAAAGCCGCCGCCGGGCCGAGGTCGAATTGCCCTACGGCCATCTGGGTCAGGGTCTGACTGAGGAAGGTCGTGGCATTGCCGGGACCGCCGCCGGTGAGCACGAACGGCTCGGTGTAGATCATGAAACTGTCCATGAAGCGCAGCATCACCGCGATCAGCAACACGCTCTTGAGCTTGGGCAACTGGATATGCCGGAACACCGCCCAGGCGGAAGCGCGATCAATCCGCGCCGCCTGGTAGTACACGTCCGGAATCGCCCGCAGCCCGGAGAAGCACAACAGCGCCACCAGGGACGTCCAGTGCCAGACGTCCATCACCAGCACCGTGACCCAGGCGTCCATGGTGTTGGCCGCATAGTTGTAGCTGATGCCCATGGCATTGAGGCTCGAGCCGAGCAGGCCGATGTCGGCGCGCCCGAAGATCTGCCAGATGGTGCCCACCACGTTCCACGGGATCAGCAGCGGAATCGCCAGCACAATCAGCACCACCGACGACCAGCGGCCCTTGGTCGGCATGGTCAGGGCGATGGCAATGCCCAGGGGGATTTCGATCAGCAGCACGCAGGCCGAGTAGATGAACTGTCGCAGCAGCGAGTCGTGCAGACGCGGATCGAGCAGCACCTGCTTGTACCAGTCGGCGCCGACGAAATAGCGGCTGGACTGGTCGAAGATGTCCTGCACCGAATAGTTGACCACGGTCATCATCGGGATCACCGCACTGAATGCCACCAGCAGGAACACCGGCAACACCAGCCACCAGGCCTTGTTGTTCTGCACCTTGTTCATGGCCGACCCTCATTGACCGCTTGTGTCTCCAGAAGAAATTCATCGGCGTAGACCATCAGCCACTGCGCCGGAAAGCTGATATACGCCGTGCCCTGGGGCACCGGTTTGTCTTCGGCCAGGCGCACTTTCAGTGGGGCGCCATCGAGGTTGAGGGTCATGATCTTGTAGGTGCCGAGGTCCTCGACGTGTACGACCTGTGCCTTCAGCGCGTCATCAAAGGCTTCGTCCCACACATGGATGAACTCCGGCCTGATGCCCACCTTCAGGGTGTGCCACTCCGACTCGGCGATCCGTTGCTGCTGGGCCTCGGACAACGGCAAGTGGGTCGAGGCAAAACCGACGCCGCCGGGTTGCGGCTGGACTTCGATCAGGTTCATCCCCGGACTGCCGATGAAATAGCCGACAAAGGTGTGGCTGGGCCGCTCGAACAACTCACGCGGGGTGCCGAACTGCACGATCTGCCCGCCGTACATCACCGCGATCTTGTCGGCGAAGGTCGAGGCTTCGAGCTGATCGTGGGTGACGTAGACCATGGTCAGGTTGAACTGCTCGTGGATCTGCTTGAGCTTGCGCCGCAGCTTCCATTTCAGGTGCGGATCGATCACCGTCAGCGGCTCGTCGAACAGGATCGCCGACACGTCATCACGCACCAGGCCACGGCCCATGGAGACTTTCTGTTTTTCATCGGCGGTCAGGTTGCGCGCCTTTTTGCCCAGCAGGTTCTGCAGGTCGAGGACCTCGGCAATTTCCTGCACCTTGCTGTGAATTTTCGCATCGGCCATGCCCTGGTTGCGTAGCGGGAAGGCCAGGTTATCGAACACCGTCATGGTGTCGTAGACCACCGGAAACTGGAAAACCTGGGCGATGTTGCGCTTCTCCGGGGTCAAGTCGTTGACCGCCTTGCCGTCGAACAGCACATGGCCCTGGGACGGGCTGAGCAACCCGGAAATGATGTTGAGCAAGGTCGACTTGCCGCAGCCCGAGGGTCCGAGCAAGGCGTAGGCGCCGCCCTGTTCCCAGACGTGGTCCATGGCGCGGATCGCGTAATCCTCAGGCCCGGCGGGCGTTTTGGTGTAGCTGTGGGCGAGGTTCTGCAAGCGGATTTCGGCCATCAGGCGACCCTCGCGACACGCCGGCCGGGCGCCTGGACCAGGCGCCCCTGGGTATCGAACACAAACAGTTTATGGGTGGGGATGTAGATGCGGATCGGCGCATCGACGTCGTATTCGTGAACCCCGGGCAAGTGCAGGACCAACAGGAAGTGTTCGTTGCGCACATGCAGGAAGGTTTCCGAGCCGCTGATTTCGGCGACTTCAACGGTCACCGCCAACTCGAGGTCATCGTCGTTGCTCGGCACCAGCGAGATATGGCTGGGGCGCACGCCGAAGCGAAACTCGCCCTCACCCACCGGGCGCAGGTCGACGTTCAGCGGGAAGTGCACGAAGTTGGCAAAACTCACTTCGTTGCCGGCGATGCGCCCCGGCATCAGGTTAATCGGCGGTTCGGAGAACAGTTCGGCGGCTAGCACCGTTTGCGGCTGGTGATAGACCGAGGTCGACTGGCCGCTCTGAATCACCCGCCCCTCGTGGAGGACGGTGGTGGTGCCGCCCAAGGCCAAGGCCTCATTGGGCTCGGTGGTGGCGTAGATGGCAATGGTGTGGCGCGCCTTGAACAATTCGCGCATTTCCTGGCGCAGTTCCTCGCGCAGTTTGTAGTCGAGGTTGACCAGTGGCTCGTCGAACAGGATCAGCTCGGCATCCTTGACCAGCGCCCGGGCCATGGCCGTGCGTTGCTGCTGGCCGCCGGAGAGCTCCAGCGGATAACGCTGCAGGAATTTTTCGATGCGCAGCATCTTTGCGGTTTCCTGCACCTTGCTCTGGATCAGTTCACGGGACACGCCGGCCTGACGCAGCGGCGAGGCGATGTTCTCGAAGACGGTCATGGTCGGGTAGTTGATGAACTGCTGATAGACCATCGACACATTGCGCAGGCGCACCGGACGCTGGGTGACGTCGACGCCGTTCATCAGCACACGGCCACTGTCGGGCTTGTCGAGGCCGGCCATCAGGCGCATCAGGCTGGTTTTACCGGACAGCGTACGCCCCAGCAAAACGTTGAAAGATCCGGGTTCAAAACTCAGGTTGGCATCGTCGATCCAGGTCTGGCCCTCGACGGTGCGGCTGACGTGCTCCAGGGTGAGTGACATGGCTCGGCCTTTTTTATTTTTGGAGTCAAGCGACCGGAGCGGTAAAGCGACAAACATGCCAAAAATTTCAAGTGGTTGATTCAGCTGGATTTTGCGAAAAATCGCTGACCCTGAAGGTTCGTTGCTGAACACAAATGAACAACCGCAAATGAACAACTGAACAGTCAGGCGATTGACAATGAACAATAGTGAACAACACTCTATGAACGTTCATACACCCTGTAGGAGCCCGGCTTGCCGGCGATGGCGTCTTCGAAACCGCTATCGCCGGCAAGCCGGGCTCCTACAGGTATGTGGCGCGTCCGGATCATCACATGCGTCCCGATGTGGTGTGCGTAGACCCATAAAAACAATAAAAGCTTGTTCAGAGATCGACTGCCATGGCCGCACCCGCCCCGCCATTGTCCCACGACGCCATCATCCAGGACTCCTGGTCCCGCTGCCGCGCGTTCGGCCTCAATCATCAGAGCACGCCCGCGTTCGACCAATTACCCGCCGAGGGCATCGCGCATTTGCTGGAAGAGCAGCATTCACTGGTGCAGACCACCCACCAGGAAGTGCTGCCCTATTACGAAAACATCCTGAGCAATTCCAACTGCCTGATCATGCTCGCCGACAACCAGGGCCAGGTGCTCACGTCATGGGGCACCCAGCGTTTCATCGAACCGAAACTGGCCCGGGGTTTCAGCGCCGGCGCCAGCTGGATCGAACGCTGCAGCGGCACCAACGCCATCGGCACCGCCCTGGCCTGCGAACAGGCGGTGCACATCGAGCACGACGAACATTTCCTCAAGGCCAACCGCTTCATGACCGGTTCCGCCGCGCCGATTTTCGACGCCGAGCGCAAGGTCATCGCGGTGCTCGACGTGTCCAGCGACAGCTACCTGCCGCCCTCCCACACCTTGGGCATGGTCAAGATGATGAGCCAGACCGTGGAGAACCGGCTGATCCTCAACCTGTTCCACGGCCAGCATTTCCAGCTGACCTTCAACACCGGCCTGAACAACCTTGACAGCCAGTGGGCCGGGCTGCTGATTTTCGATGAGAGTGGCCAGGTGCTGTCCGCCAACCGCCGCGCCGATAACTTGCTCGGCGTGCGACTGTCGCGGGTCAGTGTAGAGAGCCTGTTCAAGGTGTCGCTGCTGGAACTGCTCAACCAGCCCGATGGCTTGCCCTTCGCCTTGCAGACTTCAGGGCGCAATCGCTTTCAATGCCTGTTGAAACGGCCGCAGCAGGCATCAATACAACCCCGGGTGTTCGCCGAGCCGGTTGCAGCTGCACCCGCGACCATCAGCCTCAGCACGCTGCATTTCGGCGACAGCCGTGTGGAAAAGGCCGTGCGCCAGGCCGAGCGCCTGCTGGAAAAAGACATTCCCCTGCTGATCCACGGCGAAACCGGGGTCGGCAAGGAAGTATTCGTCAAAGCCCTGCACCAGGCCAGCTCGCGTTGCAAACAGCAATTTATCGCCGTCAACTGTGCGGCGATTCCCGCCGAACTGGTGGAATCCGAGCTGTTCGGCTACGAAAAAGGTGCCTTCACCGGGGCCAGCCAGAAAGGCAGCATCGGCCTGATTCGCAAGGCCGACAAAGGCACACTGTTCCTCGATGAGATCGGCGACATGCCACTGCCGACCCAGGCGCGCTTGCTGCGGGTACTGCAGGAACGTTGCGTGCAACCGGTGGGCAGCAGCGAGTTGTTCCCGGTGGACATCCGCATCATTTCCGCGACCAATCGTTCGTTGCGTGAGCAGGTGCAGTTGGGGCGGTTTCGCGAAGACCTGTATTACCGCATTGGCGGTTTGACCCTGGAACTGCCGCCGCTGCGGGAACGCAGCGACAAGCAGGCACTGTTCAAACGCCTGTGGGAACAGCATCGCGAACCCACGCAGTGGGCAGGCTTGAGCCAGGAGGTGCTGGCGCTGTTCGAGCGGCATCCGTGGCCGGGGAATCTGCGTCAGGTCAGCAGTGTGATGCAGGTGGCGCTGGCCATGGCCGAGGAGCAACCGGTGCGGGCCGAGCATTTGCCGGATGATTTTTTTGTCGATCTGGAGATGGAACCGGTGGAGGCGCCGGAGCCGATTGCCGTTGACCTCAATGATGCCGAGGATTTGAATCGACAGTTGCAGGCGGCCGGGGGAAATATTTCGTATCTGGCGCGGCGGTTGGGGGTTAGTCGCAATACGCTTTACAAGCGGTTGCGGCAGTCGGAGAGTTAAAGGCCAGATCAAAAGATCGCAGCCTGCGGCAGCTCCTACAGGGTGTACGCGATCCCACTGTAGGAGCTGCCGCAGGCTGCGATCTTTTGATCTTGAAAAAAAACCCGCACAAGGCGGGTTTATAGTTACAACGGATCAAGCAATCAGTCAGCCAACCGCCAGGTCGTCCCACCCTTGCCATCTTCCAGCACCACACCCATGGCCGTGAGCTGATCACGAATACGGTCAGACTCAGCCCAATCCTTACCAGCCCTGGCCGCCAGCCGCGCAGCAATCAGCGCTTCAACTTCAGCCGCATCCACACGCCCTTCAGCGCCGGCCTGCAAGAAGTCATCAGCTTCCAGCTGCAACACCCCCAACACACTAGCCAGTTCTTTCAAACGGGCTGCCAGACCCGCCGCCGCATTGAGATCGCTCTCACGCAGGCGGTTGATCTCACGCACCATCTCGAACAGCACCGCACAGGCTTCCGGTGTGCCGAAGTCGTCGTTCATCACCTGGGTGAAACGCTCGACGAAGGCTTCGCCGCCAGCCGGAGCAACAGCCGGCAGACCTTTCAACGCATGGTAGAAACGCTCCAGGGCGCCCTTGGCGTCCTTGAGGTTGTCTTCCGAATAGTTGATGGCGCTGCGGTAG
>Ga0160460_100308_pt1 | contig 36015 bp, 34 predicted proteins | sample HID1973M_E6MG_FD_108238 | JGI IMG/M metagenome (GOLD analysis project Ga0160460, IMG submission 108238) | Enriched mosquito-associated microbial communities from UW Madison campus, WI, USA - HID1973M_E6 MG | ecosystem: Host-associated > Arthropoda: Insects > Digestive system > Unclassified ... | reverse complement strand
CGAGATGTTCTACAACCCGATCCGCCGGCACGGTTCCGCTGGCGGGGTGTCACCGGTAGAGTTCGAACGGCGCTACGCGCAACGCGGCAACTGAGTGTCTACGGAACCCTGGCCGGTCCATCCGAACTCATCAGGCCTTCCGCTCATTAGGGAACAACAATCCTCGAAAATAGGCACGCATATCCTCGTTCCCGGCGGGCTCATCAAGAAAGAACCCTGTCTCAATGCGCTTCAGCATGGACTCTCGTCCGCCAAATTGCTCAAGCAACATATCCATCTTGTCTTGTTCCCCACCGACGACAGTCAACTCCGGGTCCGCCCAACATCCAAAATTTCCCGAATCACTTGCCATCTTGTACTCCAGAGAAAAACCATCCTTAGACCGCATGAAACTGGAGTAGTCGTCCCAAACAAAATCAACGCTCGCAACGTCGCTCCGCCCCTCCAAAGCAAAGCAATCGCCCATTATGAGGAGCTTTGACTCCCGAGAAGGGTTGAATACAAGCGATGCCTCGTGGAAGAAGCGCTCTGGCATGCGTGCTCCGTCATACGAGTTCCGTTCGAAGGCCACTGCGAGCCAGTTTTGATTCCTGAAAGGAAACCCGGGAAAAATGCGACTTGCGAAAAGACCAGTGATCATATCGTTGGTCACTTCTTTTTCTCCGGATAACGCACTGTTGTCACAACCTTTCCATTGGCGTCCTGTACTTTCACAGTAGGCGTGCCTTGTGGGTAGTCTGCACTCTTAGTGCTTGGGTGCGTTTCAATGGTTCCGCCACCCTCCAGGTCCTTGACACGAACTCCGTCTCTAGGGCTGCGTTCATTTGAACCTTCGACGCTATCGAAAGCGCCATCAGCCCCTGCTTGCCCGCCAGAGCCTTCCCGCTCGCCCTTTTCACCAGACCTGCCCTCTGCGGGCTTGGTACCGTCGCGAACCTTATCACCTGCGGAATCTGGCGTATCGGCACGCTGGATGAGGCCTTCAAGACCAATGCTTCTAGTCCAGCCGCAACAAAGCGAGCGCAAGCCGGGGCTCGATTCACCACTAACTTTCGCCAACGACGCCCAATTCAGGGTTCACATTTAAGGCTGACCACTCCCACTTTTCCATCTTTTGGGGTTGCCGAGATCCAGCAACCATCCCCATAGACGAGAAGCTCACCCTTAAGGTATCTGGCCCCATGGGTTTCACCAAACTTCTTAACGGCATCGAAGCTCATCCCAGGACATAACCAATCATCGAAGCAGTAATTGGACCCCGCTGACTCAATTCCGGCAACAATGTTGCTTTCGTCAAACTGAACCTTAATTCCTCGATAATAGAATTCACGAACGATGAAGCCTTCAAGCCTCTTCACCGAAAGAGGCTTTCCAAGGCTCTTTTCCACTTGGGAAATGCTGTCTCCGAGCTTTATGGGGCCCACCTGCATGACATCTTGCGGCGCTGCTACCGCAGAGAATACCAGCCATGAGGCAGCACAGAGAAATACCCAGCTATTTGGGGTCTTTTTCATATTGATAATTGAAATATTTTGTCGGATCTTGTGGAACGCCATTCAGGCGAACTTCGAAATGTAAGTGAGGATCGGCTCCCGGCGGCAGATTTCCGGAACTCCCTGTCGTTCCAATGACTTGACCTCCACTAACCAATTGCCCGCTATTGACGTTCTCACTTCCGAGGTGGGCATACCGTGTTGTCAGACCATCGCCATGATTTATATCGATGTAATCACCATATCCCGTGGGATTGCTTTTTACGGCCACCCTGCCGAAGCCTGCCGCTTTCACTTCTGTCCCTGGTGGCTCGTCGATATCGATGCCCTGGTGGCGCCGCGCGCCTCCGCTTCTCAGTTTCTTCGATCCATCGGGATCAAAGCCGCCGTCCGCTGTTCTATTCTCCGGATTTTTCTTGTTGATCGCGCCTTCCACTGGCTTATTAGTCAGACGAACGCCAGGCTGATCGTCCCCTGCTCGCACGATCGGGGGGCCTGCCACGCGGCCAGATCCGTCGCAAGCGCCGATATGAGTTCCTACGCACCTGCCGTCAGGATCTTTGAATCGATATGGATTGTCGTTGGCATACCATACTCGATTGAAGGTTCCTGCAGAGGAGTACGTGCTGACGGGGTCAATCGAAAGAAAGATTCCCAGGCTGGCGTCTTAGTACCGCTGCTGCATGTAAGTCAACCCCGTCGCCAAATCCTCCACATGCCCGGTAAACCCCGGCCCATCCGTCGGCCCGTGCGCGATCGGCGCACCATACGGCTCATACACCTGCCGCTCGATCACCGCCCCGGACGCATTGGTCGTCGCCACCGGTGAGCCCAGCGCATCGGTATGGATGTACTCCACGATTGTCGTCTGCGCCAAGGCAGCCGTGGCGACTCCCAGCCAGGCCAAGCCGGCGAGCATCATCTTCCTGATCATAGCGCCCATCTCCATGGCCAGCCTCACAGCGGATTGTCCAGATCAACGAAGCCCTGCTCGTAGGAAGCCGAGTAGGCCGAACAACCACTGGCATTGCAGGCCCGCACCATGTGAGCCGGTGCGCAATAGTTGGCATTCGCCGCGCTGATCTTGGTGAGCGGGCCGCTGTACTGGACCAGACCATTGGCTGTGACCACGAAGTCATAACTGGTGGCGCCGGGCGAGGCAGTCCATTCGTGGTCACAGCGGATCTTGGTTAGCGTGCCCTGCTTCCACTGGAACTTGGCTGAGCTGATGATCGTCGGTGTGGGCGGCGGCGGATTGACCGAAATCGTTCCGGTGTTCGAGTACCCGCTGCAACCAGCCGCATTGCACGCCTGTACGCGGTAAGCGTAGCTGCCCAGCGTGACGCCGCCGAAGCTACGGCCGGTGGAGCCATCGCTCTGGATCAGGCCCCAACCCCCACCATTGACACTTTGCTCCAGGTTATAGGTCACGGCCATCGCGACCGGGTTCCATGTGACCGAGTAGCTGCCGGTGGTGCTGCTGGCGGGCACACTCAGGCTTGTTGCAGCCGGCGGTTGGATGACGCCAACGTTGGTCGTACCGGAGAACGGACCGCAACCCGCGCCGTTGCATGCCTGGACACGGTACGCGTAGTTGCCGGTCGCCTTGCCGGAGAAAGCCTGGCTTAGCTGGGCGCCGTTGATAACGATGACTCCGTTCTCCTCCAATCTATAGCTTGTGGCGTTACTGATGCCGCTCCAGCTCACGGTATAGCTGCCACCCAGGCTCTGAGCCGGCGCGGAAATTCCCGGTGCGCTGCCTGGCGGATAGTAGACCTGGGTGCTGGCGGCACCTGAAAGCGGACCACAGCCGGCCGGATTGCACCCGCTTACACGGTAGGCATAGGTGCCGGCACCCCGGCCACTGAAGGCGGCCGCGCTTGCCGCGGTGTTCTGCACCTGCGTCCACCCACCGCTGTTGATGCTTTCCTCGAGCTTGTAGGTCGCCGCACCGGCGATGGTGCCCCAGCTCACGGTGTAGTTTCCGTTGGGCGACTGCGCTGGCAGGCTGATGCCGGTAGCCGTCGAAGGCGGCAGTTGCACGACCGCGTTGGTGGTGCCGCTCCAGCCACTGCAGGAAGCGTCATGACAGGCACGGACCCGATAGCCATAGGTGGCACCGGCTTTGCCCGTGGCCGCCCAGGACAGTGCCGCACCGGTGTAGCGCGCTGTCCATGCCCCACCGTTGGTCTGCTCCTGCAGCTCGTAGCTGGTCGCATAGGACACCGAGTTCCAGCTGACGGTATAGCTCCCGTTGCTACTGTAGGAGGGCACCGTCAGGGCCGGAGCCACTGGTGCCACCACGGTGGTCACCCTGGCGACCAGGCTACCGTTGAGCTGGATGTACTCGTAGTTCTTGCCTTCGCGGCCATTCTCCTGACGCCGCAGGGCGCCGTCCTGGCCATACATCGAGAGGATGTTCGTCCCCGCGGATTCGACTGCTACCACCCGCCTGCCCTGTGCGTCGTAGCGGTACGACGCCTTTCCGGGCACGTTCCACCTCGGCCTGGATGACGACTACAGGCAATTCAGTGCCGTCCTCAAGCTGCTGGTACGCACAGCAGGGCAGGCTGACGCTCGCGGCGGTTGAAGGTCCGTCGATATAGAACACCGCGATGCCGCCAGCAACGTCGGCTTTGGTGGCCGGACGTCCGCGAATGCAAGGAATGGCCCGCCACTCATTTGCAGAAATTTCGCCCCAAAGCTGGAACATGGCGCGCGCTCCTTAAGGTCTGCTTCGGGTCGTCAGCGAAACTTCCGAGCTGGCGGGGGAGGTACCTGAGGACATGTGGCCACTGTACCGGGGTGGGCGGGATCCTCCCGCGGGGCCGTTCAGGCGTCGGGGCCCGCCGGAACGGCTTGACACCCCTGACGCGGTTCGGCCAATTTCCGCCCTTCACCCGCCATGCGACGGCCGCCATGCGACGCGAGATCGCCATCGTCGTTTTCCCCGGTTTCCAGCTGCTGGACGCGGCCGGTCCGGTTGCCGTGTTCGAGATGGCCGAGCGCTTCCGGCCCGACAGCTATGCGATCCAACTGCTGGCGCCCGGCGGTGGCGTGGTGCGCAGCTCGTCGGGGGTGTGCCTGGCGGCGGCGCCGATGGAGCCGCGGCATTTCGATACGGTCATCGTCTCCGGCGGCAATCTGCCACAGCTGGAGGAAAGCCAGGCGGACATCGTGCCCTGGCTCGGCGGGGAAAGTTGGCGGCGGATCGCCGGAGTGTGCTCCGGGGCGTTCTTCCTGGCCGAGACCGGACTGCTCGATGATCGCCGCGCGACCACCCACTGGGCTGCCGCCGAACTGTTCCGCCAACGCTATCCGAAGGTGCGCCTGGATGCGGACCGGATGTTCGTGCGCGATGGCCAGGCATGGACGTCGGCGGGCATTGCCGCCGGCATCGACCTGGCCCTGGCGCTGGTGGAGGACGACCTCGGCCCCGGCGTCGCTCGCCGCGCGGCGCAACAGCTGGTCGTGCACCAGCGCCGGCATGTCGGCCAGTCGCAGTACTCGGTGCTGGTCGAACAGGGCGGGCGTACCGGGCGCTTCGGCGAACTGGTGCGCTGGATGCGCGCGCGCATCGCCGAGCCGATGCCGGTGGAGCGGCTGGCCGAGCGCGCGGCGATGAGCCCGCGCCATTTCGCCCGCGCCTTCGTCGCCGAGATCGGCGCCACGCCGGCCAAGGTCGTCGAAGGCCTGCGGCTGGAGGCGGCACGCGTCGCGGTGGAGACCAGCCACCTCAACATGGACCACATCGCCGCCTCGACCGGCTTCGGCGATGCCACCCGCATGCGGCGCGCGTTCGTGCGCGCCTTTGGCGCCTCGCCACAGTCGCTGCGTCGCGGCGCCGGCGCCTGAGTGTCGCGGCCGGCTGGCCGTTTTTGTCCGGAAATTGTCCTTGCCGCGATCGCACTGGCACTCGCTAAATGCACACGTTGGATCCCCGGCCACGGCCCTTCCACGGTCCCGCGGCCAGCCCTCCCCCTACGCTTCGTGAGGATTCGCATGCGCCTGATCCCGCTGTTTTCCGCATGGCTGCTGTGCGCCGGTGTCGCCCAGGCCGCCGCACCGGCGCCGAAGTCCGCCGATACGCGACTGGACCATGTCCTGCTGTGGGGCCGCAGCATCGACGAGGCCACGGCGGTCATGTCGGTGAAGCTTGGCTTCCAGGTCCGGCCCGGGCGCAATCCCGGCGGCGTAGCCAACCGCTACATCCGATTCTCCGACACCAGCTTCATCGAGCTGCTCGGCGTCACTCGCCCGGACCCGGAGTTCGACCCCGGCATGAAGGAAGACCAGCAGGCCCTGAAGGGCGGCCCGGGCTCGCGTACGTTCGGCTTCCGCACTTCGTCGCTGGATACCCTGCATGCCTCGCTGGAAGCGCTGGGTTACGCCATTACTCCGTTCTTCTCCGGGCCTGACAGCCACAAGCCCGGCTGGCGGCTGTTCGCCTTCGAGCGCGCGCCCCTGTCGAGCAACACCTTCTTCATCGACTACGCCACCGACTACGCGCCTGACCAGTTCGACCCGGCCAACCGCGACGACTATCGCGTTACCCGCGAGCACCCCAATGGCGCGCGCGCACTGTCGTCGATCTGGCTGGTCTCCGCCGACGCCGAGTCCGATCGTGATGCACTGGAGAAGATGGGCTTTGGCCACGCGGTCGCGGTGAAGCTGCCCCAGCTCGGCGCGAAGGGCTACTGCGTACCGGTCGGCCCGACCGCGCTGCTGGCGCTGCAACCCGATGGCGCCGGACTGGCCGGCAAGGTGATGGCCGATGGCGGGCCGCGCGTGCTCGGCGTCAGCTTCGAGGTCAGCGACCTGGGCCGCGCGCAGCGCTGGGTCGAGCGCGGCTACGAAGGCAAGCTGGCGACCTACCACGGGTTGTGGGGCGAGTCGGTGCTGGCGCCCACGCAGGCCGATCTCGGCCTGTCGATCGAGTTCCATGCCGCGCAGGCCGGTGGCGCGTCCTGCGGCGCCTGACGCAATCCGCAGCGCGGGTTGCGCCTGCGGGGTTTGCCGCGCAGGCCTCGGTCGCCGGAGTTACTTGCCGATCACCCGGCGGAACGGCGGCAGTGCATCGATGATGCGGCGGCCGTAGCGGCGGGTCAGCAGGCGCGAGTCGAGGATGATCACCCGGCCATGGTCGGTGGAGCTGCGGATCAGGCGTCCGGCGAACTGGGTCAACGTGCGCAGCGCGTGCGGAATCGCGATCAGGTTGAAGGCATTCTGGCCGCGACTCTCCAGCCACTCGCCCAGGGTCGCGGTCTGCGGGTCGGTCGGCACCGCGAACGGCACCTGGGTGATGACCACCGTGGTACAGGCCTCGCCCGGCAGGTCCAGGCCCTCACCGAAGGAATTGAGCCCGAACAGCACCGAGCCCTCGCCCGCCGCGATCCGCCGCAGGTGCTCGCCGATCAGCTGCGACTTGTTGCCATCACCCTGCACCAGCACGCGGTTGCGCTGGGTGATCGGCAGCAGGTCGGCGACCTTCTCCATCTTCCAGCGCGAAGTGAACAGCACCATGCTGCCCTTGCCCCAGTCGAGTTCACGCACCAGGTAGCGCGCGACTTCCTTCGGATGGCCGTCGCGGTCATCCGGGGTCACCGGGAAATCCGGCACGATCAGCTCGGCCTGGTTGGGCAGGTCGAACGGGGATTCCAGCGACACCAGTTCGGCATGCGCGGGCAGGCCGTTGTCGATCGAGAAGGCCTGGAAGTCGCCGCCACCGGTGAGCGTGGCCGAGGTCATCACCACCGAATCGACCTCGCTCCACAGCAGCGAACGCAGCACGTGCGCGGCCGAGACCGGCGAGCAGTGGCAGACCAGGTCGCCATCACGCGACAGGGTCACCCAGCGCGCCATCGGCGGCTGGCCTTCCTTGTCCTCGCGGCGCCAGCCGGTCCATAGCGCGTGCTGCTGCTCGACCATCTCCAGCGCCAGCCCGAAGCTGCGCTGCAGCCGCTCGCGCGCGGTGTCTTCCGGCTTGCCCTTGGCGACCAGCCCGTGCGCGGCGTGCACCCAGTTGTACAGCGCGCGGGTCTGCTCGCCGAGCTCCTCGATGGCTGGCATCCAGCCCGGTGGCAACTGGCCGTTGGGTGCGCGCCACATCGGCTCGCGCTCGCCGGCATCGGGCTTCCAGCTGCGCTCCACTTCAACGTGGAACTGCTTCAGGCGCTTGGATACGTCGGCCGCGAGCTCGACCGCCTCGTTCGGCAGCAGCGTACCGATACGGTCCTTGTCGACCGCGCGGTACGCGGCGGAGATCAGGATCTGCAGGCGGCCGGTGCGCTTGGCCATGTCGTCCAGCGGCAGGCTGGCGGCGCCCTGGTCGATCGCCACGCCGGCCACGTGATGGCCTTCGTCGAGCACCAGCAGCATGTCCGAGGGCGGTGCGATCAGCGGCTGCCCGTTGTCCGAATCGCCCAGCTGCAGCGCAGACATCAGCAGGGCATGGTTGGTGACCACGATCTGCGCTTCGCGCACGTCGTTGCGCGCACGCAGCACCGGGCACTGCGCGGCGTGGCCGCAGCGGCGGCCGGCACAACCGGACGCCGGGGTGGTGATGCGCATGCGCAGCGGCGGCGAGACGGTCTCCGGTGCCTGGTCGAGGTCGCCGTTCCAGCTGCGGTCGGCGAAGGCGCGCGAGAGCTTGCGCGCGACCTCGGTGTCGGCCGGGCTCAAGGGCCGGTCATAGACCGCCTGGGCATCCTCGAACAGGGCATCCTGGCTGCTCTCGCCCTGCAGCTCGGCGGCGTTGCGCGTGCACAGGTAGCGGGTGCGGCCCTTGGCCAGGGCGACGGTCGCGTCCAGGCCGGTGGCCTTGAGGAACGCGGGGATGTCGCGCTCGACCAGCTGCGACTGCAGCGCCACCGTACCGGTGCTGATGACCAGCTTCTTCTTCGCCGCCAGCGCGATCGGCACGCCGGCGGTCAGGTAGCCCAGGCTCTTGCCGACGCCAGTCGGCGCCTCGGCCACGGCCACGCCGCCGGAGGTGGCCAACGCGCGCGACACCACCCCGATCATCCGGCTCTGGGCGCGGCGGGTGGTGAAGCCGGGGGTATTGGCCTGCAGCTTGGCATAGGCGTCGCGGATGCTCGCCTTGAGGGTGTCATCGAGCTTGCGCGATCCGGCGGCCTTGGCCGCGTCCGTCGGCGCTGCGGCCACTTCGTCGTTCATGCGGGCATTTTCTCATGCCCGGTCGCAGGAGGTGGGATCGGCGCTCGCGGCGGCGCTGAACGCGGGGCTCAGGCCGCGCCGGGCGTGCGCCGCACCTGCCGTGCCAGGCCCCAGCACAGCAGCAGCAGGCCAGCGCCCAGCAGCAGGTGCGAGACGAAGCCGGCCGTTCGCATGACCGCGCCCAGCTGCGACAGCGAGGCCGCCGCGCCGCGGGCGAGCATCACCACCGGCAGCATGCCCAGCAGCGCATCGACCAGCACGCTCGCCAGGCACAGCGCCAGGCCGAGCAGGCCCATCCGCCTGGCCGGGCTGCCCGGCGCGCGCAGCAACAGCGAGAAGCCGATGGCGATGGCGATGAACATCGGCAGGCGCCATAGCAGGGCGTCGAGCAGGGCCATCAGGCCGGCGGTGAGCATCGCGCTCAATCCTCGCCAGCCAGCAGGCGGGCATGTTGGCGCAGCTCGGCGTAGATCGCATCGGTCTGCGGACGCGTGCCATGCCACAGGTCGAAGGCCTCGGCGGCCTGTTCGACCAGCATCCCGAGGCCGTCGACGACATCGCGGCAGCCGGCCGCGCGCGCCCAGGCCAGGAAGCCGATCGCCGCCTCGCCATAGTTCAGGTCCACCGCCGCGGTCATGCTGTCCACCAGCGACAGCGGCAGCGAGAAGGCGCCCTCCTCGGTGCGTCCGGCAGCCGTGGCGTTGACGATCAGTTCGAAGTCGCCGAGATCACGCAGGTCTTCCCAATAGCGCGAATACGCCCGTTCCGGTTCACCCAGGGCATCGGCCAGGGCATCGGCGCGGGCCGGGCTGCGATTGACGATCACCATGTCGCGCACGCCGGCATCGAGCAACGCCGGTGCCACGCCGCGCGCGGCACCGCCGGCGCCAAGCAACAGCACGCGGCGGCCACGCAGGTCCAGGCTGTGGCGTTCGGTCAGGTCGCGCACCAGCCCGGCGCCATCGGTGTTGTCGCCATGCCAGCCGGCGTCGCGGCGCACCAGCGTGTTGACCGCGCCGGCACGCTCGGCACGCGGGCTGCGGGTGACGGTCAGCGCGAAGGCGTCTTCCTTCAGCGGCAGGGTCACGTTCGCACCGACGCCATTGCGCGCGGCCAGCTGCGACAACGCGGCCGGGAACTGCTCCGGCGTGGCGTCGATGGCGACGTATTCCAGGGCGATGCCCAGCTGGCGCCCGAAAGCAGCGTGGATGCGCGGCGACAGGGACTGGGCGATCGGATGGCCGAACACGGCGAAGCGGGACGGGGACATGGGGCCTCTCGGGTTGGCTAGACTGGGGCGCATCGACCAGGACACCGACATGATCCGCCGACTGCCGCTGCTTGCGCTCTGCACGAGTCTACTCTTTGCGCCGACCGCCTCGGGCCTGGCCGAGTTCGGCATCGAGGGCATGGGCGTGGTCTCCACGCCGGCCAACGAGGTCCGTGGCACGGTATCGCCGGATGGGCAGCGGATCATCTGGGGCAGCACCGACCGGCCCGGTGGCGCCGGCGGCTGGGACCTGTGGCAGGCGACGCTGGCCGGCACGCGCTGGAGCGACCCGCGGCCGCTGCCGCTGAACACTGCGGCCAATGAGTTCGATCCGTTCTTCAGCCCGGACGGACGCTGGTTGTACTTCTTCTCCAACCGCCCCGGCGGCCGTGGCGGTGATGACCTGTACCGCGCCGCGGTGTTGGCCGATGGCGGCTTCGGGCCGGCGCAGAACCTCGGCGCGGGGGTCAATACGCGCGGCGACGAATGGGCGCCGACGGTGTCTGCCGACGGCCAGCGGCTGCTGTTCGCCAGCAATGGCCATGGCGGCGCCGGCAAGCATGACCTGTTCGTCGCCCGCTGGGATGGCCAGGCCTTCGTCGATCCCACACCGCTGCCGGGGCTCAATACCACGGCCGAGGAGTTCGACGCCGCATGGCTGGGCGATGGCCGCGCGGTGGTGTTCGCGCGCTCGGACGATGCGGCCCGCGCGCCGGTGCGCCTGTGGGTCGCACAGTGCCGGCAGGGGCGTTACGCCGACGCCCAGCCACTGGCGCTGTCGTTCAATGGCGAAGCCGACACCACGCTGGGGCCGGTGCTCGATGCCAACAAGCCGGGCGAGCTGCTGGTCAGCGGCAGCGCGCGGGCACCGCGCGCCGGCAAGCTGGACATCTACCGGATGAAGGCGCCAGTGGCGACCGGCGACGACAGCTGCGGCGGCTGAAGGCCGCGCCTAGACCGGCGATTCGTACAGGTGCTGGGTCTTGCGCCGTTCGAAGCCCTGGGCCTCGTAGAACGGATGCGATTCGGCGCGCACGATGTTCGAACGCACCATCACCACGTCGCCGCCGTGTTCGCGCACCCACTGCCGCGCCGCATCGACCAGCCTGCGTCCCGCACCACTACGGCGCAGGCCGGCATCGACGACCAGCGCGGTGATCTCGGCGCGTTCGCCCAGGTCGAGCATCAGCCGCCGTTCCACCGCGACGAAGCCCTGCACCTGGCCATCGTCGCCCAACGCGAGGAAGACCGCGTGGCGCGGCAGCGCGGCCATGGCGCCAAGCCGCGTACCGACCTGCGCCGCCTCCGCCGGATAACCGAGCTGGGTCAGCAGGCCGGCGATCGCGGCCGCATCGGTCACATCGGCGCGCCGGATTCCGTTGGCGGGCATGCGCGGCTCAGCCTTCGCGCAGCCAGCGCGCGATCTGCGGCGCGAAATAGGTCAGCACGCCATCGGCGCCGGCACGCTTGAAGCCGATCATCGCTTCCATCACGCACTTGCGCTCGTCGAGCCAGCCGTTGGCCGCGGCGGCCTTGAGCATCGCGTACTCGCCGCTCACCTGGTAGGCGAACACCGGCACGCCGAATTCGTCCTTCACCCGGCGCACGATGTCCAGGTAGGGCATGCCCGGCTTGACCATCACCATGTCCGCGCCCTCTTCCAGGTCCAGCGCGATCTCGCGCAGCGCCTCGTCGCTGTTGGCCGGGTCCATCTGATAGGTCTTCTTGTCGGCCTTGCCGAGGTTGCCGGCGCTGCCGACCGCGTCGCGGAACGGCCCGTAGAAGGCCGAGGCGTACTTGGCCGAGTAGGCCATGATGCGCACGTCGAGCTGGCCGGCCTCGTCAAGCGCGCGGCGGATCGCGCCGATGCGCCCGTCCATCATGTCCGACGGCGAGACCACGTCCGCGCCGGCCTGGGCATGCGAGAGCGACTGCTTGACCAGCGCCTCGACGGTGATGTCGTTGAGCACGTAGCCGTTGGCATCGATGATGCCGTCCTGGCCGTGCGTGGTGTACGGGTCCAGCGCCACGTCGGTCATCACGCCCAGCTCGGGGAAACGCGACTTCAGCGCGCGGATCGCCCGCTGCGCCAGGCCGTCGGGATTCCAGGCCTCGGCCGCGTCCAGGCTCTTGCCGGCCGGGTCGATGACCGGGAACAGGTCCAGCACCGGAATGCCCAGTTCCAGCGCGTCCTCGGCGACCCTGAGCAGCTCGTCGATCGACAGCCGCTCGACCCCCGGCATCGAGGCGATCGGCGCCCGGCCGGCCAGCTCGTGGACGAACACCGGGTAGATCAGGTCGTCGGTGGTCAGGGTGTGCTCACGCATCAGCCGGCGGGAGAACTCGTGGCGACGCATGCGGCGGGGGCGGTAGTGGGGATGCGCCATCTCGGGCTCCTTTGTCGATCCGGGAATTATTGAAGCAGGTAGTCGCGCGGCTGCAGCGGCTCGGGCAGCGGCCGCTCGCCGAGCGCGTCGCGCAGGTCGATCTCGATACCGCGCACCAGTGCGTCCAGTGGCAGGTCGTTCTGGTCCAGGCCGAACGGCTCTTCCAGTTCGTCGCCGAGCTGGTCCAGGCCGAAGAACGCATAGGCCAGCACCGCCGACACCAGCGGCGTCCACCAACCCAGCGTGCCGGCCAGTCCGAACGGCAGCATCACGCAGAAGATCCACGCGCCACGGTGCAGCAACAGCGTGTAGGCAAACGGCAGCGGCGTGCCGGCGATGCGCTCGCAGCCGGCCTGGATCGAGGTCATGGCGGCGATGCGCGCCTCGAGCAGGCCATACAGGTAGGAGTCGATCCGACCCTGGCGACGTTCGCCGGCCAGCGCCTCGGCCATCATGCCCAGCAGCTGGTCGGGCACGTTGCGGCGCTCGCCCAGCTGCACGGCAGCCCCTTCGTCCAGCCAGGGGCGCGCGGCCGCGACCGCGTCGCGCCCGCGCAGCTTGGCGGCCAGGCTGGCGGAAAATCCGATCGCCAGATAGACGATACGCCGACGCAGCGCGGCATCGTCGGGCAGCAATGCGGCGCATTGGCGTGCCAGCATGCGTGATTCGACGATCAGCTGGCCCCAGAGCTTGCGCGCCTCCCACCAACGGTCGTGGCAGGCGTTGTTGCGGAAGCTGAGGAAGATCGACAGCACCAGGCCGAACAGGCTGAACGGTGCGATCGACAGCGCGCTGCCGCCGAACGGATGGTAGACCGCGGCCAGCCAGGACACCGCCAGCGAGAACAAGACGATCAACGCCACCTTGGGCGCGATCGCAGGCAGGATCGAACCACGGGTGATGTAGAGCAGCTGCCAGCCGTGGGGACGCGGACGCAGGATCATCGGGAAAGCGCCCGATCGCCCGGAAACCGGAACGAGGGCGTGGGCAATGGAACGGGGACGGGCATTTTACGCCCGTGGCCGCGCCGGCTGGCGCGACATCCGGTCGCAGTGCCGCAACGGCGTGTCCCGCGGCAGCTCAGAAGATTCCGCCACCCAGGCTCAACCGCAGCACGCCGACAATGATCACCAGCACGTTGAGCACCAGCCCGGTCTTGGCCCGGCCGCGGTTGCCCGGCGAGGTGAACAGGATGCCGATGGCGGCGATGATCGCGCCGATCGCCGCGAACGGGATCACGAACCAGTTGCCCCAGCCCAGCAAGGGGATGAAGGCGATGATCATCCAGATGATGGCGATGATCCCCCAGATCAGACTGATCAGACCCATGTACCGACTCCCTGCCAGCGTGGTTGCCGACACGATAGCCGTTCCGGCCCCGGGGTGGGTACGGCCGGGCGCCGACGCCCCCGTCACGATGCCGGCAGCAGGCTGCGCAAGTGGCCGCAGTCCGGCACGATTCAGTGCACCGGCGGGATCATCCGCCCACCGACAAGGGGGTATGCCATGAACATCAAGATCGCCACCGCCGCCTGCCTGGCCCTGGCCCTGGCCGGCTGCGCCAGTTCATCCCGGGTGATGATGGGCGCCGCCCGCGCGCCGATCGACCCGGCCCAGGTGCAGGTCTACCCGACCGCCCCGCCCGGATCGATGGAAATTGCGCAGATCGAGGCGACCAGCGCGGTCGGCTTCGGCACCCAGGGGCAGACCGATGCCGCGCTCAAGCGGCTCAAGGAAGAAGCGGCCAAGCTGGGCGCCAATGGCGTGGTGGTGATGGGCGTGGGTTCCGGCGGCGCGCCGGCCGCGGTGTCGGTGGGCGCCGGCAGCTGGGGATCCAGCGTAGGCGGCGGTGTCGGCATCGGCATCCCGACCACCCAGAAGCACGCCGCCGGCGTGGCGATCTGGGTGCCGCCGGGCACGCCGGCGCAGCCGGTGCCGACGCCGGTTCCGGCCCCGACGCCCGAGGCAGACCGGTAACCGCGGTGGCCCGGGCGTCGCGACCGCGACGCCCGGCCCGGCTCAACCCTGCTTGCCGGCCGCCTTGCCCAGCTGGGCGGGGATGAAGACTTCCTCGACCGCCTTGGCCAGCTGGTCCGGCGGCAGCAGGCCCTGGTCGAGCAGGAAGTTGTTGAACTTCAGGCGGTCGAACTTCGGCCCCAGCGCCAGCTCGGTGCGCATGCGCAGTTCCAGGATCCGGGTATAGCCGTAGAAGTAGCTGCCGGCCTGGCCGGGCGAGTTCACCATGTAGCGATCCAGTTCCTGGCGCGCCATCGCCGGCGACAGGCCGACCTTGCCCTCCAGTACCTGGCGCGCGCTCTCGCGATCGATCAGGCCGAGATTGAGCATCGGGTCGAGCATCGCGCGCGCGGCACGGAGCAGGCGGAACTGCAGGGCGATCAGCTGCCCGTCCAGTGGCTCGTACGGCACCATCTCGGCCTCGGCATACAACGCCCAGCCTTCGACGTTGACCGAATTGAAGGCGAACATGCTGCGCGCCAGCGACACGCCGCGCTCGACCATCGCGGTGAACTGCAGCTCATGTCCGGGACGGCCCTCGTGCGCACTCAGCGTCCATGCCGCCGAGCCGAAGTTGAAGTCGTCGTACAGCTCCTTCTTGCCGCTGCCGGCATCCGGGTTGCCCAGCGGCAGCACGAACTGGCCCTGCTGGCCGGTGTTGCCGACCAGCGGCGCCGGCAGGAAGTGCGGCGCCGGCGAGGCGGCGCTTTCGGCCGCCGAGCCCAGGCGCATCTGCATCGGCCGCTGCGGGACATCGACGATGCCCTGCTTGCGGATGATCGGGTCGATCTGGTCGATCACGCCGCGGTAGTAATGCTCCAGCTGGTCGTCGGCGATCTTGCTGCCCTTCAGTGCGCGGATCACGTCGACATAATCGCCGCCCTCCGGCAGGCCCTTGGCCTTGGCCACCAGCGGCGCGAGCTGGCGCATCGCCGCACGGGTTTCCATGAACTCGACCTGGGCACGCTTGATCAGCTCCTCCGGCGCGATGCCGATGCCGACCTGCTTGAGCTGGAAGGCATACAGCGCCGGCGGCAGGCGGGCATCCTCGCGCGCCTTCGGCAGCACCTGGGTGCGGGTCCAGTCGGCATAGGCCTGCAGCTGGGTGGCGGTCGCCTGCAGGGCCTCGTCGGCGCCGGCGACCTGGTACTTGCCGAACAGGTCCTTGATGCCCTGGATGTAGGTGTCCACGTTCGCCAGCGCCTGCTCGACCTCGCGCCGCGTCGGCTGCAGCAGCTGCGGGTTGGACAGGCGCTCGGTATAGCGCGCCTTGGCCAGGTCGGTCATCGGCGTGCTGCCCGGGGCCAGGCCGACATAGGCCTTCAGGCGCGCCAGCGCACTGGCCCGGCGCTCCGGCGGGGTCTGGTCGGACAACAGGCCGTTGATGCCGCTGAAGACGTTCTGCGGCACGTCGATCCACGGCAGCAGGTAGCGCTCGCTGAGCTCGCTGCCCTCGACCTCCTGGTCGATGGCGGCGATCAGGATGGACAGGTCCTGGCGGACGTTGTTGTCCTTCTCCACCGCCAGCTTGCCCTGCAGCTCGGTGCGCGCCTTGGCCAGCGCGGCCCGGTAGCGCGCCTCGCGGTCCGGGCCCAGGTCGGTGACCTTGTCGTCGAAGCCGGGCACGCCGAAGAAGCTCAGCTGTTCGGGCATGAACGGACCCTGCGCACGCAGCAGGATCTGCGCGAACTCATTGCTGCGCGCGACCCAGGCCTGCGGCGCCGGGCTGGCGGCCTTGGCCGCGGGCGCGGCCTGGACGGCGAGCGGCAGGGGCGCGAGCAGCGCCAGCGAAACGGCAAGGACGAGGGGCTTCATGGGCGGCGGTTCCGGGAAGTGGATGAGCGCACGCTACGCGCGCCCGATACGGGCGGCAATCTCCCGAAGGTCATGGGGCCTGGCCCCTCGGCGCGTGGCCCCGACGCCGTGCGGCCGGGGCCCCCGAAGCCTGCCGCGCAAGCTTCGCCCCCCGCTTCCGGTTCGCCGTGCGCCAGCGGGAAACCCGCGAGTGCACGCGGCGTCAGCGCCGCGGCCTTACTTCAGGCAGCGATCGATGAAAGCCTCGGCGGTCCTGTAGCGATGCAGCGCGTTGCTGCCCGACAGGCCGTGCTTGGCACCGGGGTAGGTCATCAGCTCGAAGGGCGTGCCGCGCTTCTGCAGCTCGCTCATCAGCGAGGTGGAGTTGGTGAACAGCACGTTGTCGTCCGCCATGCCGTGGATCAGCAGCAGCTTCGACTTGAGGCCATCGAGGTGGCTGGCCACGCGTGCTTCGCGATACCCGTCCACATTGGCCGCCGGCAGGTTCATGTAGCGCTCGGTGTAGTGCGTGTCATACAGCGCCCAGTCGGTCACCGGCGCACCGGCGACGCCGCAGGCATAGGCTTCGCTGTGCCTGGACAGCAGCATCAGGGTCATGTAGCCACCGTTGGACCAGCCCTGCACGCCGATGCGCGCCGGATCCACCCACGGCTGCGACTTCAGCCAGGCCACGCCACGCAGCTGGTCATCCACTTCCACCGTGCCCTGCTTCGCGTACAAGGCACCGCCGAAATCGCGACCACGGCGCGGCGTGCCGCGGTTGTCCAGGGTGAATACCACGAAGCCCTGCTGGGCCAGGTACTGGTTGAACAAGGCGTCGCCCTTGCCCGCCCAGGCGTTGGTCACCGTCTGCGAGGCGGGGCCGCCGTAGACGTAGACCATCACCGGGTACCGCTTCTTCGGGTCGAAGCCTTCCGGCTTGATCAGGCCGTAGTGCAGCGGCGTATGGCCGTCGGCGGCGGTGAGCGTGCCGAACTCGACCGGCCGCTGCGCCGCGCGATACTTCGCGTAGGGGTGCTGCGGGTCGGCCAGGTCGTTCTTCAGCAGCGTCGCGATCCTGCCGCCATCGGCACGGAACAGCTCGATCTGCGGTGGCGTGGTGGTATTGGACCAGTTGTCGACGTAGACGCTGGCGTTGCGGGCGAAGCTGGCGGCATGGGTGCCGTCGACCTTCGACAGCCGCTCGATCGCCCCGCCGGTGAGCGGCACCGAATAGATGTCCGTCTGCAGCGGCGATTCGCGGTTGCCGCTGAAGTACACCCGGCCGGCCTGCTCGTCGACGGCGAGCACGTCATCGACCACCCACTCGCCCGCGGTCAGCGGCTGCAGCGAGGCGCCATCCTCCGAGGCCAGGTACAGGTGCTCGAAACCACTACGCTCCGATCCCCACAGGAAGCGGCCGTCCTTGAGGAAGCGCAGATGGTGGTTGAGCGGCACCCAGGTCGGGCTGGTCTCGGTGGCCAGCACGCGCTGCCGCCCACTGGCCAGGCTGTCCTCGACCAGTTCCAGGTGCTTCTGGTCGCGGCTCTGGCGCTGGAAGGTCAGGCGCTGCGGATCGCGCCAGTCCACGCGGGCCAGGTAGATGTCCTGGTCATTGCCCAGATCCACCCAGCGCGGCTTGGCTCCGCTCCTGGGCGCGATCGTGCCCAGCTGCACGCGCACGTTCGGCTGGCCAGCCTGCGGGTAGCGCTGCGACACCACGTCGGTGTGGTCGGCGTAGACCTCGTAGCGCTTCTGCACCGGCACCGACGATTCGTCGATGCGGGCAAAGGCGATCGCCGAATCGTCCGGCGCCCACCAGTAACCGGTATGGCGGTCCATTTCCTCGTCGGCGACGAACTCGGCCACGCCGTTGCCGATGGTCTCGCTGCCGTCGGCGGTCAACTGGACCTGCCTGCCACCGGCCAGGTCGATCACCCACAGGTTACGGTCGCGCACGAAACTGACGTAGCCGCCCTTGGGCGAGATCTTCGGATCGGTGGCGAAGCCTTCGCCGTGGGTCAGCTGGCGCACCGCCGCGCCGCCCTGCTTGCCGAGGTCGTACAGGTACAGCTCGCCGCCGAGCGGGAACAGCAGCGAACGGGCGTCCGGTGCCCACTGGTAATCGACGATGCCACCATAGGCGGCGATGCGCTGGCGTTCACGACGTGCCTTTTCCTCGTCGCTCAGCTTCTCGCCGCCGGGCAGCACGACCTTCGAATCGACCAGCAGCCGGGTCTGGCCGCTGGCGATGTCGTATTCCCACAGGTCCAGCTGGTTGCGGTCGCTGTCCTTGCCGCGCAGGAAGGTGACGCGCGAGCCGTCGGGCGCGACCTGCGGCTTCATCAGGGTCGGCCCCGACAGCGGCAGCGGACCGGTGATGGCTTCAAGGGTGAGTTTTTCGGCGTGGACGGGAGCGGCAGTGGCGAGCATGAGGGCGAGCGAGGCGAACAGATGGCGCATGGAAGGAAGATCTCGGCGGTCGGGACGGGGCCCGGGTTGGATCGTGGACGGGATGCGGCTTACTTCTTGCCGAACAGATGCCTGCGCTCTTCCTCGGTCAGCGGCTTGCCGGCGTTCGGATTGACCTGGTCCTTCAGCGCATAGGCGCGCGCGGTCGCAGGACGGGCGGCGATGGCGGCCTGCCAGCGGACGACGTTCGGGAACGGCGCCAGGTCCAGCGGGGCACCGCCGTAGGGATTGATCCACGGATAGATCGCCATGTCGGCGATGCTGTAGTCCCCGCCGGCGACGAAGGCTTGGGTGGCCAGCTGCTTGTCGAGCACGCCCAGCAGGCGCAGCACCTCGTTGGTATAGCGCTCGATCGCGTAGGGAATCTTTTCCGGTGCATAGACATTGAAATGGCCGTACTGTCCGGTCATCGGCCCCAGCCCGCCCATCTGCCACATCAGCCACTGGTTGACTGCGACCTTCTGTCGCACGTCGCCGCCGAAGAAGCGCCCGGTCTTGTTGGCCAGGTAGAGCAGGATCGCCCCGGACTCGAACACGCTGATCGGCGCGCCGCCATCGGCAGGCGCATGGTCGACGATCGCCGGCATCTTGTTGTTGGGCGAAATCGCCAGGAATTCCGGCTTGAACTGGTCGCCACCGCCGATGTTGACCGGCTTGACGCTGTATTCCAGCCCGGCTTCTTCCAGGAACAGGGTGACCTTGTGCCCGTTCGGCGTGGGCCAGTAGTACAGGTCGATCATCGCGCGCACTCCTTGGAAGGGAGGCGGCAGTGTAGCGCCGCCCCGGCTTGGCAGGGCCGCACGGGGGCCGTTACCCTCCCCCATCCCCTGTTACGAGCTGTTCCGCGCATGTCGTCCACGCCGCCCCGCCTCAGCCCCATCCCCACCCTGATCTTCGCCTCGCGCTGGCTGCAGCTGCCGCTGTACCTGGGCCTGATCCTCGCCCAGGGCGTCTATGTCTTCCTGTTCGGCAAGGAACTGTGGCACCTGATCCACGAGGCCCCGAGCCTGGGCGAGCAGCAGATCATGCTGATCGTGCTCGGTCTGATCGACGTGGTCATGATCTCCAACCTGCTGGTGATGGTGATCGTCGGCGGCTACGAGACGTTCGTCTCGCGCCTTCGCCTGGAAGGCCACCCCGACCAGCCGGAATGGCTGAGCCACGTCAATGCCTCGGTGCTCAAGGTCAAGCTGGCGATGGCGATCATCGGCATCTCCTCGATCCACCTGCTGACGACCTTCATCGCCGCCGGCTCGCTGGGCGGCATGCCGCTGTGCCCGGGCGACAAGATGACCCTGGCCGCTTCACAGATCGGCGAGGCCAGCTGCTCGGCGCTGACCGCCGACGGCGTGATGTGGCAGACCATCATCCACTGCGTGTTCATCCTCTCGGCGATCGGCATCGCCTGGACCGACCGCCTGATGGCGGGGGCCGGCAATCACGCCGCTGCCCCGAATCACGCCGGCAAGGCGCACTGACGCACCCACCCGTGCGCCCGGTCACATATTGGCCGGGCGCCACTTCGCCGTTTCTTGCCCGCAACACCGCCGGCAATGCTAGATTGCCGGTCCGGCCGTTCGCTTTCGGGAGGGGGAGCGAGGGTCCGTCGGAACGTTCACCAGAATTCGGGGTCAAGGGGGAAACATGTTGGATGTGAGTCTGCGCCGCCCGGCACGCCTGGCCGTGCCAATGCTGTTGCTGGTGGCCCTGGCCGCCTGTTCGAACAAGGAAGAAGCACAGCCGGCGACGGATGCCGCCCCGGCCGCGGGTGCGGGTACGGCCGCCACCACCGCACCGGCCGCCAGCACCACGCCGGCAGCGACCACCGAGTCGGTGGTATCGCCGCAGGTGCAGTCGATGTCGGTGGACCAGCTGCGCGAGTCCGCCTCGCAGGCACTGCGGGACAACCGCATGTATGCGCCGGCCGGCAACAACGCGGTCGAGTACTACCTCGCGCTGCGTGACAAGCAGCCGCAGGACGCCACGGTCAAGAGCGCTCTCACCGACCTGCTGCCGTACACCCTGATCGCCGCCGAGCAGAGCACCAACCGCGAGGACTTCCCGGAAGCCCAGCGGCTGATCTCGCTGATCGAGAAGGTCGATGCCAGCGCCCCGGCGCTGCCGCGCCTGAAAGCCGGCGTGACCAACGGCATCCAGGGCGCGGCCACCCGCACCGCCCAGGAAACCGAACGCCTGAAGAAGCAGGGCGAGGAGAAGGCGCAGCAGCAGGTCGAGCTGAAGAAGCTGGCCGACCAGCAGGCCAAGGAGGCCGAGGCCGCCAAGCAGATCGCCGCCCAGCAGGAGGCCGCGCGCCAGCAGGCCGCCGAAGCGGAGCGGCAGGCCGCCGCCAAGCGCGAGGCAGACCAGCGCGCCGCCGCTGCCGCCAGACCCGCCACCCCGGCCCCGCAGGCCGCCGCCGCGGCAGCGGCCACGCTGCGCCCGATCAGCACCCCGGCCCCGCGCTACCCGCCGGAAGCCCTGCGTGCCGGCACGTCCGGCGAGGTGCTGGTGGAGATCACCGTCGGCACCGATGGCTCGGTCACCAACTCGCGCGTGCTGCGTGCCAACCCGGCGCGCGTATTCGACCGCGAAGCACTCAACGCCACCAAGCGCTGGAAGTTCGAGCCGGTGGCCGCACCGATCACCACACGCCGCACGCTGTCGTTCAGCCCGGGCACCTGATCGGATATTGGCGACCCGCGCAACACAGGAAGGCCCGGGCAAACCCGGGCCTTCGCTTTTGCGGCCGTGGCGATCGCCCGGTTACATGCTCTTGTCCTTCACGGCATGGTCCTTCATGACCTTGTCGTGGCCGGCCTGCATCTCGGCCGCGGTGATCTTGCCGTCGGCGTCGGCATCCATCTTCGCGAACATCTTCGCCGAGCCGGCGGCGTGTTCGGCGGCCGACAGCTTGCCGTCGCCATCGGTATCAAGCTCCTTGATCTTGTCGGCCGAAGACATCTTCATCTTGCCGCTCTGGCGGCCCTTGTCGGCCTTGGCCCAGTGCGCGTCCATCTCGGCGGCGGTGACGTAGCCGTCGTGGTTGGCGTCCATGGCGTCGAACATCTTCTTCGCACCGGCCGCGTGTTCAGCCGTGCTCACGGCGCCATCGCCGTCGGCATCCATTCCCTTGAACTTGTCGTCGCCGGCCATCGCCGTCGCCGGTATCAACAGCAATGCACCGAGCAGCACATTCATCGAACGGTTCATCCTGCCCTCCGCAGGTTGGGGTGTGCGGCGAGCCTGCGCGCGTGATCGTTTCCGGACCGTCAACCCGATGCAAACACCGCGTTCGCGCAAACGCTTACAGGCCTCGGACGCGACCCTGTGTCCGGCGTCTGCTGCCGGCAGGCCCCGCGGGAGGGCACGGGAGGTTCTCGAGCAGGGCCCCCCTGTGCCAGGGGGGCGCACCGGAGCGCGTGGGGACGGCCACGGCAGGAACGAGGGTCCAAGGTTTGCAATGCGAACCCTGGAGGCAAAGCCCGCGACGCGGGCCTGCCTTCAACCGCTGATCGCCAGTCGCTCCTGATGGTAGCGACGGACCGCCGCCAGCCACAGCACCGCCGCCAGGCCAAAGCCGGCGACCAGGTAGACCGCCCAGACCTTCAGGTCGATCGTCTCGTGGCGGGCGATCTTCTGCAGCATCTGGTTCTGCGCCAGGAACGGCACGGCGAAGTGCCACAGCTGGGTCTTCAGCGGATACACCATCAGTGCATAGCCCGGCAGCATCGGCAGCAGCATCAGCCAGGTCATGTGGCTCTGTGCCTCCTTCATGCTCTTGGCCGCCGCGGCCAGGTAGGTCAGCAGCGAGGTGCCGATGAACAGCATCGGCAGCAGCACGAACAGCATCTGGAACATCGCCAGGTAACTGACGTTGAGCTGGCGCGCCATGCCGGTGGCGAACATCGCGCTGAACTTGAACGCCAGCAGGGTGAGGATCAGCGACACCATGCCGATCACGCAGGCGGCGGCGATCTTGCCGCTCACCACCGCGCTGCGCGGTGCCGGCGTGGCCAGCAGCGGTTCCAGCGATTGCCGCTCGCGTTCACCGGCGGTGGCATCAAGGATCAGGTAGGCCCCGCCGATGAACGAGGTGATGATCAGCAGCACCGGCAGCAGCATCGCCATCATGAAGCCGCGCTTGGCTTCAGCCGTGGCCAGGTCCTGCATGCCGATGTCCACCGGCCGGGCGACCTGCGCATCGATGCCCCGGGCCAGCAGGCGCAGCGCGCCGACCTGCTGGCTGTAGCCGGCCAACGCGGTCTGCAGGCGCGTGCTGGGGATGTCGGCGTCGCGGCGGGTGCTGTCGCGCAGGATCTCCACCAGCGCCGGGCGTCCGTCACGCCAGGCCTGTGCGTAGTCGTCGCCGATGCGCAGTGCCACATCGATGTCCTGGCGGCGGATCGCGCCGGCGAGGTCGGCCGGTGCCGGCACCGCGTTCAGGCCTTGCGCCTTGAGGAAGGCAACCAGGTTCGGTGCCGCGGCGGCATTGACGGTCGGGACGTCCAGCGGCTTGTCGATCTGGGTCTTGACCCGCGATTCGGCCAGCGCGCCCATGCCCAGGATCAGCACCGGATACAGCAGTGGCGCCAGCAGCAGCGACAGCAGCAGCGTGCGGCGGTCGCGGGAGATGTCGAGCAGTTCCTTGCGCAGCACCGTCCACAGGGTGGAGAGCAGCTTGGGTGATTTGGAAGCCTGGTTCATGCGTGCAGTCCCTCGTCCGTGCCGATCGCCTTGACGAAGGCGTCTTCCAGGTTGTCCTCGCCGGTCTGCGCGCGCAGTTCCTCCGCGCTGCCGGCCGCCACCACCGTGCCCTTGGCGATGATGGCGATGCTGTCGCACAGCGCGGCCACCTCCTGCATGATGTGGCTGGAGAAGATCACGCAGCGGCCTTCCTCGCGCAGCTGGCGCAGGAAGCCACGCAGCGCGCGGGTGGTCATCACGTCGAGGCCGTTGGTGGGCTCGTCGAGGATGACGTTGCGCGGGTCATGCACCAGCGCGCGGGCGATCGCCGTCTTGGTGCGCTGGCCCTGGCTGAAACCCTCGGTCTGGCGGTCGAGGATGTCGTCCATGTCGAGCGCCTTGGACAGCACGCGGGTGCGTTCAGCGATGTGCGAGGCCGACATGCCGTGCAGCTGGCCGAAATAGGCGATGTTCTCGCGTGCGGTCAGGCGCTTGTAGACGCCACGCGCATCCGGCAGCACGCCCAGGCGGCCGCGCACCGCGATCGGGTCTTTCGCGACGTCGATGCCATCGACGGTCACCCGCCCGCTGTCCGGGGCCATCAGCGTGTAGAGCATGCGCAGCGTGGTGGTCTTGCCGGCGCCGTTGGGGCCGAGCAGGCCGGTGATGCGGCCGTCGCCGGCGCTGAAGCTGACCCCGTCGACGGCCTTGACCAGGCCGGTGCGGGTCTTGAACGATTTGTGCAGGTCTTCGGCGACGATCATGCCGCGTCCTCCATGTGAGCGATGGCGTGCATCAGGGTTCCCATCCATTGAACGAAGTGAAGGCAGGCACGCGATTGAGGTCCTTCACGCACGAGGCATCGAGCGATTTCGCGTCCCCCTTGTCGAAGAACTGGCCGATCAGCTTGGGCACGCAACCCAGCGCCATCACGCTGTGGCCCTGCCCCGGGGCAACCAGGTGGCGACCGTTGGGCAGCGTGGCCAGGACGCGATCGGCATAGCGCGGCGGGGTGACCGGATCGAGCTCGCCGGACAGCAGCAGCACAGGCAGGTCGCCGCGCAGCGGCGCGGTGAAATCGGCCGGGGCGGTTCCGCTGGCCCAGACAGGACAGGCGGCGAAGAAGATCTTCGCCACGTCCGCGCCGAGCAGCGTGTCGGCCGCCGGGGCGGTGGGCTGGTAGCGGCCAGCATCTTCGGCACAGATCACCGACCACTGCATCTGCCGGTTCATTTCCCCGCCCATCTTGCGGTTGGCCAGCTGCGCCAGCGACATCAACGGCTCGTAGCGACCGTGCGCGGCCTCATCGAGCACCAGCGGCAGCAGCGATGCGGTCTGCGGTGCATACGAGAAAGCGAACGCCAGGCCGACGACGGTATCGCCGGTGACCTTGCCGTGGGCGATCTCGCCGGTACCCGGATGGCGGTAGTCCACCTCGACCGGGGCCGCGCGCAGCTTGGCGTAGACGTTGCGCAGCTGCTCGTGGGTGTCGGTCGGGAAGCGCCTGGCGCAGGCCGGTTCCTTGCGGCACTGCGCCGCCTGCAGCTTGATGGCGTCCTCGAACGTGGTGGCGAACTCACCGCCGATCACCAGGTCGTTCGGTGCCACGCCGTCGAGCACCACCGCACGCACGTGCTGCGGGAAGCGCTTGGCGAACTGCTGCGCCACGCGGGTGCCATAGGACACGCCGACCAGGTCGACCTTCGGTGCCTGGAGCGCGTCGCGAACCGCGTCGAGATCGGCAATCGCCTCGGTGGTGGTGAAGAAGCGGGTATCGGTATCGGCCTTGAGCGCAGCCGCGCAGCGGGCGGCGAACGCAGCCACCAGCGCCGGCGCATCCTCGGTTTCCTCTTCCGGCAGCGTCATCGGCTTGCCGTCGGCGCCCTTGCAGTCCAGCGGATGCGAGCCGCCGGTGCCGCGCTGGTCGACCAGGAAGACATCGCGGCGCTTGCGGGTCTCGGCCAGCGCGACCTCGACGATGCCGGCTACCTCGGTGGCCGACTGGCCCGGGCCGCCGGCGATGAAGAACACCGGCTCCAGGTCGGCGGCCGAGTCGTTCTTCGACTCCAGCCACGCAATGTTCAAGGCGATCTGGCGCCCGGTCGGCACGGCCGGATTTTCCGGCACCTCCAACGTGGTGCACTGCGCCTCGACGTTGCCGGCCGCCTGCGCCGAGGTCAGCGTGCAGGGGTGGAACTGCAGCCGGCCGCGCGTGCGGGTCACCGGCTGCGCCGGCGTGCCGGCCTCGGCGCCGGGTGCTGCAACGGCGGCCGTCGCGGCCTTGCCCGCCGCCGCAGGCTGCCGGGCCTGCCATTGGCGGTAGCCGACCAGCGCTGCGATGACCAGCAGCGCCAGGATGATCCTTGCCTTCTTAGACATCTGCATTCCTTTCCTGGGTTCATATCCCGGGACGCAGCCGGGCGACCGATGTGACCGCCCTGCCGTTCCCACCGTTACCACTTCATGCTTCGTACAAGAAAATCCGTTCGATCGCTTCGCCGAACAGGCGCGCGATGCGGAACGCGAGCGGCAGGCTCGGGTCGTACTTGCCGGTTTCCAGTGCATTGACGGTCTGTCGCGACACGCCCAGCTGCTCGGCCAGCTCGCCCTGCGACCAGTCCCGGGCCTCGCGGAGTTCCCGCAGCCGGTTGTTCATTGGTAGCGACGCCGCAGCCACATGCCGGCCACCGCGCGTACCAGCACGATGCAGGCGAACACCCAGGCGAGCGCCGGTTCGGCGGCGATGTGGATCAGCCCGAAGCGCTGCAGCACCCAGGCGGTGAAGTACAGCTGCGAGACCACCAGCGCGGCGATCGCCAGCGACTCCAGTTCGATCTTGCGCTGCAGTTCATCGGCCTCCTGCAGGTAGCGCCAGGCTGCGCGCAGCAGCACCCCCAGCGCGAGCAGCGGCAGCAGGCACAGCGGCAGCAGCAGCCAACCCGGCTGTGGCTGGCGCGCCAGCCAGGGCGCCACGCACAGCAGCAGCAGGTAGATCAACAGGCCGGGCGCGGCCTCGCGCAGGTAACGGCGGCCCAGCGCCTGCTGGTGGCGATCGTCCTCGTCGGGCAGCCACTGTGGTCGCCACCAGTGCACGACCGAGGCGAGCAGCAAGGCCACGCCCATGCCCCAGCTCATGCCGGCGATGAAGGCGTGATAGCGGTCTGGCAGGCCCAGCGCCGGCACGTAGGCCGCCAGGGCCAGCAGCACCGTGATCGCGGCCAATCCACGCAGGCGATTGCCACGTGCGAGCAGTCCGGTCACATCCGCCCCCTGTCAATGTCCCTTTACAGCAGCATCAGCGCTGGCCGGGCTGCTGTCAAGGGTCTTTTACAGGCGATCACGGCGGGGCGAATGCCACCAGGTCCAGCGATGCCCTGGCGGGTGGTTGGTGAGCTGGCCACCCGCGCAGGATTTGGCGGGGCCGCCAGGCCCGATCCGGGCGGCCGCGCGGCTACTGGGGCCGCCATCGCCCTTCGCCGGCTGGGTGGCGAGGCCACCCAACTCCAGGCGCAGCGGATCAGCCCGTCGCGGCGCAGGCAGCGGCGCGGTTGTCCTGCCGCTCCAGCCATGCGGCCACGCCCCACAGCAGCAACCCGACCACCGCCGTGGCGGCGCCCACGTAGCCGGTGGACGCCGGGCTGAAGCCGGCGTCGATGGCGAGGCCCCCCAGCCAGGGGCCCAGGGCATTGGCGGTGTTGAAGGCGGCATGGTTCGACGCGGCGGCCAGGGTCTGCGCCTCGCCGGCGGCGTCCATCAGCCGGCTCTGCAGCACCACCGCCAGCGCACCCATCGTGCCGACCGCGATCACCGCCAGCAGCACGCTCCACAAATGGTGGGCAGCCAACGGGAAGACCATCAGCACGAAGATCGACCACAGCAGCACCATGGCCGCGGCGCGGAAGCGGAAGCGATCCACCAGCCAGCCGCCGGCGAAGTTGCTGATCAGCCCGCCCAGGCCGAAGGCACCGACCGCCAGCGGCATCCAGCCCTCGGAGACGCCGGTGACGCGCACCAGGGTCGGCGAGAGATAGGTGAACACGCAGAACATGCCGGCAAAGCCAATCGCGCCGATCGCCAGCGCCAGCCATACCTGGGCGCGGTTGAAGGCCTTCAGTTCGCGCATCGGCGAGGTCTTCGGCTCGTGCGGATCCGGGCGCAGGAAGCGCGCGATCAACACGACAGTGACGATCGCCAGCACGCTCACCAGGGCAAATGCGATGCGCCAGCTCGCATGCTGGCCAAGCCAGGTGGTCAGCGGGTTGCCGGCCAGGATCGCGATCGACAGGCCAAGCATGACCTTGGAGATCGCCGCGCCGCGCTGTTCGGGCGGGCTGATCGCCGCGGCCACCAGCATCGCCACGCCGAAGTACGCGCCATGCGGCAGGCCGGCGATGAAACGCGCCACCAGCGCGCTGTGGTAATCCGGCGCCAGCGCGCTGCCGAGGTTGCCTACCGCGTAGAAGCCCATCAACAGCAGCAGCAGCGTGCGTCGCGGCAGCCGCGCGCCGGCGAAGGCCAGCACCGGGGCGCCGACCACCACGCCCACGGCGTAGGCGCTGATCAGGTGGCCGACCTGGCTCTCGCCGATGCCCAGGCCACGGCTGATCTCCAGCATCAGGCCCATGCTGGCGAACTCGCTGGTGCCGATGGCGAAGCCACCCAGCGACAGGGCGAACAGGATCAGGACCCGCTCGGTCGGCGACAGCCGCGAGGCGGGATTTTCGGGGATCGGATTCACGTGGGGGATGCGGAACGGGCGGATATGCTGCGGTGCAGCATAGCATCCCCGCCCTATTTGCTGCTGACGTACTTCTCGCGGCGGATCTGCGCGCTCGACAGGCCAGCGGCCTTCAGCGCCTCGAAGCAGGCATCGACCATGTTCGGGTTGCCGCACAGGTAGGCGATGTCGGCGGCCGGGTCCGGCGCCAGCCCGGCCAGCTGCTGCTGCACGTAGCCATGGCGGGCATGCGGATGGGCGCCGTCGGGCAGGCCGCGCGAATAGCACGGCACGTAGCGGAACGCCGGGTGCGCGTCGGCGAAGGCACGGAAGTCCTCGCCGTACAACAGCTCCTCGTCGTTGCGCGCGCCCTGCAGCAGCACCACCTCGATGCCGCGCTCGGCGATGGCCTGGGCCAGCAGCGGCAGCATCGAGCGGTACGGGGTCACCCCGGTACCCGTGGCGATCAGCAGGTAGCGCCGGTTCTGGTCGCCCGGCTGCAGGCAGAAGCGCCCGAACGGGCCGCTGGCCTGCATCGGATCGCCCGGCTGCAGGCCCTCGAACAGCGCGGTGGCCGCGCCGCCGGCGACAAAGCTCACCGCGATCTCCACCGCTTCGCCCGGACCCAGGGCGTGGTCGTGGATGGTCGCCAGCGAATAGCTGCGCCGTGCCGGCGTGCCGTCGGCGTAGTCGAAATGCACCTGGATGAACTGCCCGGGCTGGAAATCCAGCGGCTGGCCATCATCACGGACGAAGCGGTAGTGGCCGACCGTGGGCGCGATCATGCGGCGGTCGACGAGCTTGAGGGGAAATTGGACGGGCACGGTGCGGAATGGAACAGTCTGTAACCGGGGCCAGGCCCACAGGGGGCTTCTATAATAGCGGCTGCATCCCCGCTGCGCCGGCTCCCGGCCCGAAGGCCCGAACTTGAACCCCGATTCCCGCTCCCTGGCACCCGCGTTGCGCGTGCGGGACCTGCGCAAGACCTACGACAACGGCGTGCAGGCCCTCAAGGGCGTCTCGCTTGACGTCCAGCCCGGCGACTTCTTCGCCCTGCTCGGCCCGAACGGCGCCGGCAAGTCCACCCTGATCGGCATCGTCTCCTCGCTGGTGAACCTCAGCGAGGGCCAGGTCGAGGTGTTCGGCACCGACCTCGTTCGCGAGCGCAGCGCGGCGATGCGGCTGATCGGCCTGGTGCCGCAGGAAATCAACTTCAACCTGTTCGAGAAGCCGTTCGACATCCTGGTCAACTATGCCGGCTTCTACGGCATGCCGCGCAAGGAGGCCGAGGCCCTGGCCGAAGTCGAGCTCAAGCGCGCCCACCTGTGGGAGAAGGCCCAGGTGATGAGCCGCACGCTGTCCGGCGGCATGAAGCGCCGGCTGATGATCGCCCGCGCGATGATGACCCGCCCGCGCCTGCTGATCCTCGACGAGCCGACCGCCGGCGTGGACATCGAGATCCGCCGCGACATGTGGCGCGTCCTGCGCGAGATCAACGCCGCCGGCACCACCATCATCCTCACCACGCACTACCTGGAAGAAGCCGAGAGCCTGTGCCGGCACCTGGCGATCATCAACCACGGCCGCATCGTCGAGCAGGGGCCGATGCGCTCGCTGCTGGCCAAGCTGGACGTGGAAGGCTTCCTGTTCGACATCGACGGCGACCTGCCGGCCACCTTGCCGGTGATCGAAGGCACCACGCTGGTCGCGCTCGATGCACATACGCTGGACCTGGACATGCCGCGCGCGATGGACCTCAACCGTGTCTTCGCCGCACTGCAGGATGCCGGCATCCGCGTGCGCTCGATGCGGACCAAGTCCAACCGCCTGGAGGAACTGTTCGTGCGCCTCACCGGCAACCTGGAGACCAGCGCATGAGCGCGCAGCAGCCCGTCGTCGCGCCCAGCGACACCCAGCGCAACTGGACCGCGCTGACCACCATCGTCCGACGCGAGGTCAGGCGCATCCTGCGCATCTGGGGCCAGACCCTGGTGCCGCCGGCGATCACCATGACGCTGTATTTCCTGATCTTCGGCGGCCTGATCGGTTCGAAGGTCGGGCAGATGGGCGGCTACGACTACATGGCCTTCATCGTCCCCGGCCTGGTGATGATGAGCGTCATCCAGAACAGCTACGGCAACATCTCCTCCTCGTTCTTCGGCGCCAAGTTCGGCCGCCACGTCGAGGAGCTGCTGGTCAGCCCGATGCCGAACTGGGTGATCCTGACCGGCTACGTCGCCGGCGCGGTGCTGCGCGGCTTGATGGTCGGCGTGATCGTGCTGATCATCGCGATGTTCTTCACCCCGGTGCGCATCCCGCATCCGCTGGTGACCCTGAGCACGGTGCTGCTGGGCGCGACGATCTTCTCGCTGGCCGGCTTCATCAACGCCGTGTACGCGAAGAAGTTCGACGACGTGGCGATCGTGCCGACCTTCATCCTCACCCCGCTGACCTACCTGGGCGGCGTGTTCTATTCGGTGAAGCTGCTGCCGGCATGGGCCGAGGCGGCGACGCACGCCAACCCGATCTTCTACATGGTCAACGCGTTCCGCTACGGCCTGCTGGGCAGCAGCGACGTGCCGCTGTGGGTGGCCTACGCGCTGATGCTGGGCTTCGTGGCGGTACTGGCGGCGCTGGCGCTGTGGCTGCTGCGTCGTGGCGTCGGCCTGCGCAGCTGAAGGAGCCTGCCATGCGCATCCTCGTACTCGGCGCCGGCGGTACCGGCGGCTACTTCGGCGGACGCCTGGCCCAGGCCGGGCTGGACGTGACCTTCCTCGTGCGCGAGCGTCGCGCCCACCAGCTCGACCACGACGGCCTGCGCATCCGCAGCCCGCTTGGCGACGCCGACCTGCGGGTGAAGCACGTGACCGCCGGATCACTCGGCGCGGCCGCCGCCCTGGCGCCGTTCGACCTGGTGATCGTCAGCTGCAAGGCCTACGACCTGGGCACCGCGATCGATGCGATCGCACCGGCGATCGGCCCGGACACCACGATCCTGCCGATCCTCAACGGGCTGATGCACTACAAGGAACTCGACGCGCATTTCGGTCGCGAGCGCGTGCTGGGCGGACTGTGCTTCATCAGTGCGGCGATCGGTCCGGAAGGCGAGATCCTGCACCTGGGCAAGCCGGCCTCGATCACCTTCGGCGAACGCGTGGGTGGTCAGCTCACGCCACGCGTGCGCGCCTTCGCGGAGGCCTGCACGCAGGCCGGCATCGACCACGTGGCCTCGCCGACCATCGCCCAGGAACAGTGGATCAAGTTCACCTTCCTGTGCGCGCTGGCGGCGGCTACCTGCCTGACCCGCGCGCCGATCGGCCGCATCGTCGATACCGACGACGGCCGTGCCCTGATCAACGGGCTCTACAACGAAACCCTGATTGCCGCCGAGGGCGATGGCCAGAGCGTCCCCCTGCCCGCGCGCGAGAAGGCACTGGCCACCCTGCTGGCACCGGGATCGGAGCTGAAGGCCTCGATGCTGCGCGACCTGGAAGCCGGGCGCCAGGTCGAGGCGCGGCAGATCGTCGGCGACATGCTCGCCCGCGTGCGCGAGACCGGCCGCAACGCGCCACTGCTGATGGCCGCCTATGCGCACCTGCAGGCCTACCAGCTGGAGCGGATGGCAAAACCGGGCTGAGGGCCTGCCGCGGCGCTTTCGCGCTGCGCTGACGCCATGCAGCGAATGCTGGGCGCCACTCTTTGCACGGAGCGCTCCGATGAAGGCGTTCGAGCAGGTGTTCCGCGCCGGCCATGTCGTGGTGATCATGTTCTTCGTCGCCTGCGCGGCGGGGCTGGTGGCGATGGCCGGTTACGAGCTGTGGCACGGTTTCACGCCCGGCATCGGCCAGAGCACGCGCGATCGCTTCAACACCGTGCTCGAGGCCGTCGGCATGCTGACCGTGGCCCTGGTGACGCTGGAGCTGGGGCAGACGATCTTCGAGGAGGAGGTGATGCGCGACGTCAAGGTCAGCGGCCCAACCCGGGTGCGGCGTTACCTGTCGCGCTTCTTCGTGGTGATCGTCATCGCGCTGGCGATCGAAACGCTGGTCTCTGCGTTCGAGCTCATGCACGACGATCCGGCCAGGCTGCCCTACGTCGCCGCCATTGGCGGCAGCGCGGCGATGCTGCTGGTCGCCTGGGGGGTATTCGTGCGCCTGAACCGCAGTGCCGAGGAGCTGGAGCCCGAAGCGATGGAAGAGGCCAAGCGCGAAGACCGCAGGCTCGGTTGATTCCCCCGCGCCGCTCAGCCGGCCGGCAACGGCTGCACCGGCGTCGGCTTGCCGTCGGCGCCGAGCGCGATCATCACGAAGTGCCCGCGCGTGCACAGCTTGCGCTCGCCGGTGGCCAGGTCTTCGGCGACCAGCTCCACCTCGACCCGGATCGAACTGCGGCCGACCTCGACCACCCGGCCGATGGTCTCGACCATCTGTCCCTGGCGGATCGGCAGCTTGAAATCGACCTGGTCCGAACGCGCGGTCACCACGGTATGGCGCGAGTAGCGCGCCGCGGCCAGGAACGCCGCCTTGTCCATCCACGCCAGCGCCTGGCCACCGAACAGCGTGCCCATGTGGTTGGTGTGGTTGGGGAACACGATCTCGGCCATGCGCACCTCGGTGGGCGCCACGGCGGGAGTGATGTCGGCCGGGGCCGGGATATCGGAGGTCGGGTCGTTCATGTGCGCGGACTGGAGTGGGGTCCGCGCCATTGTGCACCGACGCCCGTGGATGGTGCATCGCGCCCCGGGGTCATCCGGGCTGAAGCCCCTCCTACAGTGCGATCCAAGCGATATCGCGAACTTGCAGGCACGGTGTAGCCACTGGTGGAGAGCCCCCTTGGCCAGGGGCGCGCCGAAGGCGCGGGCGATTGGCGGCGGGAGGAAGGGCCCGAGGCTGCGCGCAGCGCAACCTCGGGAGCGGGCCCGCCCAGCGGGCTCGCTTTCCCCGCACGCGTTCGTCAGAACGCGTGGTCGAAGCTCACCTCGCCCTGCACGCCGACCTGGTAGGCCGACACGCGGCGCTCGAAGAAGTTGGTCAGCTCCTGCACGTCCTGCAGCTCCATGAAGGGCAGCGGGTTGCGCACGTTGTACTTCTTCTCCATGCCCAGCTTGGCGAAGTGCTGGTCGGCGCAGTGCTGCAGGTACTGGCGCATGTCGCGGGTCGAGATGCCGGCCACGCCGCCGGACAGCACGTCCTCGGCGAACTGCAGCTCGCACTCGATCGCCTCGTCGAGCATCTGGTAGACCTGCGCCTTGAGCGCGTCGTCGAACAGGTCCGGCTCTTCCTCGCGCACGGTGCGCACGCATTCGAAGGCGAACTCCATGTGCGCGCTCTCGTCGCGGAACACCCAGTTGGTGCCCGAGGCCAGGCCCGGCAGCAGTCCGCGCGAACGGAAGTAGTACACGTAGGCGAAGGCGGCGAAGAAGAACAGGCCCTCGATGCACGCGGCGAAGCAGATCTGGTTGAGCAGGAACTGGCGGCGCTGGTCGCGCGTCTCGATCCGCTTGAGGTCCTGGATCGAGTCGATCCACTTGAAGCAGAACTCGGCCTTCTTCTTGATCGACTCGATGTTCTCCACCGCCGAGAACGCCTTGGCGCGCTCGGCCGGATCGGGCAGGTAGTTGTCGAGCAGGGTCAGGTAGAACTGCACGTGCAGCGCTTCCTCGTACAGCTGGCGTGACAGGTACATGCGCGCTTCCGGCGCGTTGACGTGCTGGTACAGGTTCAGCACCAGGTTGTTGGACACGATCGAGTCGCCGGTGGCGAAGAAGGCGACCAGGCGGTGGATCAGGTGGCGCTCGCCCGGCGACATCTTGTCGTGCAGGTCGGAGATGTCGATCTGGAAATTGATCTCCTCCACCGTCCAGGTGTTCTTGATCGCGTTCCGGTACATCTCGTAGAACTGCGGGTAGCGCATCGGGCGCAGGGTCAGTTCGAAGCCGGGGTCGAGCAGCATCTGGCGGGGTTGTGCGGACATGATTCGTTTGCCTCGTGTTGCCCGCGCGGGCGCGGGCGGTGTTCGGGAATCGCGGGGGCGGCCCTCAGCGCTCGTAGTCGTCGTGCGCGTGCTGGCTGATGTAGGTGCTCAGGCCTTCGCCGGCCTCGGCGAGCTGCTTCATCCGCGCCACCTTGAGCGGGCCGGCGCGGCCCGTGCTGCTGTATTCGTAAGGTCGTGCGTTGTTGCGGAACTTCACCAGGATCGAGGTCGCGGTGATGCGGTAGGCCTCCACGCCCGAGTTGCCGGAGCGGTTGGCGTATCGCTTCATCGCGACCTCGACGGCTCAGTGGGTCACTGGCAGGCCTCGCAGGCCTCCGGGTTCTCCAGCGAGCAGGCCACGGCCTCGACCGGGGTGTAGGTGCTCACCGTGGTCTTGGCGATCTTGGTGGCCGGGCGCGAACGCAGGTAGTAGGTCGTCTTGACGCCCTGCTTCCACGCGTACATGTACATGGACGACATCGCGCCGATGTTCGGGCTTTCCATGAACAGGTTGAGCGAAGCGGACTGGTCGATGAAGGCGCCACGTTCGGCGGCCATGTCGATCAGCGAGCGCATCGGCAGCTCCCACGCGGTGCGGTAGACCTGGCGCAGCGTTTCCGGGATCTGCGCCACGCCCTGGATCGAGCCTTCGGCCAGCTTGATCGCATCGCGCATTTCCGCCGTCCACAGGCCCAGGCGCTTGAGCTCCTCGACCAGGTAGCGGTTGACCTGCAGGAAGTCGCCCGACAGGGTCTCGCGCTTGAACAGGTTCGACACCTGCGGCTCGACGCATTCGTAGCAGCCGGCGATCGAGGCGATCGTCGCGGTCGGCGCGATGGCGATCAGCAGCGAGTTGCGCAGGCCGTGTTCCTTGATGCGCGCACGCAGGGCATCCCAGCGCTCGATGTTCTCCGGCACCACGCCCCAGGCGTCGAACTGCAGCTCGCCGTTGACCGCGCGGGTGTCACCGAACGAGGGGTGCTTGCCGCGCTCGGCAGCCAGCTCGCAGGAGGTTTCCAGCGCGTGGAAGTAGATCGTCTCGGCGATCTTCTTCGACAGCTCGCGGGCCTCGGCGCTGTCGAACGGCAGGCGCTTGCGGAAGAACACGTCCTGCAGGCCCATGCAGCCCAGGCCGACCGGGCGCCAGCGCAGGTTGCCGCGGCGCGCGGTCTCGATCGGATAGAAGTTCAGGTCGATGACACGGTCAAGCTGGCGCACGGCAAGGCGCACGGTCTCGGCCAGCTTCTCGAAATCGAAGTCGCCGTACTCGTCGAAATGGCGGCCCAGGTTGATCGAACCCAGGTTGCACACCGCGGTCTCGTCGTTGGAGGTGATCTCCAGGATCTCGGTGCACAGGTTGGACAGGTGGATGACGTTCTGCGCGCGCAGGGTCTGGTTGCTGGCCTTGTTGCACTTGTCCTTGAAGGTCATCCAGCCGTTGCCGGTCTCGGCCAGCGTGCGCATCATCCGCGCGTACAGCTTGCGCGCCGAGATGGTGCGCTGGGCCTTGCCCTGGGCCTCGGCCTGGGCGTAGGCGGCTTCGAAGGCATCGCCGTACAGGTCGGTCAGCTCCGGCACGATGCGCGGATCGAACAGCGACCATTCCTGGTCGGCCTCGACGCGCTTCATGAACAGGTCCGGCACCCAGTTGGCCAGGTTGAGGTTGTGGGTGCGGCGGGCCTCGTCACCGGTGTTGTCGCGCAGCTCGAGGAAATCCTCGATGTCGGCGTGCCAGGTTTCCAGGTACACGCAGGCCGCGCCCTTGCGCTTGCCGCCCTGGTTCACCGCCGCGACGGAGGAATCGAGCGTCTTCAGCCACGGCACGATGCCGTTGGAGTGGCCGTTGGTCGACTTGATCAGCGAGCCGCGCGAACGCACGCGGGTATAGCTCACGCCGATGCCGCCGCTGAACTTGGACAGCTGGGCGATGTCGCCGTACTTGGAATAGATCGACTCCAGCGAATCCTGCGGCGAGTCCAGCAGGAAGCACGAGGACAGCTGCTCGTGGGTGGTGCCGGAGTTGAACAGGGTCGG
>Ga0160460_100293_pt1 | contig 38205 bp, 27 predicted proteins | sample HID1973M_E6MG_FD_108238 | JGI IMG/M metagenome (GOLD analysis project Ga0160460, IMG submission 108238) | Enriched mosquito-associated microbial communities from UW Madison campus, WI, USA - HID1973M_E6 MG | ecosystem: Host-associated > Arthropoda: Insects > Digestive system > Unclassified ... | reverse complement strand
GGAGCTGTCGCCGACCACCGAGGTGCTGGTGGAAGAATCGGTGCTGGGCTGGAAGGAGTTCGAGATGGAAGTGGTCCGCGACACCGCGGACAACTGCATCATCGTCTGCTCGATCGAGAACCTCGACCCGATGGGCGTGCACACCGGCGACTCGATCACCGTCGCCCCGGCGCAGACCCTGACCGACAAGGAATACCAGCGCCTGCGCGATGCCTCGATCGCGGTGCTGCGCAAGATCGGCGTGGATACCGGCGGCTCGAACGTGCAGTTCGGCATCAACCCGAACACCGGCCGCGTGGTCGTCATCGAGATGAACCCGCGCGTGTCGCGTTCCTCGGCGCTGGCCTCCAAGGCGACCGGCTTCCCGATCGCGAAGGTCGCCGCCAAGCTGGCGGTCGGCTACACCCTGGACGAATTGAAGAACGAGATCACCGGCGGCCTGACCCCGGCCTCGTTCGAGCCGTCGATCGACTACGTCGTCACCAAGATTCCGCGCTTCGCCTTCGAGAAGTTCCCGCAGGCCGACGCCCGCCTGACCACCCAGATGAAGTCGGTGGGCGAGGTGATGGCGATGGGCCGCACCTTCCAGGAGTCGCTGCAGAAGGCCCTGCGTGGGCTGGAAACCGGCAAGATCGGCCTGGATCCGACCGGGCTTGACCTGGCCGATGCCGACGACCTGATCACGCTGCGCCGCGAGCTCAAGGCGCCGGGTCCGGAGCGCCTGTTCTACGTGGCCGACGCGTTCCGCGCCGGGATGAGCGTGGAGGACGTCTATGGCCTGTCCTACATCGACCCGTGGTTCCTCGACCAGATCGAGGAGATCATCGCCACCGAGCAGCAGGTCGCCGCCGAAGGGCTGGATGCGCTGGACGCCGCGCGCCTGCGCAAGCTCAAGCGCGCCGGTTTCTCCGATGCCCGCCTGGCCGAGCTGACCGGCACCAACGAGGCCGGCATCCGCGCCCTGCGCCGCGCCCTCAAGGTGCGCCCGGTGTACAAGCGCGTGGACTCGTGCGCCGCCGAGTTCGCCACCAGCACCGCCTACCTGTACTCGACCTACGAGGACGAGTGCGAGGCCGCGCCGAGCAACCGCGACAAGATCATGATCCTCGGCGGCGGTCCCAACCGCATCGGCCAGGGCATCGAGTTCGACTACTGCTGCGTGCACGCCGCGCTGGCGCTGCGCGAGGACGGGTTCGAGACCATCATGGTCAACTGCAACCCGGAAACCGTCTCCACCGACTACGACACCTCCGATCGCCTGTACTTCGAGCCGCTGACGCTGGAAGACGTGCTGGAGATCGTCGAGCTGGAACAGCCCAAGGGCGTGATCGTGCAGTACGGCGGCCAGACCCCGCTGAAGCTGGCGCGCGCGCTGGAAGCCAATGGCGTGCCGGTGATCGGCACCTCGCCGGACTCGATCGACCTGGCCGAGGACCGCGAGCGCTTCCAGCAGCTGGTCGACAAGCTCGGCCTGAAGCAGCCGCCGAACCGCATCGCCCGCAATGCCGACGAGGCCCTGCTGCTGGCACGCGAGATCGGCTACCCGCTGGTGGTGCGCCCGAGCTACGTGCTCGGCGGCCGCGCGATGGAAATCGTCTACGGCGAATCCGACCTGGCCCGCTACGTGCGTGATGCGGTCAAGGTGTCGAACGATTCGCCGGTGCTGCTGGACCGCTTCCTCGACAACGCGGTCGAGGTGGACGTGGACATCATCGCCGACAAGGACGGCAACGTGCTGATCGGCGGCGTGATGGAGCACATCGAGGAAGCCGGCGTGCATTCGGGCGACTCCTCGTGCTCGCTGCCGCCGTACTCGCTGTCCGCGCAGACCCAGGACCGCCTGCGCGCGCAGGTCATCGAACTGGCCAAGGCGCTGAACGTGGTCGGCCTGATGAACACCCAGTTCGCGATCCAGGCCAACGATGACGGCGACGACATCATCTACCTGCTGGAAGTGAACCCGCGTGCCTCGCGCACCGTGCCGTTCGTGTCCAAGGCGATCGGCGTGCCGCTGGCCAAGATCGCCGCGCGCTGCATGGCCGGCAAGACCCTGGCAGAGCAGGGCGCGACCAGGGAGGTCGTGCCGGACTACTACTCGGTCAAGGAAGCGATCTTCCCGTTCGCCAAGTTCCAGGGCGTGGATCCGATCCTCGGCCCGGAGATGCGCTCCACCGGCGAGGTGATGGGCGTGGGCCGCAGTTTCGGCGCGGCGCTGGCGCGCGCGCAGGAAGCCGGCGGCATCAAGGCGCCGCAGCCGGGCAAGGCGTTCGTCTCGGTCCGCGATCCTGACAAGAAGCGCGTGCTGCCGGTGGCCCAGGCCCTGGTCGAGCGTGGCTTCAGCCTGGTCGCCACCCGCGGTACCGGCGCCTGGCTGCAGGAGAACGGCTATGCCTGCGAGATCGTCAACAAGGTCGTCGAAGGCCGCCCGCACATCGTGGACGCGATCAAGAACGGCGAGATCGTGTATATCGTCAACACGACCGAGGGCCGCGCGGCGATCGCCGACTCGTTCTCGATCCGCCGGGAAGCGCTGCAGCAGCGCGTGACCTATTCGACGACCATTGCCGGCGCCCGCGCGCTGGTGAATTCACTCGAGTTCCGCGGTACCGGCCCGGTCTGGTCGCTGCAGGAACTGCACAAGGAGCTGGAAGCATGAGGGCACCGATCACCGCCAAGGGCGCGCAGCGCCTGCGCGAGGAGCTGGACCACCTGAAGACCGTCAAGCGTCCGAAGGTGATCACCGCGATCGCCGAGGCGCGCGAACATGGCGACCTGAAGGAAAATGCCGAGTACCACGCCGCGCGCGAGGAGCAGGGCTTCATCGAGGGCCGCATCAAGCAGCTGGAAGGCGAGCTCTCGCACGCCGAGGTGATCGACATCACCAAGCTGGCCGCCGGCAGCAAGATCGTGTTCGGCGCGACGGTCACCCTGGCCGACGTCGAGACCGACGAAGAGAAGCGCTACCAGATCGTGGGTGACCTGGAAGCGGACATCAAGCAGGGCCTGATCGCGATCTCCTCGCCGCTGGCGCGGGCGTTGATCGGCAAGCTGGAAGGCGACAGCGTCACCATTGACGCGCCCGCCGGACAGCGTGAGTACGAAGTGGTCAGCGTCGCCTATATCGGCTGACCGGCATGGCGACGGCGACCCTGCTGTTGCCTTCGCGCGGCCGCCTGGCGGGCGCGCTGGCGGCCGATGCGGTGGCGCGGGCGCTGGCCCGGGCCGACCGCCTTGACGGCGAGGCGGGCGAACAGGCCCAGCTGCGCCGTCATTTCACCCTGCCGCCGGCGCAATGGCCGGTGGCCGCACTGACCCGCCAGCTCGACGCCGGCGATGCCGCCGGCGCGACCTGGCTGCGCGCTGATCCAGCCTACGTGGCGCCGGACATGAACGGCGCGCGGATGATGGGCCATGGCGACACGCTGGGCATGGACGACGAGGATGTCGCCGCGCTGCTGCCGGACCTGGCACCGATGTTCGCCGATGCCGGCTTCGTGCTCGATGCGCCGGATCCGGCGCGCTGGTACCTGCGACTGTCGCCGGAGGCGCAGCTGCCCGGGTTCACCGCACCCGACGATGCGCTAGGCGATGACCTGTTCGCGCACCTGCCCGCCGGCGATGCCGGCCGCCGCTGGCGCGCCCTGTTGACCGAATCGCAGGTGCTGCTGCACCAGCATCCCTGGAACCGCCAGCGCATCGCCCGCGGCAAGCCGGCGATCAATTCGCTGTGGTTCTGGGGTGGCGGCCGCCTGCCTGACGCGGTGGGAACCGACTATGGCCAGGTGCGCAGCCGCGACCCGCTGCTGCGGGCGCTGGCTGCCGCGGCCGGCGTGGCGGTCGATGCCGATGGCCAGGTCGATGCCCTGGTCGACCTGCGCCACCTGCGCTCGCTGGCGCAGTTCAGCGATGAAGTCGTGCAGCCGCTGCTGGCGGCGATGCGTCGCGGCGAACTGGACCGGCTGGTGCTGGATTTCCAGGACGGCGAAGGCCTGGTTCTGACGCCGTCGCAGCGCTGGCGCTTCTGGCGCCGGCCCTGGGCCGGCCTGCAGGGATGAGCACCGGCCCGCGCATCGTCCGCCGCGAACGCGCCAGCGAGGGCGAGTGGCCGCAGGACGTGCTGCCGCTGCTGCGGCGCCTCTACGCGGCGCGCGGTGCGCTCGATGCCGCCGCCGCGCAGCCGCGCCTGGCCGACCTGCTGGCCCCCGCCGGACTGTCCAACATCGCCCTGGCCGCGCGCCTGCTGGCCGATGCCATCGAGGCGCAGCGACGGATCCTGATCGTTGGCGACTTCGACTGCGATGGCGCCACCGCCTGCGCGGTCGGCGTGCGTGGCCTGCGCCTGCTCGGCGCTGGCGAAGTCCTGCATGCGGTGCCGAACCGCATGGTGCACGGCTACGGCCTGTCGCCGGCGCTGGTGGAGGAACTGGCGCCGCTGCAGCCGGACCTGCTGGTCACCGTCGACCACGGCATCGCCTGCCATGCCGGCATCGCCGCCGCCAAGGCGCTGGGCTGGACGGTGCTGGTGACCGATCACCATCTCCCCGGCAGCGGGCTGCCGCCTGCCGATGCCATCGTCGATCCCAACCTGGCTGGCGACGCTTTTGCCAGCAAGTCGCTGGCCGGCGTCGGGGTGATCTTCTACGTGCTGCTGGCGGTCCGCGCCGAACTGCGCGCGCGTGGACGCTTCGCCGATGCCGGGCCGGACCTGTCCACGCTGCTCGACCTGGTCGCGGTCGGCACCGTGGCAGACCTCGTGCCGCTGGACGCCAACAATCGTGCCCTGGTGCTGGCCGGCCTGCGCCGGCTGCGACAGGGCAGGGGCTGTGTCGGCCTGCAGGCGCTGGTCGAGGCCAGTGGCCGCGAGGCGCGCCGGCTCACCGCCAGCGACATCGGCTTCGCCCTGGCGCCACGCCTGAATGCCGCCGGGCGCCTGGAAGACATGGCGTTGGGGATCGAGCTGCTGCTGTGCGAATCGCCGGCACGCGCCCGGGAAATCGCCCAGCTGCTGGAAGAGATCAACAGCGAGCGTCGCGCGGTCCAGCAGATGATGACCGACGAGGCTGAAGCGGCGGTCGCCCACGCGATGCTGCGCGCCGACGGTGAGCCGCCGCTGGCGATGTGCCTGTTCGACGAACAGTGGCATCCGGGGGTGATCGGGCTGGTCGCTTCGCGGCTGAAGGACAGGCTGCATCGGCCGGTGATCGCGTTCGCCCCGGCCGAGCCCGGCGGCAGCCAGCTGCGTGGCTCGGCGCGTTCGATCGCCGGCCTGCACATCCGTGACGTGCTGGCCGCGATCGATGCCCGTCACCCGGGCCTGGTCGAGCGCTTCGGCGGACATGCCATGGCGGCCGGACTGAGCCTGCCGGCGGCGTCGCTGCCCGCATTCGAGCAGGCGCTGCTGGCCCAGGTCGGCGCGCAGGTCGATCCGCAGATGCTGCAGGCCGAACTGCTCAGCGATGGCGAGCTGGCACCGCACGAACTCGACCATCGCCATGCCGAGGCGCTGCGCCTGGCGGGCCCATGGGGACAGGGCTTCCCCGAGCCACTGTTCGATGGCGAGTTCGAAGTGCTGCAATGGCGCACGCTGAAGGAGCGCCACCTGCGCTACACGCTGCGCCTGCCGGGCCTGGCCGCGCCGATCAATGCGATCCATTTCAATGGCTGGCAGGGCCATGCGCCTGCTTCGCGCCTGCGCCTGGCCTATCGGCTGGCCAGCGATGATTACCGCGGCGGCGGGGCGATCCAGCTGATCATCGAGCATTGCGAACCCATGCCCGCCTGAACCGTTCGCGCGCGGATCCGCGGTCCGCGCAGACCATGCGATTTCTCCAATATCGCTCGACCGACACGCTGCCTACATTGCCCGCTCTTTCGTTTTCCGGGCAATCTGCATGCATTATCGAAGCACCTCTTTCCTGCTGGTCCTGGCCTCAGCCGTCAGCCTCCCCGCCATGGCAGCCGACCCGCACTGGACCGGCAGCGGGGAGCTCGGCTTCAGCGCTGCCAGCGGCAATACCAAGTCGCAGAACATCAACGCCCAGCTCAAGGGCGGGTTGGACCAGGGCCGCTGGCACCATGCCGCCAATGCCTTGTGGATGCGCAACCGCGGCCAGGTGCTGCTGGACACCGATGGCGATGGCGTGGCCGAACAGGCCATGGAGGACACCGCCAACCGTTTCGGCCTGGGTTTCTCCTCGGCCTACGACCTGACGCCGCGCAGCTACCTGATCGGCACGCTGCGCTACGACCACGATGACTTCGCCAGCTACCTGTGGCGTGGCACGGCGGCGGTCAGCTACGGCTATCGCTGGCGTGACGACGACCGCTTCCGGCTGGTCACCGAGATCGGCCCCGGCTTCCGTCGCAGCCATGATGCGTCCAGCGGCGCGGTGGAGAACGAGGCGATCGGCCGCGGCCTGGCCGATTTCAGCTGGAAGCTGACCGACAACACCCGGCTGATGGACACGCTGCTGGTCGAGTCGGGCCGCCTGAACACCTATGTGCAGAACGACCTTGGCCTGCAGGTGGCGATGAGCGAGCGCCTGGCGCTGAAGTTCGGTTACCAGGTGCGCTACAACAGCGACGTGGACCCGGGCTTCAAGAAGACCGACACGGTGACGATGCTCAATCTCGTCTACTCCGTGGAGTAAGCCACGCAGGTGGCCGCCGTCGCCGGCTTCGGCCGCGACGGCGACGCGCATCGCGCTGGCTCACGGCTCGGGCTCGGCGACGCCGTCGAGGTCGTCCAGCCAGCGCGTCATCACCGCATGGCAGGCATGGCGCAACCGTTGCGCCGATTCCAGTGCCTGCATCCGCAACACCACCGGATCGACTCCGGCCGCGTGAAGTTCGTGGCGATCGCGGACCAGGCGGGCGCTGATCTGGTCCATGTCCGCTTCCAGATGGAACTGCAGGCCGAGCGTGCGCTCGCCATGCAGGAAAGCCTGGGTCGCGCAGCGTGGCGTGGACGCCAGCCACAGCGCATCCGGCGGCAGGATGATCTCATCGGCGTGCCAGTGCAGGACCGGCAGCGCATTGTCCGATAGCGGGCGCAGGCAGGAGTTCCGGCCGGCGGGGGTCAGGTCGACCGGCGCCAGGCCGATCTCCGGCCGCGTCATGCGCCGCACGTCGCCCCCGAGTGCGCGCGCCAGCAGCTGGGCCCCCAGGCTGATGCCGATCGTCGGCAGGCCGTAGTGGCAGCGTATTCGGATCAGTTCCAGTTCTTCGCGCAGGAAGCCGTGCGTGGCTGCGTCGTCCATGCGCAGTGGTCCGCCGAGCACGATCAGGATATCGACCTCGAGCGGGTCGAGGTTGCGCAGGCGCCCGGAATCGGCATCCCGGTAGTGGGTGCGGTAGCCGCGGCTTTCCAGCAGCGGACGCAGGCTGCCCATGCCGTCGAACCTGGCGTGCCGGATGGCGATGGCGGTTCTGGGTTCAGGGTGTTTCACGTGCTGCTCCAGGGGAGGGCTATTCGTGAGGCGATCGAGGGATGGCGCGCGCGGGAAGGCTGCCGGCGGGAGTTCCCGGCGTCAGTCGATGCGCCGCGTCGGCGACGGGCGGCGGCGCCCGCCGGGGCGGGGGGGACGGTACTGGCGGGTTTCGTGTTCGGGTTGCGGGCGCAGCGGCGGTTGCGCCTGCCAGCGTGCGTGCAGGCGCAGGTAGGCGGCCTGCAGGACCTTGCGGGCCTCGTGCCATTCCACCCGTGAATCCCGGCGTACCCGCGCATAGCGGGCGGCCAGCTGTTCCTCGTCGATCGCCGTGAGGTCGTAGTCGTGGCACTGCAGGAACAGGCTGATGCCGAAGCGCAACGCGGGCACGTAGTGCGCGAATGGCAGGACGCCGCGGTGCCATGCCGCCGTGCTCTGGTAATGCCGGTTCCAGAAGGCGATCTCGCCTTCGACGTCGATGACGCAGGGCGACAGCTGCAACGCGCCCCAGGCATCGGACGAACGCGCCACCAGCGCCAGCGACAGCCAGTGTTGCGGCGCCGCCGGCGGCGTGGCGGCGGCAGGACGGCACGTGGCGCGCACGGAGTCGGAGGCGCCGTCGGACCGCGGCGTGTTGGCAGGGGAGGAATGAGTCATCGGCATGGCTTGGCTGGCGGTGACCTCACCGCCGTGCGGAACAAGCTAGCGAGGGCGAGGGCGCTCCGATATTGGATTTGTCCAATGCCGATGCGGCTTCATCGGCTGCCAGCCAGCCGAGCGCGTTGCCGCTAGGCGCCCGCGTCTGCCCCCGGGCGCGCTTGCCGCGCCGACACCTCTTCGCAGGCCAGCCGGAGCCGGCCCAGCAGGTCGTCGATCTGCCGCGCGACGGTGGCGGGCACGGCCGCATGGCCGTGCAGGCGTGCTTCGAGGTCGCGCGCTTCGATGGCCAGCCCGGCCTGGCCGAAGTGGCCCAGTGCCCCGGCCATACGGTGCAGTCGTCGTGCGCAGCCGATCGCGTCGCGGCGCTGCAGCGCCTGTGCCAGCGCGTCGAGGTCGGCGCGGGTGGTTTCCAGGAAGCTGCGGACCAGCGCGGGATCGTCATGGACGACCGGCGGCCTGGCGGATGACGGCACCGGCGCGCCCGGCAGCCAGCGGGCGAGCGCGGCCTCCAGCGCCTGCAGGTCGATCGGCTTGTGCAGCCACGCATCGATGCGGACGTCGTCGTGGCTGTCGGCCAATACGTTGGCCGTCATCGCGAGGATCGGCAGCCGCGTGCCGGGCGCTTCGCCGGCGCGGATGCGCGCGGCCAGCGCATGGCCGTCCATGTGCGGCATGCTGATGTCGGTAAGGACCAGCGACACCGGGTACTGATCCAGCGTTGCCAATGCTTCGGCGCCGTCGGAGGTGACCAGGCAGGGATAGCCGAGTGCTTCCAGCTGGCGCGTGATCAGCATCCGGCTGGTGGGATGGTCCTCGACCACCAGCAGCGGGGCGACGGGCCAGGATGGCGAGATCGGCGGGCGGGCGGGCGTTTCGTGGCGGGCGGGGTCCAGCAGGTTCTGCAAGACGGTCTGCAGGGCGCCCGGCAGCAGTGGGTCGTGGTAGGCGCGGTACTCGCTGGCATGCCCGGCGATATCGCCGTGCGCGCACAGCAGCACGGTTTCCCCGGGCGGGCTGCGTGGGGGCACGCGATCGGTGATCCAGGCATCGGGCAGCGGGCCGTTCGGCTGCGGGGCGTCGATCCCGAATGCCGCCAGCATCGCGACCACCTGCGCGTGCTGGGCGGGATCCTCGATGTCCAGGGCGACCACCCGGCCCACCAGCAGCGGATCGGGCGCAAGCCAGCGGAATACCGGCAGCGTCAGGTCGACCTCCACGCAGGTGCCGATGCCCTCGTTGCTTTCCAGGGTCACCTGACCCTGCATGAGTTCCACCAGCTGGCGGCAGATCGACAGGCCCAGACCGGTACCCCCATAGTGGCGGGTGGTGGTGGCGTCGGCCTGCACGAAGGGACGGAACAGCCGCGCCTGCTGCGGACGCGGGATGCCGACGCCGGTGTCCGCCACGCGCAGGCGGATGTGCTGGACCGCAATGGCCCCCGTCGCATCATGGTCGGCTTCCTCGCTGGCCTCGACGGCGACCTCGACGTGGCCGCGGGGCGTGAACTTGATGGCGTTGCCGACCAGGTTCAGCAGGACCTGGCGCAGCCGGAAGGGATCGCCGAGGTGGCGCGCCGCCAGTGTCGGCGCCAGTGCCAGGCGCACGGCCAGGCCCTTCTGCCGCGCGGCCGGGCCGAGGACTTCGAGCACGCCGCCGACGATCTGGCGCAGGTCCATCTCGATCGATTCCAGGCGGACCTGGCCGGCTTCGGCCTTGGAGAAGTCGAGGATGTCGTCGAGGATCTGCCGAAGCGCGGCGGCGGATTCGATGCTGGTGGACAGCAGCTGGCGCTGCTCGCAGCCCAGCGGAGTGCGCGCGAGCAGTTCCAGCATGCCCGACAGCCCGGCCATCGGCGTGCGGATCTCATGGCTCATCACCGCCAGGAAGTCGCTCTTGGCCGTCGCTGCGGCCACCGCCGCCGCGCGGGCACGCTCGAGCGCGGCGTTCTGCTCGTGGATGGCCGTTGCATCGGCCCAGTAGCCGGACCAGTGCACGGCGCCGTCCTCGGTGCGCCGTGGCACGATGTTCAGCGAAGTCCAGCGCCAGCCCTGCGCGCCATGCGAGCGGAAGTCGCGCACCATCGGCTGCAGGGTGCGCGCCGATTCCTCCAGTGCCGCGGTCATCGCCAGGTGGTCGGCCGGATCGACGCGGTCGAACAGGCGGCGGTGATCCTGCATGATCTGCGCCGCATCCAGGGCGAACAGCGGCTGCGGGTTGCCGGTGACATGCACGAAATGCAGCGCGCCGGCCGGCGAAAGCCGCAGCTTGAACACCACCGCCGGCAGGTTGCGCGCGATGTCGCGCAGGCGTGCGTCGGCCTCGCGGCGGCCGGCGATCTCCGCTCGCAGCCGGGTATAGGCGGCGCCGAGCAGGACGATGATCGCCAGGGCCGCGGCGCTGCTCCATAGCACCAGCGGCCGCGCGAAGCCGTAGTCGTAATCGACCTGCAGCCAGCGTTTGCGGATCGCCTGGCGTTCGCCGTCGCCGATGTCACGGGCGACGCGGTCGAACAGTTCCGCCAGTGGCGCGTAGGGATCGCGGACGGCCAGGCCGATCTCGTCGGAGAATCCTGCCGGCGCGGCGACCCGCAGTTCGCTGGACTGCAGTTCGCGCAGGCTGTTGTCTACCGAGGCGAGGTTGCCGACATAGGCATCGGCGCGGCCGCGGTCGACCAGCCGCAGGCCTTCGCCGTCGCTGGCCACCTGCACCTGCGGCGTGCCCGGCAGCAGCCGCGAAAGATGCCGGCCCAGGTCGGGATCGCTGACCGCGATGCGCCGGTTGGCGAGGTCGTCCAGGTCGGCCACCACCGGTGCGCGGCGGCGGGTCACGATGACGCCGGGGAAGGTCACCAGCGGCTGCGTCTGGTGCCAGGCACGGCCATAGCCGGCCTGTCCGACCGCCGGCGCGATGTCGGCCTGGCCGGACTGGATCAGCGCCCGTGCCTGGCGCCAGTCGCGCGCCGGCACCGGTTCGATCCGGATGCCGAGTTGTGACTGCATGCGTTGCAGGTAGTCGCCCAGCACGCCGGACATCTGCCCGTCCGCGCCGCGCGGGGTCAGTGGCGCCCAGGTGGGATCGAACGCCACCCGCAGCACCGGCAGGTCGCGCAGCCAGGCACGCTCGTGCTCGCTGAGCTGGAGCACGTTGGTGGTCCAGGCGAACCGCGGATCCAGCCAGCGCGCATCGATGGCCTGGCGCTCGGCCGGGGTGAGCGTATCCATCGCCTGGTCGATGGCTTCCACCAGCAGGCGGCGATCGTTCGGAGAAGCGAAGTGCAGGGCATTGGGGGGCAGCCTTGCAGGTCCGACGATGTGCAGGCCGGCGTCGGGCGATTCGCGCAGCAGCGCGTCCACCGCGTAGGCATTGCCGAAGTAGGCATCGACGCGGCCGTCGCGCAGCGCGGCCAGGGCGGCGGGTGTATCGGCGACCCGGGTGGCCTGGGCGCCGGGATAGCTTTCCGGCAGCAGCTCGTTGATGGCGTGGCCGGTCTCCACGGCGACCCGCAGCGGGTGCGCCTGCGATCGCAGCCCGGCGATCGCCCGCGTGCGCGCGACCATCACCACGCGGCTCACCTGGTAGGGACGGCTGAACGCCAGGCAGCGCGTGCGCGGCACGGTGATCGCCATGCTCATCACCACGTCGACATCGCCGCGGCAGGCGGCGGCCTGCAGGTTCGGCCAGCTGTCGTAGAGGTGCACGTGGAGCCGCGCACCGAGCCGGCTGGCGATGATCGACAGGTAGTCGTAGGACAACCCGGCCGGCTGCCCGCCGCGCCAGGTCTCGTAGGGCGGCCAGCCCCCCCGGGTCATGCCCACCGTCCAGGTGGCATGCGCCCGCAGCCAGCTGCGCTGCGCGGCGTCCAGCGGCGGCGCAGGGGGTTGCGCCTGCGGCGGCCGTGGCGATGCAGCCGGCGCCGGTGGTGCGCACGTAGCGGCAATGGCCAGCGACAGCGCCAGCCCCGCGAGCACGCACGCCAACCGCCTGGGTTGCATGCGGGTCAGCCCAGCCAGCCCTGCGCGCGGACGTATTCGAACAGCGCCGCATCGGTGGAAAGGCCGAGCTTGCGCATGGCGTCCTTCTTCTGCTTGCTGATGGTCTTGGTGCCGCTGCCGAGGCGCTCGGCCACCTCGCTGGGCGTGACACCCAGCGCGAGCATCCGCACCACCTCGGTTTCGCGCGGCGACAACCGCGGTGGCGGCGCCGAATCGGTGATGCCGCCTTCGAGCATCGCCAGCTTGCTGCGGAAGCTGTTGCTGATGAAGCGGCGGCGGCGTGCCGCCGACAGCACCGCGATCGGCAGCTCGTTCATCGCCGAGCCCTTGTCCACCAGTGCCAGCACGCCATGCCCGAGGAGGATCTGGATCATCCCCGGGTTGGCCATCATGGTCAGCACCACGATGGGCAGCAGCGGATAGCGCCGGCGCACCTCGGCGATCAGCGACAGGCCGTCGGCCTCGCCGGTGTCGGGCATGGAATAGTCCGTCACCAGGACGTCGCAGGCGGTATCGGCCAGGCGCGCGTAGACCTCGTTGACCGACTGCGCCTCGGCCGCCACGTGCAGCTGCGGCGTGGCGCGCAGGATCGTCCGGACTCCGGCCAGCACGACCGGATGGTCATCGGCGACGATGACGTTGAGGGCCTGCGTTTCCATGTGGCGTCACCTTCCTTATTCAAGAGATCCGGCAGCAGGGGCTGGCGCCTTCGTGGCTTCGGACGGACCTGGCGATGGATCGACGTGGACAGGGCACGTCGCCAGCCTCGCCTGATACCGGCAGGTCGTTGTGTGCTGCGCGTCGGAATTCTTGCGTGGATTCCCTGAAAGCTGAGACTAAACCCTGCATCTCATGCGATTTGTCCTATTGCATGAATGCGAGAGCCTGTGTTGAGCCAGGCGCCTCTCCGGGGAAACGACCGGCGCGTGGTCATCGAATACCGGATTGCCGTTGCGTCCGCGCGTATCAGACAGCAGGGATCTGCATTCCCTGCGATTCGTCGCATGGAGCTTGCCGCTGCGCTTGGATCCAATAGTCCGGTGCCCGCGTCGCCGCCTCGCAGTGCGGCCGGGCCATCGACCCAATCCACCACGGTGATCTATGCAGAGCAGTTTGATAAGGAAGTGCGCGGCCGAATTCCTCGGTACGTTCTGGCTGGTGCTGGGCGGCTGCGGCAGTGCCGTGCTGGCGGCAAGCTTCGGTGGCGACTTCAACCCGCTGGGGCTGGGGTTCCTCGGCGTATCGCTGGCCTTCGGCCTGGCGGTGGCGACCGCCGCCTTCGCCTTCGGCCCGGTGTCCGGCGGGCACTTCAATCCTGCGGTGAGCGTGGGCCTGTGGATCGGCGGCCGTTTCGGTGGCGCGCACCTGTTGCCGTACGTGCTCAGCCAGGTCCTCGGCGGCCTGCTGGCCGGCGCGTTGCTGTACACGGTGGTCGACAGCGCGCCGGGCGCGCTGCCGCCGGCGGGCGCGGGTGCGTTCGCGACCAATGGCTTCGATGCCTTCTCGCCCGGCGGCTACCCGATGGCGGCCGCGTTCCTGATGGAAGTGGTGATGACCGCGATCTTCCTGTTCGTGATCATGTCCGTGACCCGGCGTGACGCGGCGCCCGGCTGGGCCCCGCTGGCGATCGGCGCGACGCTGGCGCTGATCCACCTGATCTCCATCCCGGTGACCAACACCTCGGTCAATCCCGCGCGTTCCACCGCGGTGGCCGCGTTTGTCGGCGAGAGCGCCGGCTACATGCCGCTGCACCAGTTGTGGCTGTTCTGGCTGGCGCCGTGCGTCGGCGCGGTGCTCGGTGCGCTGGTCCATCGCTCGGTCGCCGGCGGCGAGGAGCAGCCGGCGTGAGCCGGCTGCAACACGCAGCGGCACCGCTCCGGCAGGTCGCGTCGTGCGTCTGACGCCGCCACGCTGGGGCACGTTCCTGCTCGCGCTGCTGCTCGGCGCTGGCGGGCTCGCCGCCCGCCTGGGCTATCTGGAATGGCTGGCACCGGTGTCGTTCGGGTTGCTCGCCTGCGGTTACCTGCTGCTCGCCGTGGGCGTGCTGCTGCCGCGTCTGTAGACGTCAAGCTGGACCTTCCGATATGCGAATCCTAGTCATCGAGTCACGCAGGGACGTCTCGGTTCCACTGGTCAACCATCTGGAAGATCTGCGCCACTGCGTGGACTTCGCGTCCGACGAGGCGCTGGCGACGCACCTGCTGGCCAACAACCGCTTCGACATCATCGTGCTGGCCGAGGAACTGTCGCGGACCTGCGGCTTCCGCGCCCTGGCGAACCTGCGCACGCTGGTGCGCAAACCGATCCCGGTGCTGATGCTCGGTACCCGCTGCGGACAGGTGCCGGTGGTCGGAGACGGCACCGGTCCGGACGGCTACCTGGAACCGCCGTACTCGCTGGACATGATCACCGGCCGGCTGGGCATCCTGCGTCGCCGCAAGGGCAGGGCGCGCAGCGTGCTGCAGGTGGGCGACCTGGTGTTCGATGTCGCCGAGCAGAAGGCCCGGCGGCAGGACCAGCTGCTGCGCATCGATGGCGCGCTGCTGCCGATGCTGCAGGCGCTGATGGAAGCTTCGCCCAAGCGGGTATCGTTCCGCGAACTGGGCAGCTGCCTGCTCGACGAGCCGGCGCCCGTGGCCGAGGCCCGGGTACGGGTACGGGTACGTTCGTTGCGCGATTGCCTGGATCGTCCGTTCGACGCGCCGATGATCCGCAACCGTCGCGACGGCTTCTGCATCCTGCCGGCAGGCCCGGGCGCGGAGGCGACCGCGGCGACGGCCCGGGGTCACGGTGCGCCGCGCGAACGGCGCGCGGCGGCCCACGCGCCCTGATCCGCTCGCGGCCGGGATTCCGACGGGCGGCAGGAGCGGGCAGCGTCGATGGCATTGGGAGTTGTCCCATGGCCAGGGCCGGGCGGATGGCACAGCATCGATCAGGGCGCAGGCATGCGCCCCGGGGTGGCGGGTCTGCCTCCGACAGGGAAGGTCGCGCGGTGCCTGCCGGTCCACGTTCCTCCGGCAGGCGCCGTTCCCGGGGCGGCGCGCGCGTCGGTCGAGATGAATGGCAGGCGAGCCCGCCTGCGGCGCCGGGAGAGCCGGATTTGTTAGAATCCCGTTTTCCTCAGAATCAATCGCCACGGACATGATGGAACTCAATCCCGTCCGCCAGCGCATCGCCGACCTCAAGGGCCGGTTGGATGCGCTCAGGGGGTATCTTTGACTACGACAGCAAGGTCGAACGTCTCGAAGAAGTAAACCGGGAGCTGGAAAGCCCCGATGTATGGAACAACGCCGAACGCGCGCAGGCCCTGGGCCGCGAGCGCTCGTCGCTGGAAAAGGTGGTGCTCGGCATCAGCAGCCTCACCGAAGGCCTGACCGGCGGCGAGGAGCTGCTGGAACTGGCCGAGATGGAGGGGGACGAATCCACCGCCGACGCCGTGGTCGCCGATGTCGAGCGATTCGCGCGCGACGTCGAGAAGCTGGAATTCCAGCGCATGTTCTCCGGCCAGATGGACGGCGCCAACGCGTTCGTCGACATCCAGGCCGGCGCCGGTGGCACCGAGGCCCAGGACTGGGCCGAAATCCTGCTGCGCATGTACCTGCGCTGGTGTGAATCGCGCGGCTGGAAGACCGAGCTGATGGAAGTGTCCGGTGGCGACGTCGCCGGCATCAAGTCGGCCACGTTGCGGGTGGAGGGTGATTACGCCTACGGCTGGCTGAAGACCGAGACCGGCGTCCACCGCCTGGTGCGCAAGTCGCCGTTCGATTCGGACAACCGCCGCCATACCAGTTTCACCTCGGTGTTCGTGTCCCCGGAGGTCGACGACAACATCGACATCTCGATCAACCCGGCCGACCTGAAGACCGACGTCTACCGCTCCTCCGGCGCCGGCGGCCAGCACGTCAACAAGACCGAGTCGGCCGTGCGCATCACCCACGTGCCCACCGGGATCGTGGTGGCCTGCCAGACCGGCCGCAGCCAGCACCAGAACCGCGACAACGCGATGAAGATGCTCGCCGCCAAGCTGTACGAGCTGGAGATCCAGAAGCGCAACGCCGAGCGCGACGCGGTCGAAGCGACCAAGTCGGACATCGGCTGGGGCAGCCAGATCCGCAACTACGTGCTGGACCAGAGCCGCATCAAGGACCTGCGTACCGGCATCGAGCGCAGCGATACCCAGAAGGTGCTGGACGGCGACCTGGACGAGTTCGTCGAGGCCAGCCTCAAGTCCGGCCTGGAAGCCGGCTCCAAGCGCATCGACGCCTGACCGGCCGGGCCCCGCGCCCGGCTGGCCTGCCGGTGGCCGTGGCGCCACCGGCGCATTACCCTCTTTCCCATCCCCTTTCGCCAAGCCAACGCCATGACCGAGCAGACCCCCGCGCCGCAGACTCCCGTCGACGAGAACAGCCTCATCGCCGAGCGCCGGGCCAAACTCGGCGCGCTGCGCGGGCAGGGCATCGCCTATCCGAACGACTTCCGCCGCGAGCAGTTCGCCGGCGACCTGCAGGCCGAGTACGCCGACGCCGAACGCTGGACCGCCGAGGCGCTGGAAGCCGAACCGCGGGTGGTGCGCATGGCCGGCCGGCTGATGGCCAAGCGGGTGATGGGCAAGGCCAGCTTCGGCCAGATCCAGGATGAATCCGGCCGCATCCAGCTGTTCCTGCAGGCCAATGCCCTGGGCGAGGCCTACGAGGCGTTCAAGGGCTGGGACGTCGGCGACATCATCGCCGTCGAGGGCGGCCTGACCCGTACCCGTACCGGCGAACTGTCGATCAAGGCCACCGGCCTGCGCCTGTTGACCAAGTCGCTGCGTCCGTTGCCGGACAAGTGGCATGGCCTGTCCGACGTGGAGCAGCGCTACCGCCAGCGTTATGTCGACCTGATCGTCACCCCGGAAGCGCGCGAGGTCTTCATCAAGCGCTCGCGGATCATCCGCGCGATCCGCTCCTGGCTCGACAACCGGCGCTTCCTGGAAGTGGAAACGCCGATGATGCATTACATCCCCGGCGGTGCGGCGGCCAAGCCGTTCGTCACCCACCACAATGCCCTGGACCTGCAGCTGTACCTGCGCGTGGCGCCGGAGCTGTACCTCAAGCGGCTGGTGGTCGGCGGCCTGGAGCGCGTGTACGAGATCAACCGCAACTTCCGCAACGAAGGCGTGTCCACCCGCCACAACCCCGAATTCACCATGCTCGAGCTGTACGAGGCCTACGCCACGTACAACGAGATCATGGACCTGACCGAGAACGTCATCCGCGATACCGCCGTGACCGTGCTGGGCACCACCGAGACCGAATGGGACGGTGTGAAGATCGACCTCGGCCCGCGCTTCCGCCGTTGGCGGATGGACGAGGCGGTGCGCCACCACAACCCGCAGATCAGCGTCGCCGACTGCACCGACCGCGAGGCGCTGCTGCGCCACTGCGAGCGGCTGAAGATCCGGGTCAAGCCGTCCTACGGCTGGGGCAAGCTGCTGCTGGAGATCTTCGAGGCGACCGTCGAACACACCCTGGTCCAGCCGACCTTCATCACCGACCACCCGGTCGAGGTCTCGCCGCTGGCCCGTGCCAGCGACACCGAGCCGGGCTACACCGACCGCTTCGAGCTGTTCATCAACGGCAAGGAGCTGGCCAACGGCTTCTCCGAGCTCAACGACCCGGAAGACCAGGCGGCGCGTTTCAGCGCCCAGGTGGCGGCCAAGGAGGGCGGCGACGACGAGGCGATGCACTTCGACGCCGACTACATCCGTGCGCTGGAGTACGGCATGGCCCCGACCGGTGGCCTGGGCATCGGCATCGACCGCCTGGTCATGCTGCTGACCGGCAGCGCGTCGATCCGCGACGTCCTGCTGTTCCCCTACATGCGCCCGGAGAACTGACTGACCCTGCCAGGCGGTCCGGAAGGATGCGTCTGGCATGTATCCTGCATATGCTTTCGGGGTGACGCGGGGCCGTTCCGGCTCCCGCGCGGTCGGGCCGGGTGCCGGTTCCGGAGCCTTATTCCGTTCTCTGTGGTGGAGGAGGAGCGCGCATGCAGGAACTCGCGGGAAACCATCGTTCAGGCGTATCTTTGCCCGTCAGCCAGGCGGGCTGGATGGAAAGGACGGATACGGGCTTGAACATCGTCATCGTGGATGACCAGACCTCGGCGCGGACCATGCTGCGTCACGTGATCGAGGACATCGCCCCGGAACTGAAAGTCCACGATTTCGGCGATCCGCTCGCTGCCCTGGCCTGGTGCGAGGCCGGCCACGTCGACCTGCTGCTGCTCGACTACCGCATGCCGGGCATGGACGGGCTGGAATTCGCCCGCCGCCTGCGCCGGCTGCCGAGCCATCGCGACATCCCGATCATCCTGATCACCGTGGTCGGTGACGAGCCGATCCGCCAGGCCGCGCTCGAGGCCGGGGTGATCGACTTCCTGGTCAAGCCGATCCGCCCGCGCGAGCTGCGGGCCCGCTGCAGCAACCTGCTGCAGCTGCGCCAGCAGAGCGAGAACGTGAAGCAGCGTGCCCTTTCGCTGGAGCAGCGCCTGCTGGCGACGATGCACGAGGTCGAGGAGCGCGAACGCGAAACGCTGTCGCGGCTGGCGCGGGCGATCGAATACCGCGACGCCGGCACCAGCGCCTACCTCGAGCGCATGGCGCACGTGGCCGGGTTGATCGCCGAGCAACTCGGGCTGTCGGAGGACGAGGTGCGCATGATCGAGGCGGCCGCCCCGCTGCACGACATGGGCAAGATCGCCATCCCCGATTCGGTCCTGCTGAAGGAAGGCAAGCTCGACGAGGAGGAGCTGGCGATCATGCGCCGGCACCCGCGCATCGGCTACGAACTGCTCAGCGGCAGCCAGAACCGCTTCATCCAGGTCGGCGCGCTGATTGCCCTGCGCCACCATGAGCGCTTCGACGGCAGCGGTTATCCGGACGGACTGATCGGCGAGGCGATTCCGCTGGAAGCGCGCATCGTCGCCGTCGCCGACGTCTTCGACGCGCTGGTCTCGCCGCGTCCCTACAAGGAGGCCTGGACCATGGACGCGACCCTGGCCTACCTGTACGCGCAGCGTGGCCGCCTGTTCGACCCGCGCTGCGTGGATGCGCTGATCCGCGGCCGCGAGGCGCTGCAGCAGATCTGCGAGCGCTTCTCCACCGCTTCGGTGCGGCCGGGCCTGTGAACGCGTTGCCGCCCCTGTCCTGGGTGAAGCAGCGGCTGGCGCGGCGTGGCGACAGCGAGCATGCGCAGAACCTGATCCGCATCGTCATCACCGGCCTGTTCATCACCTACCTGGGCTGGCGCTGGGCGCACCAGGCGCATGCCGACACGTTGCCGCTGACCTGGTTGATCCTGGTGTTCGAGCTGGCCGTGGCGGTCGGCCTGATGGTGGCGATCCTGGCCCGCCCGCAGATCTCGCACGTGCGGCGCTGGATCGGCATGTTCACCGATTACGCCTGCATGGGCGCGATCATGGCCATCCAGGGCGAGGTCGCCGCGCCGCTGTACGCGGTGTGCATGTGGGTGACCATCGGCAACGGCATGCGCTACGGCAGCGGTTACCTGCGCGCGGCCACCGCACTGGGCGGGTTGTGCTTCCTGGCGGTGATCGTGGTATCGCCGTACTGGCAGGCCAATCCCTACCTGTCCTGGGGCCTGCTGCTGGGCCTGATCGCCATCCCGCTGTACTTCGATTCGCTGCTGCACGCGCTGACCCGGGCGGTCAGCGAGGCGCGCCATGCCAACGAGGCCAAGAGCCGCTTCCTGGCCAACATGAGCCACGAGTTCCGCACCCCGCTCAATGGCCTGTCGGGCATGACCGAGGTGCTGGCGACGACCGAGCTGGACGCCGAGCAGCGCGAATGCCTGGGCACCATCCAGGCTTCGGCGCGCAGCCTGCTGTCGCTGGTCGAGGAGGTGCTCGACATCTCGGCGATCGAGGCCGGCAAGCTGCGCATCGATCGCGAGGATTTCGCGCTGGCCGAGCTGCTCGACGCGATCGGCCTGATCCTGCAGCCGCAGGCGCGGGCCAAGGGGCTGGACTACGGCGTGGAGATCGCGCCCGGGGTGCCGGAATGGCTGGCCGGCGACCCGGGCCACCTGCGACAGGTCCTGCTCAACATCGCCGGCAACGCGGTCAAGTTCACCGACGAGGGGGCCGTGCGCGTGCGCGTGCAGCGTATCGGCGAGGCCGGCGACGGCCAGGGGCACCGGTTGCGGTTCGAGATCACCGACACCGGCATCGGGGTGCCGGCGGCGATGCGCGAGCGCCTGTTCGATGCCTTCGAGCAGGCCGATGTCGGCCTGGCCCGCCGCTACGAGGGTACCGGGCTGGGTACCACGATCGCCAAGGGCCTGGTCGAGGCGATGGGCGGGGCCATCGGCCACCAGGACCATGCGCCGCGCGGCAGCCTGTTCTGGTTCGAGCTGCCGTTCGCCTCGGCGCAGCGCGGCGTCGAGGCCGCGGCCGATGGCGACGCCGCCTGGCCGGCGGCCGACGGTAATGCGGCGGCATCCAACGTCATCGCCTTCAGCAATCCGTTCCTGCGCCACCGTGCGCGGGTACGCAGCATGCGCATCCTGGTCGCCGACGACCACGAGGCCAACCGCATGGTGCTGCAGCGCCTGCTGGAAAAGGCCGGCCACCGGGTGGTCTGCGTCAACGGCGCCGAGCAGGTGCTGGACCTGCTTTCGGACGCCGAGTTCGACGCCGTCGTCGTCGACCTGCACATGCCGGGGATGAGCGGGCTGGACATGCTCAAGCAGCTGCGGGTGATGCAGGCCAGCGGCATGCCCTACACCCCGGTGATGGTGCTCAGCGCCGACGTCACCCCTGATTCGATCCGGCGCTGCCAGCAGGCCGGCGCCTATGCCTTCCTGGCCAAGCCGGTGATGGCGGTCAAGCTGCTGGACACCCTGGCCGAGATCGCCGCCAACGGTCGGGTCGCGCCGGCGACCAACAATGTCGTGGTGCATACCCATGCCCCGCAGGACGGGGTGCTCGATCCGGGCGTGCTGGACGAGCTGGCCGCGCTCGGCATGGGCGAGGGGTTCGAGCAGCAGTTCATCGCCCAGTGCCTGAGCGACGCGCTCGACTGCATGAGCGCGATCTCCGCGGCCGGTGAGGCCGGCCAGTGGGAGCGGCTGCGCGAGCACGCACACGCTCTGCGCGGGGTGGCGAGCAACCTGGGACTGGTGGCGGTCGCCAGCGGCGGTGGCGAACTGATGCGCATGCCGGACTGGCAGGCCCAGGGCGAGTGGCGGCAGCTCAGCGCCAGGCTGCGCGAGCAGATCGCGCAGGGGCGCGCCGCGCTCGACGCGCGGACCCAGGCCAACCGGGTCCGCAGCGAGGAGCGCACGCCCCGGCCGTAGCCGGTCAGGCCAGCGCGGGCTCGGCGCGGCGGCTCTGGGCGCGGACCAGGCGATCCATGGTGCGCAGCGACTTCTCGCCGAGCGTCATCGCCGTGTCCACCCAGATCTCGGTGATCCGCATCATTTCCTCCAGCGGCACCGAGGTCGCCAGCTCACGCACCTTGTGCATGGCCGCGCGCGCATGCGGGATGCGCTTGCTGTCGCGGATCACCTGCTCGACCGCGGCGACGCCTTCGCCGGTCGGCACGACGATATCCACCAGGCCCATCTCATGCAGTTCGTGGGCGCTGTACAGGTTGCCTTCCAGCATCAGCTTCTCGGCCAGGCGCGGGCTGACCCGCTGGCACATGAAGGAATAGGCACCCATGCCCGGGAACAGGTCGAACAGCACCTCCGGCAGGCCCATCATCACGTGTTCCTCGGCGACGATGGTATGGCAGCTCAGCGCCGCCTCGAAGCCGCCACCCAGTGCGTTGCCCTGCACCAGCGCGATGCTGTGGGCATGCACGCCCAGGCCGTCGTGGAAGGCATGCACGCCGATCACGCAGCGACGCGCGTAGTCGAGCAGGGTGGCGCGGTCCTGTTCACGGATCAGGCGGCAGAACAGCTCCAGGTCGCCGCCGAGGTTGAACACGTCGCTGTCCGAAGCCAGCACCACGTGCGGGGTCAGCGCGCCCTTGAGGGTCAGGCGGCGGCCCAGCTGCTGCTGGTAGTCGACGATGTCATCCACCAGTCGCGAGGAGAAACAGGCGCGGCCCGGCTGCATGACCAGGTTGGCGTGCATGTTGATCCAGTACACGTCGCGTTCGGTCTCTTCGATGACGCGCAGGGTGCGGGTGGAGGCGTGCTGGGGGAACGGGTGGACTACAGACATGTGGATTCTCCGTGAAGACCGTCCGGCCGGCCGCCTTGCGGACGGAGAAAAGGGGGGTGGAGCGAGGAGGGAGCGCGTGCCGACGAGCGATTCTATGCGCGCAAAGTGAAGCGCCCGCAAGCGGGAGGCTTGCGGGCGCTCGGAACGACCGGGGGCGGGGTGATCCCGCCGCGGGACGGGGTCAGGGAGCCGGGGCGTCGCGCAGCTCACGGCGCAGGATCTTGCCCACGTTGGTCTTGGGCAGGTCCTTGCGGAACTCGACGATGCGCGGGTGCTTGTACCCGGTCAGGTTGGCCCGGGCGTGCTCCTTGACCTGCTCGACGGTCAGGTTGGGGTCCTTCTTCACGATCACGACCTTGACCACCTCGCCGGACTTCTCGTCCGGCACGCCGACCGCGGCCACCTCGGCCACCCCCGGCATCATCGCGATGACGTCCTCGATCTCGTTGGGATACACGTTGAAACCGGACACCAGGATCATGTCCTTCTTGCGGTCGACGATGTAGAAGAAGCCCTTCTCGTCCATCCGCGCGATATCGCCGGTGTGCATCCAGCCCTCGGCATCGATCGCCGCGGCAGTCTCCTCCGGCCGGTGCCAGTAGCCCTTCATCACCTGCGGGCCGCGGATGCACAGCTCGCCGGTCTCGCCCTGCGGCAGGGTGTTGCCGGCATCGTCCTTCACGCAGGCCTCGGTCGAGGGGATCGGCAGGCCGATGGCGCCGTTGTACTCGGCCAGGTCGAGCGGGTTGATGCACGCCGCCGGCGAGGTTTCGGTCAGGCCGTAGGCTTCCACCAGGGTCACGCCGGTGGCCTTCTTCCAGCGGTCGGCGACCGAGCGCTGCACGGCCATGCCGCCGCCGAGGGTCATCTTCAGCGACGAGAAATCCACCTGGTCGAAGCCGGGGGTGTTGAGCAGGCCGTTGAACAGGGTGTTCACGCCGGTGATCGCGGTGAAGCGCGTGCCCTTGAGTTCCTTGACGAAGCCCGGCATGTCGCGCGGATTGCTGATCAGGTAGTTGCAGCCGCCCAGCTTCATGAAGACCAGGCAGTTCGCCGTCAGCGCGAAGATGTGGTACAGCGGCAGCGCGGTGATGACCACCTCGTTGCCTTCCTCCAGCTTGCCGGTCGCGGCGATCCAGGCGTGTGCCTGCTGCATGTTGGCGACCAGGTTGCGGTGGGTCAGCATCGCGCCCTTGGCCACGCCGGTGGTGCCGCCGGTGTACTGCAGGAAGGCGATGTCGTCGCTGTCCAGGTCCAGCGCCGGCAGGGTGTGGTTGCGGCCGCGCGCCAGCGCGTCGCGGAAGCGGATGGCACCCTTGATGCGGTACTCGGGCACCAGCTTCTTCACGTACTTGACGACGAAGTTCACCAGCTGGCGCTTGGGGAAGGCGAGCATGTCGCCCAGGCCGGTGGTGATGACCTGGCGGACCGGGGTCTGCTCGATCACCTCCTCGACCGTATTGCCGAAATTGTCGATCGCCACCAGCACGCTGGCGCCGGCGTCGACCAGCTGGTGCTTGAGCTCGCGCCCGGTGTAGAGCGGGTTGACGTTCACCACGGTCAGCCCGGCGCGCAGGATGCCGAACGTGGCGATGGGGTACTGCAGGCAGTTGGGCATCATCAGGGCGACGCGATCACCCTTCTTCAGCTGCAGCTCGCCGAGCAGGTAGGCGGCGAACTGCTTCGACAGCGCGTCGACCTCGCCATAGGTGAGGACCTTGCCGAAGCTGGAGTAGGCGGGGCGGTCACGGAACTTGGCCGCCGAGGTCTCGAACACGTCCGCGATGGTGTGGAACTCGTCCGCGTTGATCTCGGCGGGAACGCCGTGCGGATAACTTTGCAACCAAGGACGCGCCTGACTCATTCTGCCCCCCTCCAGGGTGTGTGGTGATCGCCGAAGGAATGAACGCGCCTTCGGCTGGGGTTGAGGATACCGTCCCGAATGGAAAACGCGAAGCGGGTGTGAAGGCGGATGGTCGATCCGCCCGGATTTGCCTGCCGCTGGCGGCCTGATGGCCGCCGTTCGCCGCCCGGATGCGCCGCTGGCACCCGGGGTAGTGCGTGCTGCGGTGCAGCATTGGCGCCGCGACCCGGTGGGCCGCGGCGCTTGGCTCAGGCCGCCTTGCGCGACGCCAGCTGGCGCAGCACGTATTGCAGCAGTCCGCCGTGCTTGAAGTACTCCACTTCCTTGGGAGTCAACAACATCACCGCCACGGGGAACTGCTTCGTGCCGCCGTCGGCGCTGCGCGCGGTGACCGTAGCGCGCTTGCTGGCACCGTCTTCCAGGCCGGTGACGTCGTAGACCTCCGAGCCATCCAGGCCCAGCGTCTGCGCGTTCTGGCCGTCGACGAACTGCAGCGGCAGCACGCCCATGCCGACCAGGTTGGAGCGGTGGATGCGCTCGAAGCTTTCGGCGATCACCGCCTTGACCCCGAGCAGCAGGGTGCCCTTGGCGGCCCAGTCGCGCGAAGAGCCGGTGCCGTATTCCTTGCCGGCGATGACGACCAGCGGCACGCCGTCGGCCTTGTACTTCATCGCCGCGTCGTAGATCGCCAGCTTCTCCGGTTGCCCGCCGGCGGCGGGGCGGTACAGCGTGTTGCCTCCTTCCTCGCCACCGAACATCAGGTTCTTGATGCGGATGTTGGCGAAGGTGCCGCGGACCATGATGTCGTCGTTGCCGCGACGGCTGCCGTAGCTGTTGAAGTCCGCCGGCTGCACGCCGCGTTCCTGCAGGAAGCGGCCGGCCGGGGAGTCCTTCTTGATGTTGCCGGCCGGGGAGATGTGGTCGGTGGTGATGGAGTCACCGAACAGGCCGAGCACGCGCGCGCCATGCACGTCCTCGATGCGCCCGGTCTGCATCGTCATGCCCTCGAAGTACGGCGGGTTCTTGATGTAGGTCGAGCTGGCGTCCCACACGTACAGGTCGCCATCCGGCGAGGCGATGGTGTTCCAGCGGTTGTCGCCCTTGAACACGTCGGCGTAGTTCTGCTTGAACATCTCCGGGCCGAGGGTGGCGGCGATGACGTCGCCGATCTCCTTGTTGCTCGGCCAGATGTCGCGCAGGAACACCGGCTTGCCGTCGCTGCCGGTGCCCAGCGGTTCGGTGGTCAGGTCGATGTCGGTGGTGCCGGCGATGGCATAGGCCACCACCAGTGGCGGCGAGGCCAGGTAGTTCATCTTGACCTCGGGGTGCACGCGGCCCTCGAAGTTGCGGTTGCCCGACAGCACCGAGGTCACGACCAGGTCACCGGCGGCGATGCCGGCGCTGACCTCGGTCGGCAGCGGGCCGGAATTGCCGATGCAGGTGGTGCAGCCGTAGCCGACGACGTAGAAGCCAAGCTTTTCCAGCTCCTTCAGCACGCCGGCCTTGTCCAGGTAATCGGTGACCACGCGCGAGCCCGGCCCGAGCGAGGTCTTGACCCAGGGCTTGCGGTTGAGGCCGCGGGCGGCGGCATTGCGGGCCAGCAGGCCGGCACCGATCATCACCGCCGGATTGGAGGTGTTGGTGCAGGAGGTGATCGCGGCGATCACCACCGCGCCGTCCTTCAGGCGCACCCGGGCGCCCTCGACCTCGATGTCGGCGAAGCCCTTGGCGAGCTGTTCGTTGCCTACTGCCGCGCCGCCGCCTTCGTTGACGAAGTTGGAGACATCGGCGCTGCGCTTGTCGCGGCTGGCGGTGAGCCCGGCCAGGCTGTCGCGGTAGTTCTGTTGCACGTCCTGCAGCAGCACGCGGTCCTGCGGCCGCTTGGGGCCGGCCAGCGACGGCTTGACCTCGCCCATGTCCAGTTCCAGGGTGGCGCTGTAGGACGCATGCGCGCTGCCGGGCTCGTGCCACAGGCCCTGGGCGCGGGCATAGGCCTCGACCAGCGCGATCTGTTCCTCGCTGCGGCCGGACAGGCGCAGGTAGCCGAGCGATTCGGCGTCGATCGGGAAGATGCCGCAGGTGGCGCCGTATTCCGGTGCCATGTTGCCGATGGTGGCCCGGTCGGCCAACGGCAGGTGCTGCAGGCCGTCGCCGTAGAACTCGACGAACTTGCCGACCACGCCGAGCTTGCGCAGCATCTGGGTGACGGTCAGCACCAGGTCGGTGGCGGTGGCGCCTTCGGGCAGCTTGCCGGTCAGCTTGAAGCCGACCACCTGCGGGATCAGCATCGACGAGGGCTGGCCGAGCATGGCCGCTTCGGCCTCGATGCCGCCCACGCCCCAGCCGAGCACGCCGATGCCGTTGATCATGGTGGTGTGGCTGTCGGTGCCGAACACGGTGTCCGGGTAGGCGAAGGTCGCGCCGTCGCGCTCGGCGGTCATCACCACGCGGGCGAGGTTCTCCAGGTTCACCTGGTGGACGATGCCGGTGTTGGGCGGCACGACCTTGAAGTCGTTGAACGCCTTCTGGCCCCAGCGCAGGAAGCCATAGCGTTCCTTGTTGCGCTGGAATTCGATCTGGCCGTTGAGGTCCAGGGCCTCGGGCTTGCCGAACACGTCGACCTGGACGGAGTGGTCGATGACCAGTTCGGAGGGAATCTGTGGGTTGATCTGCTCGGGCCGGCCGCCGAGCTTGACCACCGCGTCGCGCATGGCGGCCAGGTCGACCACGCAGGGCACGCCGGTGAAGTCCTGCAGCACCACGCGCGCCGGCATGAAGGCGATCTCGGTGTCCGGCTCGGCCGCCGGGTTCCAGCGCGCCACCGCCTCGATGTGCTCCTTGCCGACGGTGATGCCGCCGTCCTCGTGCCGGAGCAGGTTCTCCAGCAGGATCTTCATCGAATAGGGCAGGTGGTCGAGGTTGAAGTGCTTGCCCAGGGCCGGGAGGCTGAAATAGTCGAACCGGCGGCCGTTGACCTCGAGCGTGGCGCGGGTCGAGAACGAGTCATGCATGCGGAATATCTCCTTGGAGCGATGCGGGCGACGCCACCCTGTGCCGGTGGCGGCTGGCGGCGCGTGGGCGCCTGTTACGCGGCAAAGCTTACTGATGAATGTGTAGCGAAGGTGTCATCACGCAGGGTTGACGGGTGGGACGGTGGGTTCCGGAGCTGGACGGTGGTGGTTGCCCCATTCGGGGCTTGTCCTTGATGGCCGGGGCTTGGAGGCTCTCGATTGGGGCTGCGGGAAGCGGGGCGCCCGCGCAGCGAGGCACCCCGCTTCCCGAGCAGCGCCGCAAGGGCTCAGACAGCCCAACCCCGATCAACCTTAATAGGGCCTGCCAGGCGTAGGCTGGGCGGTCCCGGGGCCTGTCCCCGGAGGGGTCAGGTATGTATAATTCGTGCATACTTTCTGGAGCCTACCCATGGAAGCGACCGTTGCCGAGCGTGGCCAGATCACCCTTCCCAAGACCGTGCGTGACGCGCTCGGCCTGACCAAGGGCAGCGTCCTGAAGGTCGAGCTGGAAGGCAGCCGCATCGTCCTGCGCAAGAGCGTGGACGATGCCATCTCGCGGGTACGCGGCAAGTTCTCGCTCGACCCGTCGTCCGGCCCGGAACAGGGCTGACCGGTGATCGCCATCGACGCCCCCGTGCTGGTGCAGCTGTTGACCGATGGTCCGCAGGCCGACGCCGCCGAGGCCTGCCTGCGGCAGTGCCTGGGCAATGGCCGGGTGGTGGTCTGCGATGCCGCCCTCGCCGAGCTGTGCGCCGCCCTGCGCAATGGCGCCGAAGCGCTCGGTGCGCTCGAGGAGATGGGCATCCATTTCAACCCGGTCGAAGCCAAGTCGGCGCTGCGCGCCGGCGAGATGCTGCGCCGTTCGCGCCAGCGCGGCGGCGGGCCGACCCGGCCGATCACCGATTTCGTCGTGGGCGCGCATGCGCTGCTGCAGTGTGATGGCCTGATCACCCACGACACCACATTTCATCGCGACTACTTCAAGGGCCTGAAGCTGATCGTGCCGCAAGCCTGAGCCCCGTCCACCTTAATTTTTCCGATCCCCGGAGTGTTGTCATGTTGGAAGCCTATCGCCACCACGTCGCCGAACGCGCCGCGCTCGGCATCCCGCCGCTGCCGCTGAGCGCGCAGCAGACGGCCGATGTCATCGAACTGCTGAAGAATCCGCCGGCCGGCGAGGAAGCCTTCCTCGTCGACCTGATCACCAACCGCGTGCCCGCCGGCGTCGACGACGCCGCCAAGGTGAAGGCGTCCTACCTGGCCGCGGTCGCCTTCGGCACCGAGAAGAGCCCGCTGCTGAGCGCCAAGCGCGCCACCGAGCTGCTCGGCACCATGCTGGGCGGCTACAACATCCACCCGCTGATCGAACTGCTCGACAACGCCGAGCTGGGCCCGGTCGCCGCCGAAGCCCTGAAGCACACGCTGCTGGTGTTCGATGCCTTCCATGACGTGCAGGAAAAGGCCGAGAAGGGCAATGCCAACGCGCAGGCCGTGCTGCAGAGCTGGGCCGACGCGGAGTGGTTCACCAGCAAGCCGGAAGTGCCGCAGAGCCTGACCATCACCGTGTTCAAGGTGCCGGGTGAAACCAACACCGACGACCTGTCGCCGGCGCCGGACGCGACCACCCGCCCGGACATCCCGCTGCACGCCCTGGCGATGCTGAAGAACAAGCGCCCCGACGCGCCGTTCACCCCCGAAGAAGACGGCAAGCGCGGTCCGATCCAGCAGATCCTCGACCTGAAGGAAAAGGGCCACCTGGTCGCCTACGTCGGCGACGTGGTCGGCACCGGCTCCAGCCGCAAGTCCGCCACCAACTCGGTGCTGTGGTTCACCGGCGAGGACATCCCGTTCATCCCGAACAAGCGTTTCGGTGGCGTGTGCCTGGGTTCGAAGATCGCCCCGATCTTCTACAACACCATGGAAGACGCCGGCGCGCTGCCGATCGAGCTGGATGTGTCGAAGATGGAGCACGGCGACGTCATCGAGCTGCGTCCGTATGACGGCAAGGCGCTGAAGGGTGGCGAAGTCATCGCCGAGTTCGAGCTCAAGTCCGACGTGCTGCTGGACGAAGTCCGCGCCGGCGGCCGCATCCCGCTGATCATCGGCCGCGGCCTGACCTCCAAGGCCCGCGAAGCGCTGAAGCTGCCGGCCACCGACCTGTTCCGCCTGCCGGTCAACCCGCCGGATACCGGCAAGGGCTTCTCGCTGGCGCAGAAGATGGTCGGCCGCGCCTGTGGCCTGCCGGAAGGCCAGGGCATGCGCCCGGGCACCTACTGCGAACCGAAGATGACCTCGGTCGGCTCGCAGGACACCACCGGCCCGATGACCCGCGACGAACTGAAGGACCTGGCCTGCCTGGGCTTCTCGGCCGACCTGGTGATGCAGTCGTTCTGCCACACCGCCGCCTATCCGAAGCCGGTCGACGTGAAGACCCACCACACGCTGCCGGAGTTCATCTCCACCCGTGGCGGCGTCTCGCTGCGTCCGGGCGACGGCGTGATCCACAGCTGGCTCAACCGCATGCTGCTGCCCGACACCGTCGGCACCGGCGGCGACTCGCACACCCGCTTCCCGATCGGCATCTCGTTCCCGGCCGGTTCGGGCCTGGTCGCCTTCGCCGCCGCCACCGGCGTGATGCCGCTGGACATGCCCGAGTCGGTGCTGGTCCGCTTCAAGGGCCAGATGCAGCCGGGCGTGACCCTGCGTGACCTGGTCAACGCGATCCCGCTGTATGCGATCAAGCAGGGCCTGCTGACCGTCGCCAAGCAGGGCAAGAAGAACATCTTCTCCGGCCGCATCCTCGAGATCGAAGGCCTGCCGGACCTGAAGGTCGAGCAGGCGTTCGAGCTGTCCGACGCCTCGGCCGAGCGTTCGGCGGCCGGCTGCACCGTGCACCTGAACAAGGAGCCGATCATCGAGTACCTCACCAGCAACATCACGCTGCTGAAGTGGATGATCGCCGAAGGCTACGCCGATGCCCGCACCCTGGCTCGCCGCATCAGGAAGATGGAGGAGTGGCTGGCCAACCCGCAGCTGCTGGAGCCGGACGCCGACGCCGAGTACGCCGCGGTGATCGAGATCGACCTGGCCGACGTGCACGAGCCGATCGTGGCCTGCCCGAACGACCCGGACGACGTGAAGACCCTGTCCGAAGTGGCCGGTGCGCAGATCGACGAGGTCTTCATCGGTTCGTGCATGACCAACATCGGCCACTTCCGTGCCGCCGCCAAGCTGCTGGAAGGCAAGCGCGACATCCCGACCCGCCTGTGGGTCGCGCCGCCGACCAAGATGGATGCCTCCGAGCTGACCAAGGAAGGCCACTACGGCACCTTCGGCACCGCCGGCGCGCGCATGGAAATGCCGGGCTGCTCGCTGTGCATGGGCAACCAGGCGCAGGCGCGCGAAGGCGCGACCGTGTTCTCGACCTCGACCCGCAACTTCCCCAACCGCCTGGGCCGCAACACCAACGTGTACTTGGGTTCGGCGGAGCTGGCGGCGATCTGCTCGCGCCTGGGCAAGATCCCGTCCAAGGCCGAGTACATGGCCGACATCGGCGTGATCAACAGCAAGGGCGCCGAGATCTACCGCTACATGAACTTCGACCAGATCCAGGATTACCAGGAAGTGGCCGACACCGTCGAAGCGTAAGCACGACGGAAAGCGACAAGCGGAAAGCCCGGCGCAAGCCGGGCTTTTCGTTTGCGGTACGTGGCGATCGGGCGTTCGTTGAAGGCCGTGTGGCGGCGATTACTGCAGCGGTTCCAGGTCCGGCAGTGTCCACTGCTTGTCGTAGAAGCTCTTGTCCGGGCCATAGGCGCGGAACATCAGCTCGAAGCCGCGCTGCGGATCGGTCGGGATCCAGTTGGCGTCCTTGCCCGCCGGTGGCTTCGGGCCGACGAACAGGTCGACCGAGCCGTCCTCGTTCTTCACCAGGTCGTCGGCGTTGGAGGCGCGACTGGCGCGTGGCATGTTGCGGATCAGCGCGTGGCTCTGGCGGTCGTAGGCGGTGACCGACCAGTACTGGCTGACCGGCGGATTGGCCGGCACGTGCAGGCGGTAGGTGCGCGCGCCGTCGAACGGATTGCCGTCCTTGTCCCTGGTGGTGATCATGTAGAACTGGCCCGCCCCCAGGTGCTTGATGCCGACGTAGGCATACGAATACGCCAGGCCGCGGTAGTCCACCGGATACTGGTCGGGGTCGCTGAATCCACCTGCCGCCGCCTTCACCAGGTCGGGCTGGGTCGGGTACATCCAGTGCGTGCCTTCGTAGAAGGCCGGGAAGCCTTCGTCGTACAGCTCCGCCAGGTAGGCCCGGGCCAGTTCCGCGCCCTCGCGCTGGCGCTGCTTGAGTTCCGGACCGGGGTCGTAGGGCTTGCCCTTCTCGATGCCGATCGATTTCAGCACGTCGATCATCGCGCGATCGCGATCCAGCCACGGTTCCTCCTGGACCACGTGATTGAGGTTGTCGAACAAGGTCTCGTCGTAGCGGATGGTGGCGTCGAAGTCGGCCTGGCCGACATCGGTGAACACGGTTTCCGGCGGATGCGCGGCCTGCGACAGCGGGTACAGTTTCACCTGCCTGGCGTAGGCGATCGAGCGCGCCACGTCCTCGTCGGAATGGCTCTTCAGGTTGGAACGGATCAACGCGTAACCGCCATAGGTGCCGGGCTGGACGACCGTATAGCCGGCCGGCGGCTTGCCGGTGTAGTCCGGTGGCAGGATCAGCAGCTTCATGCCCTTGCCCTGGTCCTCGCCGAGCGGGCCGGCGTCCTGCAATGGCGCCTGCCAGGCGTTGACGATATTGGCGTTGAGCGAGCCGGCCTCGCTGGCGGCGGGGATCTCCATCACCAGCGGCCCGGTCTTGCGGGTATCGAAGAAGGCCATCGAGTAGATCGTGTCCGGATTCGGCGTCAGCGTCTGGTTGTGCCAGTCGAGCGGACGGCCCCAGTAGATGACCTGGTTCGCCTTGCCCGTGGTCCGGGTGAGCATCTGCTGGCGCATCAGGTCATAGTTGACGACCGGCATGCCCCAGATCGCCGCCTGTGCGGCGCGCTGGGTTTCCAGCGTCGCGCGGGCATCGGCCGCTGCGACCGGCGCCTTTGGTGCGGCGGTGGATCCCGTCGTCGGTGCGGGCGGCGGCGCGCTGGCGTCGGAGGCGGGTCGCTGGCACGCGGCCAGGGCAAGGGCGGTGGTGGCCACGAGGGCCAGGCGCGGCAGGCGGTGCATCGGTTGCTCCCGGGCAATGCGCCGGAGGCTGCCGGCATCGGCCAAGCCTGCTCGCGTGGGCCGGGAACCGGCTACGGAAAATGACCTAGCCGGTGCTCAGTATTTCTACTGGACGCCGGGGCGGGGCGGTCGATGCCGGAGATAGCCGGCGAACGAAGCCAGGGCCGAGCCGGGCGTCAGCACCACGCCGGCGACGAACGCCAGCCCTGCAGGTGAGTGCAGGCTGAAATAGGGCAGCGTCGTCAGGATGTAGACGAAGAAGGCGGTGGCAGTGAAGCCCAGGCTGCACAGGGCGACGATGCCCAGGGCGAAGGGATGGCCGGGCATGCGGTTCAGCAGCGCCGGCAAGGCCAGGGCAATGACGCCCGCATGGAAGAGGAGGTAGACGATCACCGGCGTCATGCCATGTCCTTGCCGATCCGGCGGGAAGTCTGGCTATCCTCGCATGGATGGCCGGGATCAGCGTTGGCTGGCGCCGGCGTCGCTGCGGGTGGCCAGCCATTGTTCGAGCGCCGGCGCCGGTAGTGGCGGCGAGAACAGGAAGCCCTGCAACACTTCGCAGCCGAGGCCGGCGAGCAGGCGACGCTGGCGCTCGGTCTCCACGCCTTCGGCGACGACCAGTTTGTGCAGGCTTTCACCGATGCGCAGCACCGAGTTGGTGAGTGCCCGCGCCGACATGCTGTGTTCGAGGTCGCGCACGAAGCTCATGTCCAGCTTGAGTTCGTGGATCGGCAGGCGGTGCAGGTGGCTGAGACTGGAATAGCCGGTGCCGAAATCGTCCAGCGACAGGGCCACGCCGGCGGCCTGCATGGCGGTGATGTGCTCGAGTACCCGCGGCTGCGGCGACAGCATCACGCTCTCGGTCATTTCCAGGGTCACGTCGGCCGGGGCCAGGCCCAGCGCCTCGAGCAGCCCGAGCAGCTCGTCCAGCAGCTGCGGATCCTCGAAATTGATCGCCGAAAGGTTGATCGCCACCCGCGGCACGGCGACGCCGCGACGCCGCCAGTCGGCGAGCTGGTGCAGTGCGCCGCGCAGTACCCAGCGGCCGAGTTCGCCGATCAGGCCGCTTTCCTCGGCCAGCGGCACGAAGCGCGCCGGCGAGATCGGGCCCAGCTGTGGGTGCTCCCAGCGCAGCAGCACCTCCACGCCGTGCAGCCGGTGCGGCGGCTGGCTGAGCACCTGCGGCTGGTAGTGCAGCTGCAGCTGGTCGCGGCGCAGGGCTTCGCGCAGCGCGGTTTCCAGCGCCACGCGTTCCTGCGCCAGCCGGTTCATGTCGGCGCTGAAGAAGCGGAAGCTGCCGCCGCCTTCGACCTTGGCCCGGTGCATGGCCAGGTCGGCGTGGCGGAGCAGGGTGTTGATGTCGCGGCCGTCGTCGGGAAACATCGCCACGCCGATGCTCGCCGACGGTTGCAGCGTGATGTGGCCGACCACCGAGGGCGCGGCGATGGCGCCCAGCAGGCGTTCGGCGATGCCGGCGGCCTGTTCGCCGGCGCAATGCGGCAGCGCCAGCACGAATTCATCGCCGGCCTGGCGACCGGCCAGGTCGCCGCTGCCGAGGTGCTCGCCCAGTCGCTGGGCGATGTCGCGCAGCAGGCCGTCGCCGGCGCCATGGCCCTGGGTCTCGTTGACCCGCTTGAAGCGGTCCACGTCGAGGAAGAGGATGGCCACCGGCGCGTTGCCGGCCTCGGCGTTGACCAGGAGCTGCTCGGCGCGGGCGTTGAACATCATCCGGTTCGGCAGCCCGGTCAGCGCGTCATAGAACGCGAGCTGGTGGACGCGCGCCCGGGTCTGCTCGCGTTCCAGCGCCAGCGCGCACAGGTGCAGGCAGATCTCCGCGAGCTTGACGTGCCAGGGGTCCGGCTCGCGCGCCTCGCGATAGTAGATGGCGAAGGTGCCGAGCACGCGGCCACCGCTGGACTTGATCGGGCTCGACCAGCAGGCCAGCAGGCCGTGGCGCTCGGGGATGTAGCGGAAGTCGGCGAACAGCGGGTCGGTCCGCGTATCGGCAACGCTGACCGCGCGGCCGCGCCAGGCGGCGCTGCCGCAGACGCCCACGCCAGCGCCGATGCGCAGCCCATCGATGGCGTCGGTGTACTCCAGCGGCAGCGTGGGCGCGGCCAGGGCGCGCAGGCGGCCGTTGTTGTCGACCGCCAGCACCGAGGCGGAAATGCCCGGCGCGACGCGTTCGAGCTCGACGCAGATCATCCGCATAACGTCGGCCAGCGGCTGCTCGCGTACCAGCGCGTCGAGCACGCGGTTGTGCAGTACCTCGTGCATCTTGCTGTGGGTGATATCGGTGAGCACCGCCACCGAGTCGCAGGGCAGGCCGGGGATATCCCCGACCGGGTTGGTGATGATCGAGGTCCACAGCGGTCGGCCGTCGCTGCGGTACATCAGCAGGTCGGCGCTGAACTTGCGCCAGCCCGCGGCCTCCTCATAGATGTAGCGCATGGTGTCGGGGTCGCTGTGCGGCCCGGACAGCATCTGGGTCGGACGCTTGCCGCGCATCTGTTCGAGCGTATAGCCGAACAGGCGGGTGAAACCCGCGTTGACATAGGTGATGCCGAGCCCGGCATCCAGGGTGATCAGCGCGGTATCGCTGCGGTCCACCGCGTGCGCCAGCTGGCGCATGCGTGCCTCGAGCTCGCGCGGTGGCGTTGCCCTGGCATCGGCGACGGTCGAGGTGAGGGGCAACTCGGACGGGTCGGTCATGGCTCAGAGGCCGGCGCGTGAGAGGGTGAGCAACCGGTCGGCGATGCGCTCCAGTGCAACGGTCTCCTGCGCGGCCCCGAGCTTGAAGGCGGCCCCGGGCATGCCCCACACGACCGAGCTGGCTTCATCCTGGACCAGGGTGGCGGCGCCGGCCTGGTGCATTTCCAGCAGGCCGCGGGCGCCGTCATCGCCCATGCCGGTGAGGATCGCGCCGATGGCGTTGGCGCCCGCGCTGTTGGCGACCGAGCGGAACAGCACGTCCACCGCGGGCTTGTGGCGGTTCACCGCCGGGCCGTCGTCGATCCGGCAGCGCCAGCGCGCACCGTCGCGGATCACCCGCAGGTGGCGACCGCCTGGCGGCAGGTAGGCATGGCCGGGCAGGATCGCCTCGCCGTCGCCGGCCTCGCGCACCGACATCGCCGAATGGCGGTCCAGGCGTTCGGCGAAAGCGCTGCTGAAGCTGGCCGGCAGGTGCTGGGTGAGGACGATGGCCGGGGCATCGGCGGGCATGCCTTCGAGCACCACCCGCAGCGCTTCGGTGCCGCCGGCCGAGGCGCCGATGGCGATCAGGCGATCGGTGGTGCGGAACTGCGAGGGGCGTGGCTTCGGCGGTGCCGGCGTGTTGTCGAGTTCAACCCGGGTCGACGGCGCGCGGGCGATCGCGCGCACCCGGGCGCTGGCGGCGGCCTTGACCTTGCCGACGATCTCCTCGGCGTAGGCCTCCAGCCCGCGTGCGACGTCGAGCCGCGGCTTGGCGACGAAATCCACCGCGCCCAGTGACAAGGCCTGCAGCGTGGTGTCGGCACCGCGCTCGGTCAGCGAGGAGATCATCACCACCGGGATCGGCCGCAGCCGCATCAGGTTTTCCAGGAAGGCCAGCCCGTCCATGCGTGGCATTTCCACGTCCAGGGTGATCACGTCCGGATTCAGGCGCTTGATCTTCTCGCGCGCCAGCAGCGGATCGGCGGCACTGCCGACGACTTCGATGCCGAGGTCGCGCGAGAGGATCTCGGTGAGGATCTGGCGGACCACCGCCGAGTCGTCCACCACCAGGACGCGGATGGGAGCCTGCAGGTTCATTCGAACAGCTCCACGCCACCGCTGACCGGGGTCTTGGAGAGGCGTGCGCGCACGGCCGATTCGGTCGCGGCGACTTCGGCCTCGTGTGCATGCGGCAGGCGCTGCACGACGACGCGCCCGCTGACCGGGAAGAACCAGATCTTGCGCGGATGGATGCCGCACAGGTCCTCGGCGATGATCGGGATGTGCTCGGCCTGCAGGTACTGGCGGACGAACTCGGCGTTGCGCGTGCCGACCGGGTTGGAGGTGAACCCCTTGAGCACGTTGGCGCCACCGAACACCTTGGCTTCCAGGCGCTTGCGGTGTGCGCCGCGCTTGAGCAGGTCGTTGATCAGCAGCTCCATCGCGTGGCTGCCGTAGCGTGCCGGGGCACCGTCGCCGACCTGGCCTTCGGGCAGCAGGAAGTGGTTCATGCCGCCGATCTTCAGCACCGGGTCGCGCACGCAGGCGGCCACGCATGAACCCAGCGTGGTGGTCAGTGCGGTGTCGTCGTCGACCACCAGGTACTGGGTCGGCAGCAGCTTGGCGGCGATGGTCTGGAAACGGGTGTCGCGGTAGCGCATCACCTCGTCGATCTTCAGGGCGACGGTCATGCGCGGGGCCCGCGGACGGCGCGATACAGGGTGCGGCCACAGGGCTGGATCAGGTCGGCGGCGTGCAGGTAATTCTCCGAGTGGCCGGTATACAGCAGGCCGTCGTCGCCCAGGTGCGGCACCAGGCGGGTGAGGATGCCGCGCTGGGTGGGCTTGTCGAAATAGATCATCACGTTGCGGCAGAACACTGCCGAGAACGGGCCACCCACCTCGTAGCGCGGCGCCAGCAGGTTGAGCGGGCGGAACTCGATCAGCTGCCGCAGCGCAGGCAGCACCCGGCACTTGCCCTCGTTGGGGCCGCTGCCGCGCTGGAAGTACCTGCGGCGCAGCGCCGGGTCCAGCGCCGAGACGCGATCGACCGGATAGATGCCGCGCGCGCCGGCTTCGAGCACCTGGGTGTCGACATCGGTGGCGAGGATGCGCACCGGCGGTTGCAGCGTGCCGAAGGCCTCGCAGGCGGTGATCGCCATCGAGTAGGGCTCCTCGCCGGTGGAGGCCGCGCAGGACCACAGGCGCAGGCTCGACTCGTCGCGCCGCTGCAGCAGCTCCTGGCGCAGGCGCTCGAAATGATGGGGCTCGCGGAAGAACGAGGTGAGATTGGTGGTCAGCGCGTTGGTGAACGACTGCCATTCGTCCTCGTCGCCGCCGGCCTCCAGCAGGTCGAGGTAATCGCGGAACGAGCGCAGGCCGAGCGCGCGCAGGCGGCGCGACAGGCGGCCATAGACCATGTCGCGCTTGGCCGGCGCCAGGGCGATGCCGGCACGCTGGTGGATGAGTTCGCAGACGCGGCGGAAATCGCGGTCGGCGAATTCGAATTCACGGGAATCGACGGGACTGGGGGACAGCGTGGGCATGCGGACACCTCGGGCTCAATGGGTTATCGGCTGCCGCGCAGGGGACTGAAGGCGCGGGCGCACCCCGCCGATGGCCGGTTGGTTCAGCTTCAGCACCGGCGACGCAACGAAAAAGCCCCGGCCTGGGCCGGGGCTTTGCATTTCAGCTCAGGGGCAGGCTCAGAACTCCTGCCAGTCCCCGTCGGTGGCCAGGGCCTCGGCTTCCTGGCGCTGGGCACGGACCGGGCGCGTGGCCGGCTGCATCGCCCGCGTGGGACGGCGTTCGACGCCGCGGGCGACCGATGCGGCGACGCCGGCGCTGGATTCCTCCAGGCGGAAGATCGATACCGCTTCGGCCAGGTGACCGGCCTGTTCTTCCATGGCGCGCGCGGCGGCGGTGGCTTCCTCGACCAGCGCGGCGTTCTGCTGGGTCGTTTCGTCCATCTGGGTGACGGTCTGGTTGACCTGCTCGATGCCGGCGGACTGCTCCTGCGAGGCGGCGGAGATCTCGGCCATGATGTCGGTGACGCGCTGCACCGAGGCGACGATCTCGCCCATGGTCGCACCGGCCTTG
>Ga0160460_100284_pt1 | contig 39771 bp, 41 predicted proteins | sample HID1973M_E6MG_FD_108238 | JGI IMG/M metagenome (GOLD analysis project Ga0160460, IMG submission 108238) | Enriched mosquito-associated microbial communities from UW Madison campus, WI, USA - HID1973M_E6 MG | ecosystem: Host-associated > Arthropoda: Insects > Digestive system > Unclassified ... | reverse complement strand
CTTGCCGCGGCGCTTCACTTCGACCGAGTCGATGGTGGCGCTGTGGGTCTGGAACACGCGCTCGACGCCGTAGCCGTGCGAGATCTTGCGCACGGTGAACGAGGAGTTCAGGCCGGCGTTCTTCGTGCCGATGACCACGCCTTCATAGGCCTGGACGCGCTCACGGTTGCCTTCCTTGACCTTCACGTTCACCACGATGGTGTCGCCCTGGCTGAACTTCGGCAGTTCGCGGGTGATCTGGGCGGCTTCGAATTCCGCGACGATGGATTTGTTCAGCTTGCTCATGGGTTGCACCGATTCTTTTCGGGGTGGGCGTGTCGGATTCGACAGCTTGGGCTCATGCAGTCGCCGGTTTGCGCTGCACGTTTCTGATTATGGTTTCGCCGCCAGGGCCGGATCGGACCTGTGGGAACGCGACATGATAGCCGAGCCGGCCCACCTGCGCTAGGGGGCCTGCCCGCTTCCGCCGGCTTCCTGCCACTGGCGGCGGAAGTCTTCCAGCAGGGCGCGATCCTTCTTGTCCAGGCCGGCCTCGTCCAGCAGGTCCGGGCGGCGCAGCCAGGTGCGGCCCAGCGACTGCTGGCGCCGCCAGCGGGCGATGGCCGCATGGTTGCCCGAGCGCAGGATGTCGGGCACATCGCCCCATTCATGCGAGGAAGGATGGGTGTAATGCGGGCAATCCAGCAGCCCTTGTGGGCCCTCGAAGCTGTCCTGGGCCGCGGACTCGGCGTCGTTCAGCGCGCCGTCCTGCAAACGGGTGACCACATCGACCAGCACCGCCGCGCCCAGCTCGCCACCCGACAGCACGTAGTCGCCGATCGAGATCTCCTCGTCCACCTCATGGGCCAGGAAACGCTCGTCCACGCCTTCGTAGCGACCACACAGCAGGATCATCCGCGGCAATGCCGCCAGCTCGCGGGCGCGGGCCTGGGTCAGCGGCTTGCCCTGCGGGCTCAGGTAGATCACCGGCGCCGGTTGCGGATCGGCCAGGCGCGCCGCCGCCAGGCAGTCGCGCAGCGGCTCGATCAGCATGACCATGCCCGGACCGCCGCCAAACGGGCGGTCGTCGACGCGACGGTAGTTGCCGGTGGCGAAATCACGCGGATTCCAACCCTGCAGTTCGAGCAGGCCGCGCTCGCGCGCGCGCCCGACCACACCGAAACCCGCGCACTGGTCGATGAATTCGGGGAACAGGCTGATGACGTCGATGCGCATGGCAGGGTGTCGATCCGCTAGGTGGCCGGGGGACGCCGGCGGGGCTCAGAAATCCGGATCCCAGTCGACCACGATGCGGTTGGCCTCGAAGTCCACCGACCGGATGAAATCCGGCTGCACGAACGGCACCAGCCGCTCGCGGTCGCCGCGCACGACCAGCACGTCGTTGGCGCCGGTCGAGAACAGGTGCGACACCGTGCCGAGCTCGACGCCCTCGACGGTGGACACCGCCAGGCCCTCCAGGTCGACCCAGTAATACTCATCGGCGCTCGGCGGCGGCAGGGCGCTGCGCGGAACGAAGATCTCGGTACCGCGCATGGCCTCGACCACGTCACGGTCGGTCACGCCCGGCAGGTTGGCGGTCAGGTGCTTGCCCGACTCGCGGCCACGCGCACCGGAAAGCTCCCGCTCTTCCCCGTCGGGAGAACGCAGGATCCACGGCTGGTAGCGGAAGATGGACAGTCGCGGCTCGGTCCAGGACTCGAGCTTGGCCTCGCCACGAATGCCAAAAGCGCCGACAATCCTGCCCAGCAGGATGCGGCGCCCGGAATCTTTCATCATGCGTTGGAGCGGGCCGCGCGGACGCGGCCCTCCAGGATCAGGCCGCGACGGCCTGGGCCTTGGTCGCTTCCTTGACCAGGTTGCGGACCTTGTCGGTCAGCTGGGCGCCGTTCTTGACCCAATGCTCGATGCGCGGCAGGTCCAGCACGACGCGCTGCTCGGCGCCCTGGGCGACCGGGTTGTAGTAACCCACGCGCTCGATGTTGCGGCCATCGCGCGCGGCGCGGACGTCCGAAACGATGATGTGGTAGAACGGACGCTTCTTGGCGCCGCCACGGGTCAGGCGAATCTTGACCATTTGAGTAGTTTCCTGTGTTGCCCAGTCGCCAGGATGGCGAGGTAAGCCGACGATTATAGCGGCCCGGCGCGGTGAAGCCAACCCGCCGCCGCCCTGCCCCTACAGCGGCTGCCAGGACTGACTTTCCAGCGCCTGCGTAAGTACCGCCCGCCAGGGCTCCCCGGCCGCGAACCCATGCCCGCCGATCGCCCCGACCGCCCGGATGCCCCGGGCGTTGCAGGCGAACGCACCCGTGAACCCGGCCAATTCAGCCTGTCCCACTGGCCGCACCTGCTGGCGCGCACCGAGCTTCGCCAGACCTTGTTGCAGCAGTCGTTCCTGGGTGCCCCGCAGGGCCGGCCCGGCCGGCCAGGTCACGCCCTCGTCGTTCCACAGCCCGAGGTTCCAGGTCGTGCCCTCGACCAGCTGGTCGGCCTCGCCGATGAACAGCGCGTCGTCCCAGCCGGCGGCCATCGCCTGGCGGCGCAGGTCGAACAGGGCGAAGGTGCCGGCATGCTTGAGTTCAGGCCGGTGCCGCAGGTAGCGCACCGGCTGCAGCCGCAGCGGCGCGCCGGCCCAGTCCGTGGCCCGTGCGGCCGAGACCAGCAGGTCGGGCGCCACCGGCCGCAGCGGCGCGGAAAAATCGAAATCGCGGGCAAACACGCTCACCCGCAGCCAGGCATCGCCGTGCCCGGCGGCCGCGTAAGCCTGGCGCAGGCCGTCGCGGACCCGGGCCGGGTCCAGTCCAGTGCCGAACAGCGCCCGGGTCCCCGCTTCCAGCCGCGCCAGGTGCAGGTCCAGCCCGCGCACGCCACCCTCGACACAGCGCAACGAGGTGAAATGGCCGTAGTTGACCAGCGCCGGCGCGGCCAGTACCGACCCGGCCACCGGCTCGCCGTTGCAGAACAGCAGGCTCATGGCAGCAGGGCCTGGGCCTGCGTCCACCAGGCCTCCAGCAGCTCGGCCGCCGGACGCGCGGGGGCCATCCAGGCCGACTGCCCTGCCCAGGCCTGCATCGCGTCCAGCCGATCGTCGCCACTGGCGGCCGCGCGCATCGGCGCGGTCAGCCCGCGCTGGACCGGATACGGCCGCGGTGACGGCGCCCCGGCGGCGGCGGCCGCGCGTACATAGGCCGTGGCCAGGCCACGCCCCAGTCGTCCGCTGAACGCGCGGGTCGGCCAGGTGTCTTCGGGTTCGGCCGCCGCCAGTGCACTGGCCCAGGCCGGAGCCAGCGCGGCTTCCGGGCAGCGCAGGAAGCCGGTGCCGATCTGCACCGCGCTCGCACCCAGCAGCAGCGCGGCGGCGATGCCCCGCCCGTCGGCGATGCCACCGGCGGCGATGACCGGAATCTCCAGGTGGTCGGCCAGGCGCGGCAGCAGCGAGAACAGGCCGACCAGGCGCCGCTCGGCCGCTTCCGGGTCGAACGCACCACGATGACCGCCGGCCTCGAATCCCTGCGCGACCACCGCATCGGCGCCCGCGGCCTGGGCCTGGCGGGCCTCGTCAAGCGTGGTGGCGCAGGCGAACCAGGCGATCCCGGCTGCCTTCAGGCGCTGCACTTCGTCAGGCGCCAACACCCCCATGATCGTGGACGCCACCGCCGGCCGCGCCGCCAGCAGCGCCTCGAACTGGGCATCGAAGGGCGCCGGGGCCGCCTCGGCTGCCGATTCGGGCACCGGCGGGCCCCACTCGGCCAGGAAGGCGCGGGTACGCGCCTCGGCGTCGCGATCGCGCGCCGGAGGCGGATCGGGAACCCACAGGTTGACCTGCGCCGGACCGTCGCTCAGCGCGCCGAACCGCGCCATCCAGTCGCCGATGTCTTCCGGCTGCGACAGCACCGCGCCCATCGCGCCCATGCTGCCGGCATTGGCCAGCGCTGCCGACAGTGGCACCGGGCAGGCGCCGGCCATCGGCGCCAGCAACACCGGCGCGGACAACCCGAACCGGCGGGCGAACGCCTCGGCGCGCTGGCGCGGCGTGGCCATCAGCGGAACGGCAGCCCGCCGCGACCGCCCATCGCGCCCATCATGCCCTTCATGTTGCGCATCAGGCCCTTCATGCCGCCGCCGGCCAGCTTGCCCATCATCTTTTCCATCTGCTGGTACTGCTTCATCAGCTTGTTGACGTCGGCCGGGGTCAGCCCGGAACCGCGGGCGATGCGCGCGCGGCGCGAGCCGTTGAGCAGCGCCGGGTTGCGGCGCTCCTTCTTGGTCATCGAGTTGATGATGGCGATCATCCGCGGCACTTCCTTGCCCTGGCTGACCTGCTGCTTGAGGTGCTCGGGGATCTGGCCCAGGCCGGGCAGCTTGTCCATCAGCCCGCCGATGCCGCCCATGTTCTGCATCTGCTCGAGCTGTTCCTTCATGTCGTTGAGGTCGAACTTCTTGCCCTTGGCGACCTTGGCGGCGAGCTTGGCCGCCTTCTCCTGGTCGACCGTCTGCTGCACCTGCTCGACCAGCGACAGCACGTCGCCCATGTCGAGGATGCGGCTGGCCACGCGATCCGGGTGGAACACGTCCAGGCCATCGACCTTCTCGCCGGTACCGACGAACTTGATCGGCTTGCCGGTGATGTAGCGCACGCTCAGCGCCGCGCCACCACGGGCGTCGCCGTCGGTCTTGGTCAGCACCACGCCGGTCAGCGGCAGCGCCTCGCCGAAGGCCTTGGCGGTGTTGGCCGCGTCCTGGCCGGTCATGCTGTCGACCACGAACAGGGTCTCGGCCGGATTGACCGCCGCATGCAGCGCCTTGATCTCGGCCATCATTGCTTCGTCGATCGCCAGGCGACCGGCGGTATCGACCAGCAGCACGTCGACGAAGGACTTGCGTGCATCGTCGATCGCCGCACGGACGATGGCCTCGGGCTTCTGCTCGGCGCTGGAGGGGAAGAACAGCACGCCGACCTGCTCGGCCAGGGTCTTGAGCTGCTCGATCGCGGCCGGACGGTAGACGTCGGCGCTGACCACCATCACCTTCTTCTTGCGCTTTTCCTTCAGGTGCTTGGCGAGCTTGCCGACCGTCGTGGTCTTGCCGGCGCCCTGCAGGCCGGCCATCAGGATCACCGCCGGCGCCGGCACGTTGAGGTTGAGGTCGGCGGCGGCCGCGCCCATGACCGCGGTCAGCTCGTCGCGCACGACCTTGATCAGCGCCTGGCCGGGGGTCAGCGACTTCAGGACTTCCTGGCCGACCGCACGCACCTTGATCCGCTCGACCAGGGCCTGCACCACCGGCAGCGCCACGTCGGCTTCCAGCAGGGCGATGCGGACCTCGCGGGTGGCCTCGCGGATGTTCTCCTCGGTCAGGCGGCCACGGCCACGCAGGCGCTCGATCGTGCCGGAAAGACGTTGGGTAAGGGACTCGAACATGCGCGCTGTGCCAGGGATAACGGGAACGCCGATTATAGCCGGAGCTCCCGCCCGCCCCGGGAGGGCTGCGCCAGGGCCCCGTGCCGCTGCGGCGCGGGCCTGCGGTATGCGAAACTGCCGTGATGACGACAACCGTTCTCATCGCCGTCGCCCTCTACCTTGTCGCGTCCGCCCTGCTGGTCGGCCATGTCGCCCGGGACGGCCAGGCCTTGTCGCGCGGCTGGCTGGCGCCCGCAGGCGCGGCCGTCGCGCTGCACGGCGGTTACCACCTGCTGGTGGCCCTGCACACCGCCGGCGGCCCGGACCTGCATTTCTTCGCCGCCCTGTCGCTGGTCGGGCTGGGCATGGCCGCGCTGACCACGCTGTTCGGCGGCAACAGCCGCATGGCGACGCTGGGCGTGGTGGTCTACCCGCTCGCCGCCCTGCTGCTGTTCGGCTACCACGTGCACGGCCATGAGCCGAGCCCGGCGCTGGGCTGGCGGCTGGAGGTGCATGCCTGGCTGGCCCTGCTCGCCTACGCCACCCTGGCCATCGCCGCGCTGCTGGCGATCATGCTGTGGCTGCAGGAGCGGGCGCTGCGCCGACGTGACTTCCACCGTTGGCTGCGCGCCCTGCCGCCACTGACAGAACTGGAAACGCTGCTGTTCCGCACGATCACGGTCGGCTTCGTCCTGCTCAGCCTGACCCTGCTGACCGGGCTGCTCTTCGTCGAGGATTTCCTGGCCCAGAAGCTGCTGCACAAGACCGTGCTGAGCGTACTGTCATGGCTGGTCTTCGGCGCGCTGCTGGTTGGCCGCTGGCGCTATGGCTGGCGCGGCGGCAAGGCCGTGCACTGGACGTTGACCGCCATGGCACTGCTGCTGCTGGCGTTCTTCGGCAGCAAGTTCGTGCTCGAGCTGATCCTCGGCTTCCGCCCCGGCTGAGCGCCGGCCTCAGCCCGGTGCGCCGGGGCGTACCGTGCCGCCTTCGCGCAGGAAGGTCATGCGGTTGACCCGGTCGACGAAGGCACGGATGTCCGCGGTCAGGCTGCGTCGCGGCGCCCGCGCCAGCGACACGTGCAGCTCGGTACCGGCGATCCGCGGCGGCGCGCGCAGCAGTTCGGGCGGCAGTTCTTCCACGCACAACTGGAACACCGCGCGCCACTCGTCTCCGGGCAGGCGATCGAGCATCACGATCAACGCCTCGCGCTCGAACGCGGGCCCGACGGGCACCTGGAAGCCGATCACCTGGACGAACTGACGCAGTGGCATGGCCAGATCATAGCCCAGCGTTTACACCGTCATGCAAGCCATGCCCCCATGCCCGCCTCGCGGTGGCGCATGAATGCAGACAAGCGCTAACTGCATCGCAGAACCTGCGCGACGCGTGCATGAGCAGTTCAGCATCGTCGCCATGCCTTGACGCGGATCGAGGCGATTTCCGCCTTTCAAAGCCCCTTCCCTGATCATGCGTTGACATCCTCGTCGCTAGGCTGTGGTTTCCGCAGCAGACCGCGAACGAATCGAATGAACAGGGATCCTTCCGTCATCGACGTCCAGGCCGAGATCGCGCACTGGCAGGCGCGCCATGCACACGAACGCCTCGGCGTCGGCAAGTTCAGCGTCCTCTCTCCGGTGGTGAAGCTGGCCTGCGACATCTACCTGCAGGCGCCGCGCTCCAGCCAGCAGCAGCGCATGGACATGTTCCGCGATCGCCTGCAGACCCATTTCCTGCCGCCGGGCACCCAGCCCGACCTCGAACGCCTCGCCGCCGATTGCTGGACCCGGCTCGGCGCGTCCCCCTGACCGACCGGAGCCTCCATGAAAAACCCGTACCAAATCCAGCAGGAGCTGGCACGCATCGAACGCCTGGTGCCGCACCTGATCAGCGACCAGGGCGAGCGCGCCGAGGAGATCCTCGGCTTCCACGTGGCCGGTCTCTATGCCAGCGCGCCGGCGAGCGAACATCGCCTGATCGACGAACGCGCGCACCAGATGCAGGGCCGCTGCCGCGAGGCCGCCAATGCGCTCGATGCCGCCGCGCTCGGCCTGCTTGCCCCCGCCGCTGCATGACCATGGGCGCGCACGATCCCGAACGCCGGCCCAGCGACATGGCCAACGTGGACATCAACGAGGAGTGGGAACTGCGTTGGTGGGCACGCGAGCTGGGGCTGAGCGAGGACCAGCTCAAGGCAGCCGTGCGCGAAGTCGGTACCGCGACCACGCAGCTGCGTCAGTATCGTCCGCCCAATCCCTGAGGCGCGGACGTGGAACGAAAAGGGCGGCCCGTGGCCGCCCTTTTCATGCCGGACAGGCGTCGATCAGCTCGCCTGCTTCGGATCCGCGCCGTAGGCGTTGTCGCCCTGCTCGCCTTCCAGGCACATGAAGACCAGCACCACCAGACCGCCCACGTAGGGAACCAGGTTGAGCAGCCAGAACCAGCCCGAACGGCCCTGGTCGTGGAAGCGACGCACCTGCACCGCGATCGAAGGCACCAGCAGCGCCAGGCCGACCAGCACCGCCAGCACGATGGCCAGCCAGAAGCCGACCCCCGGGCCGTCTTCGCTCGCCCCGACCGCGGCGCCAACGCCCGCCAGTACGCCGATGGCGATGCTCAGCAGCACCTGCATCAGCACGAACATCCAGTACTCCTTGCGCCGCGAGCGACCCGAAAAATCGGCGTAACGCTTGATCGGCAACAGCATCCACTCCATGTTTCCCCCTTTCCTTGCAGGTTCGTTCCAAGGCCACGCGGCGCCTCATGCGCCGCGCCGCGCGCATGGTGTCACAAGCCTGCACGGCTGCCCAGCCTGGCCACGCCGCTCAGGCCGCGTCGATCGCTTCGGACAGGCGCTCCACCGCGATGACTTCCATCCCCTTGACCGAGCCGGTCTTGGGCGCGTTCGCACGCGGCACGATGGCGCGCCTGAAACCATGCGTGGCGGCTTCGCGCAGGCGGTCCTCGCCGTTGGGCACCGGGCGGATCTCGCCGGACAACCCGACTTCACCGAAGGCGATTGTCTTCTCGGGCAACGGCTGGTCGCGCAGCGAGGACAGCACCGCCAGCAGCACCGGCAGGTCGGCGGCGGTTTCCTGCACGCGGATGCCACCGACGACATTGACGAACACGTCCTGGTCGCCGACCAGCACGCCGCCATGGCGATGCAGCACCGCCAGCAGCATCGCCAGGCGGTTCTGCTCCAGGCCGACGGCGACGCGGCGCGGATTGGACAGCGGCGAGGAATCGACCAGCGCCTGCACTTCCACCAGCAGCGGGCGGGTGCCTTCGCGGGTGACCATCACGCAGCTGCCGGGCTGGTGCGTACTGCCGCCGGAAAGGAAGATCGCCGAAGGGTTGGCGACCTCCTTCAGGCCCTTTTCGCCCATCGCGAACACGCCCAGCTCGTTGACCGCGCCAAAGCGGTTCTTGAAAGCGCGCAGCACGCGGAATCGACTACCGCTGTCGCCTTCGAAATACAGCACCGCATCGACCATGTGCTCGAGCACACGCGGACCGGCGATGCCGCCCTCCTTGGTGACGTGGCCGACCAGGAACACCGCGGTGCCGGTTTCCTTGGCATAGCGCACCAGCCGCGCGGCACTCTCGCGTACCTGGCTGACCGAGCCCGGCGCGGCGGTCAGCGATTCGCTCCACAGGGTCTGCACCGAATCGGCCACGATCAGGCGCGGCCGCGCCACGCTGGCGTGCTGCAGGATCTGCTCGATGCCGGTCTCGGCCAGGGCATTCAGGCCCTCCAGTGGCAGGTCCAGGCGCACCGCGCGCCCGGCCACTTGGGCCAGCGACTCCTCACCGGTGACATACAGCACCGGCACGTGGCCGGCCATCTTCGCCAGCGCCTGCAGCAGCAGGGTCGACTTGCCGATGCCCGGATCGCCACCGACCAGCACCACCGCACCCTCGACCAGGCCACCGCCAAGCACCCGGTCGAACTCGCCGATGCCGGTGGACACGCGCGCGTGCTCACTGTGCCGGACATCCTTGAGCGCGGTGATCTTGGGCGCCTCGACCGCGCCGGCCCAGCCGCTGCGGCGGGCGATGGAAGGCGCCCTGGCGGCGGCCGCGCTCTCCAGCACGATCTCGCTGATCGAGTTCCAGGCATTGCATTCGCTGCACTGCCCCTGCCATTTGTTGTACTCGGCGCCGCACTCGTTGCAGACGTAGGCGATCTTCGCCTTGGCCATCGTTCGCATCCCGTTGGTAGGCAAACAGGATACCGGCGCCCGGTCTCAGCCGCCGCGACTGCCGGCAACCGCCGCGGCTGCGATCAGTCCCGCGCGCGCGGGATCGAAGATGCGATGCACCACTGCGCGGCGTAATAGCTCGCCAGCACGCCGGCGATGGCGTACGGCAGCGGGCCAGCGAAGCGATCCCAGGCCAGCAGCGAGTCGCTGGCGACGAACAGCAGTGCGCCCAGCGCGGCCATGCGGGGCCCCCGCCCGGCCCCACGCGGCGCGTGGCCGGCGCGGGCCAGCGCGATCGCCGCCATGCTCGCGAGCACGACCGTATAGGCGATGACCGGCACGCGCAGCGGTGCCGGCAGGTGCGGCCAGAGCCCGGCCAGGTTGGCCGCGGCATAGACCGCCAGCAGCGGTGCGGACCACCACAGCTGTGCCGCACCCAGGTCGCGGCGCAGCGCGACGATGTAGGCCAGGTGGGCGAGCAGGAAAGCCGCCAGGCCGGGCACGAAGGCATCGACCGGCAGCATCAGGAAGATGTCGCCGAGCAGCGACAACAGCAGTCCGGCGAGGATCCAGGATCGATAGGGGCCGTGCCGGCCGCGCGCGGCGCTGGCGATGATCGCCAGCATCGCCGCCGGCTTGCACAGGTAGTGCAGCCAGCGCAGCCCCTCGACGCTGGCGCCGGCGATCGCGCCAGCCGCCAGCAGGACCAGCAGCAGGGCCAGCCAGGCGTCGAGGCGATGGCCGGCCCGCGTCGCCATCAGCGCGCCTTGTACAGCTCGGCCAGGCGGTCCGGCTTGCCAGCGATGCGCTCCAGGTTCGGATATAGCAGGCCATCGTGGTAGTCGATGCGCACGGTCTGGTAGCGGTCGAACTGCTTGACCAGCAGCTCGATCGGCGCCTGCGTGCCCTTGGCCGCGGTCACCGCGTCCTTGAGCGCGTCATTGCCGTATTCGCGGCCGTTCACCGCCACGATCGTCATGCCCGGAGCCAGGCCGGCCTTGAACGCCGGGCCGTCCCACAGCACGTCGGTCAGCAGGCCCTGGCCATTGGTGGCCAGGCCCAGCGAATAGGTCAGGTTGGCGCCCTTGCCACGCGCTTCCAGCGCCTTGAAGGCCTCGTTCGGCTTGTCGTTGTAGACCAGCTTCCAGCCGGCCGCCTCGATGCCGCCGACCAGCGGGCCATGGCCCTCGATGCGGGTCTTCAGGAAGCTCGACCAGTCATACGGCGCAATGCCATTGAGGGTGGCGGCGATGTCCTCGAAGGTATAGGGATTGACCTTCCAGGCACCGTTGTCCATGCCGAAGAAGGCGTGGGCGAAGTCGTCGATCGAGCGTTTGTTGCCGGTCAGCTCGCGCAGCTTGCCGTCCACTTCCAGCCACACCATCTGGGCGCCGGAGTAGTAGTCCTCGCTCATCTGGTAGTTGCGGAACGCCAGCGCGCGGCGCTCGGCGATGGTCGGGTCGTTGGTGGTGTCCTGGATGTTGCGCCAGGCCAGGCCCGGGCGACCGCGGTCGTAGGTGGCCGCGACGTTGGCGAGCATGTCGCGCGCCTGGTCCTGGGTCCACAGGCCGGAACGGCCGGCGATCACCTGGCCGAAGAACTGGGTCTGGCCTTCGTACAGCCACAGCAGGCTGTCGCCCATCGGCACGTTGAAGTTCGGCGTGGCCAGGTCGGCGCCACGGCGGTACTTGCCGTTCCAGGAGTGGTTGAACTCGTGCGAGAGCAGGTCACGCATCCACCAGCTCTTGTCCCACTCGGTGAAGTAACCGACCGGGCCGCTGTTCTCGCTGGAGCGATGGTGCTCCAGGCCGATGCCACCGAGCTTGTCGGTCAGCGCCAGCAGGAACTCGTAATGGTCGAAATGACGCGCACCGTACAGCTTGTCCATCTGCTGGACCAGCTGCTGGTGGATCTTCACCTGCGCGGGGGTCGACTTGAGGTACTTGGCGTCGTCGGCGAACACGTTCAGGGCGACCGGCTGCTTGCCGTCGGCAAGTACCACGCGCTCGTGGTACTTGCCGGCGTACAGCGGCGAGTCGACCAGGTCGTCGTAATCGATCGGCTTGAAGGTGACCTTGTCGCCGACGCGGCTCTCGGTCTCCAGCGCGGTGGCGTATTCCCAGCCCTTGGGCAGGGTGACGCTGGCCTGGGCCTTGATGTTGCGCGCGTAGTAGCCCGCGGGGTACAGCGAGTTGCTGTTCCACTGCAGGTTGAGCATTTCCGGGGTCATGACCACGCGGCCCTGGCCGGCGCCCTGCGAGGACAGGAACTGGAACTCGGCGCTGATCTCGCTCACGCCTTCGGGCACGTCGACCTGGAAGGCGAACACGTCGTACTTGTCGCGCACCCACGGCAGCACCTTGCCGTCGCTGCCCTTGACCACCAGGCCGGCGAGCTTGTCGATGCTGCCGCTCGGCGAGTGGTGGCCCGGCAGCCACTGCGGGTACAGCAGGGTCATGCGACCCGGCTTGGCCGGCAGGGTGGTACGCACGCGGAAGATGCGGCGCTCGATGTCGGTGGCATCGACGTCGATGCGCAGCACGCCCTCGTAGGGCACGTCCTGCGGCGGTGCGGTCTGGGCCTGGGCCGGAGGGGTGGCAAGGGACATCGCGGCCAACAGCGGCAACGACAGCACGGCGCGGATCTTCATGGGGCTCCTGGGAACGGGCGGACGACGAGGCAAGCCTGCGATCGTACGCCTGGCGCCCGGGCGTCCCGCATGCCATAGGTCATGACGCCTGGCACGCCCCGCTGTGCGGGCCATGCCTCCAAGGTTCGCTGCGCAAACCCTGGACCCTGACTTCCGCCTCGCCTCTTCCCCCGCCTTCGGCGCGCCCCTCGTGGCACGCCCCGCTGCGCGGGCCATGCCTCCAAGGTTCGCTGCGCAAACCCTGGACCCTGACTTCCGCCTCGCCTCTCCCCTGCCTTCGGCGCGCCCCCTCAACAGAGGGGGCTCTCCTCCAGGAGGCGCGCGTGGGCGTTGGCCGGAAACGCAGAAGGCCGCCCGGGGGCGGCCTTCTGCTGGCTCGGAAGACGACTCCGGGCTCAGGGCATCATGTTGATGTTCATGTTGTGCATGACCCACAGCGAGCCGACCACCACGATGCCGATGATCAGCACCGAGAACAGGCCGACCTGGACATTGGAGCGCTGCTCCGGCGAACGGTCCATGTGGAGGAAATACACGATGTGCACCAGCATCTGCACCGCGGCCATGGTCGAGATGATCGCCACGGTCACGCCACGCGAGAACGTATGGTTCATCACGATGGCGAACGGGATCACGGTCAGCACGACCGCCATCGCGAAGCCGATCAGGTAGGACTTCACCCCGCCGTGCCCGGCGTGGGATTCGGAGTGGTTGTCATGGCCGGCCATTACAGCGCTCCCAGCAGGTAGACGATGGTGAAGACACCGATCCAGATGATGTCCAGGAAGTGCCAGAACAGGCTCAGGCACGCCAGGCGGGTGGTATTGCGCGCGGTCAGGCCGTTCTTGGCGATCTGGATCACCAGCACCGCCATCCACAGCAGGCCCGAGGTCACGTGCAGGCCGTGCGTGCCGACCAGGGTGAAGAAGGCCGACAGGAACGCACTGCGGCCCGGACCGGCGCCTTCATGGATCAGGTGGTTGAACTCGTACAGCTCCATGGCCAGGAAGCCCAGGCCGAACAGTGCCGTGACCGCCAGCCAGCCGTACAGGCCGCCCATCTTGCGCTTGGCCGCCGAGATCATCGCGAAGCCGAACGTCAGCGAGCTGAACAGCAGCAGGAAGGTTTCGACCAGCACGAAGCGCAGGTCGAACAGCTCCTTGGCCGTCGGGCCGCCGGCCGTGGCGTTGGCCAGCACGGCATAGGTCGCGAACAGCCCGGCGAAGATGAGGCAGTCGCTCATCAGGTACACCCAGAAGCCGAGGACGGTGTTGCCGCCGGCGTCGTGGTGCTCTTCGTGGCCGTGATCGTGGTCGTGGCCGCCCTGGTGGGCGGCATGGGTATCGAGGGTAGTAGTCGTGGACATGCTCAGACCGCCTTGCTTGCCTGCGCCCGCTCCAGCTGGGCAAAGCGCTCGTTCTCGATGCGCTCCACCTCGGCTGCCGGCACGTAGTAGTCGATGTCGTTGTCGAAGGTGCGCGCGATGAAGCTGCCGATCATGCCGACCAGGCCCACCACCGCCAGCCACCAGATGTGCCAGGTCAGGGCGAAGCCCATGACGATGCTGAAGGCACCGATCCAGAAGCCCGCCGCCGTGTTACGCGGCATGTGGATGTCGTGGTACTTGGCCGGACGCACCCAGCCCTTGCCCTTCTGCTTGTCTTCCCAGAACTGGTCCAGGGAGTCCACGTGCGGGATGTGGGCGAAGTTGTAGAACGGCGGCGGCGAGGAGGTGGCCCATTCCAGCGTGCGGCCGTCCCACGGGTCGCCGGTCAGGTCCATGTTGTCCTTGCGCTTCCAGACGCTCCAGATGATCTGCAGCAGGTTCAGGCCGATACCGGCGGCGATGATCGCCGCGCCGACCGCGGCGACGATCAGCCACGGACCCCACTCGGGGTGGTTGTAGGTGTTCAGGCGACGGGTCATGCCCAGGAAGCCCAGCACGTACAGCGGCATGAAGGCCACGAAGAAGCCGATGATCCAGCACCAGAACGAGGCCTTGCCCAGCTTCTCGTTGAGCTTGAAGCCGAACGCCTTCGGGAACCAGTAGGTCAGGCCGGCCAGGTAGCCGAACACGACGCCGCCGATGATCACGTTGTGGAAGTGGGCGATCAGGAACAGGCTGTTGTGCAGCACGAAGTCCACCGCCGGGATCGCCAGCATGACGCCGGTCATGCCACCGATCACGAAGGTGATGATGAAGCCGAGCATCCACAGCACCGGGGCGGTGAAGTGCACGCGGCCGCGGAACATGGTGAACAGCCAGTTGAAGATCTTCACGCCGGTCGGGATCGAGATGATCATCGTCGTGATGCCGAAGAAGGCATTGACGTTGGCGCCCGAACCCATGGTGAAGAAGTGGTGCAGCCAGACGATGAACGACAGCACGCCGATGCACGCGGTCGCGTAGACCATCGAGGTGTAGCCGAACAGCTTCTTGCGGCAGTACGTCGCCACCAGCTCGGAGTAGATGCCGAACGCCGGCAGGATCAGGATGTAGACCTCCGGGTGGCCCCAGATCCAGATCAGGTTGACGTACATCATGGCGTTGCCGCCACCGTCATTGGTGAAGAAGTGCGTGCCGAGGTAACGGTCCGCGCCCAGCAGGGCCAGGGCCACGGTCAGGATCGGGAAGGCGGCGATGATCAGGATGTTGGTGATCAGCGCGGTCCAGGTGAAGATCGGCATGCGCATCAGGGTCATGCCCGGCGCGCGCATGCGCATGATCGTCACGAAGAAGTTGATGCCTGTCAGCAATGTACCCAGGCCGGAGATCTGCAGCGCCCAGATGTAATAGTCCACGCCGACGCCCGGACTGTATTCCAGCCCCGACAGCGGCGGGTAGGCCAGCCAGCCGGTCTGGGCGAATTCACCCACGCCCAGCGAGATGTTGATCAGCGCCACGCCCGCCACGAACAGCCAGAAGCTGAGCGAGTTGAGGAACGGGAAGGCGACGTCGCGCGCGCCGATCTGCAGCGGCACGACGAGGTTGACCAGGCCGGTCATGAACGGCATGGCCATGAAGAAGATCATGATCACGCCGTGCGCGGTGAAGATCTGGTCGTAGTGGTGCGGGGGCAGCACGCCCTCGCCGCCGCCGGCGGCCAGCGCCTGCTGGGTGCGCATCATCGCCGCGTCGGCGAAGCCGCGCAGCAGCATGATGAGCGCCACGATGATGTACATCACGCCGATCTTCTTGTGGTCGACCGAGGTGAACCATTCGCGCCAGAGATAACCCCAGAGCTTGAACTTGGTGAGCGCGGCCATGATGACCAGGCCGAGCAGCGCGGCGCCGCCGAGGGCGCCCATGATGATCGGCTCGTGGTACGGAACCGCCTCGAGCGTGAGTTTGCCTAGCATCAGTTGTCTCCGGAGGTGCACATGGCGACCGGCTCGGCAGCCGTCGTCGCCTCATGGTCGTGGCCGTCCTGCCCGTGGCCGTGGCCGCCCATGTGTCTGTCGAGCAGCGCGCGGAACATCCCGTCCTGCACCGACGCGAAGTAGGTGACCGGGTACTGTTCCTTGTCGTTGCGGTTGGCCGCCAGCGCCTGGTACGCGGCGTCATCCATCCTGTTCGGCGAGGCCTTCACCTTCTGCAGCCAGGCCTGGTAGCCGGCGTTGTCGGTGGCGTGCACGGCGAAGCCCATCTTCGAGAAGCCGTGGCCGCTGTAGTTGGCCGAGATGCCGAACAGCTCGCCCGTCTCGTTGGCGATCAGGTGGACCTGGGTCTGCATGCCGGCCATCGCGTAGATCTGCGTGCCCAGGTGCGGGATGAAGAACGAGTTCATCACCGTATCTGAGGTGATGCGGAAGTTCAGCGGGGTGTCGATCGGCACGGCGATTTCATTGACCGTGGCCACGCCTTCCTCGGGATAGATGAACAGCCACTTCCAGTCCATCGAGATGGCTTCGATGGTGATCGGCTTGACCTCCGATTCCAGCGGGCGGTACGGATCCAGCGCGTGCGAGGAGCGCCAGGTCAGCACGGCCAGGACCAGGATGATCAGGCAGGGGATCGACCAGACGACGACCTCGATGGCGGTCGAATGCGACCACTCGGGCTCGTAACGGGCCTTGGCGTTGGAAGCGCGGTACTTCCAGGCGAAGGCGATCGTCATCACGATCACCGGGATCACGACCAGCAGCATCAGCACCACGGAGGTGATCAGCAGGGTCTTCGCATCCTGGCCAATCTGGCCTTTGGGGGCCAGGAGTGCCGACTGGCAACCCGCCAGCAGCGCCGTGGACAACAGCGCCAGACCGGGCCGCAGCACGCGCCCGAAGGTTTTCAACGGAATCATCGGTAGATCCAATTGCGAGGGGGCGCCAACCCACTCCGGAAGACGTCCGGGCCCGCAAACGCCGATGAACGGCACGGACCTGAACAGGGACGCAAGTTAGCCCCGCAATTTTAAGCCCAACGGCGTGTTCACGAAAGACGGCGGGCAATGATCCGGGACAAATCCGCGCACGTGAATGTGCGACACGTTGTCGCACAGTGACCGCGCACCCGCCGCAAGGCATGCCAGGCGCGCGATCCGGAATACCCGCGCACAACCTTACAGCGGCTGTGCCTCGGGGAATTTCCAGCTGCCATCGAGCACCGACTGCTGCGGCCGGTACAACCGCACGGTGTAGTTCCAGCCCGGCGGGGTCGGAATGCAGTTGGGGATCTTGCCGTCGCAGCCGCCGAACTGGATCCGCATGCTGCCATCGGCTTCCTTGTGGCCGGTCACGCTGTTGATGTTGTAGGCGTTGTGCGGATTGGCGACGTAATAGCCGTCCGGCCCATACACGCTGACGGACCAGAACGCGTCGACCGGCACCTTGCCCACGTCAAGCCGGTAGACGGTGCTGCCATCGTTCCTGGCCGGGGTGAAGTTGAGGTAGGTCGCATCCTTGTCAGGATTTCCGCCCCACCCGGCCGCAGTCCCGATGAGGTGGCTGACGGGATCGACCTCGTCCCGGCTGCCGAAGGCATGCGCGAAGCCGGGACTGGTCGCCCCCAGGGCCAGCAGCGCGTCGCGCACCTGTTTCTGGCTGGCGGCATCCCACTGCGGCAGCTCCAGCGTGCCTGCGCCGGCAGGCACCAGCGTGATCGCGTCCTGCAGGGCATGCGCCTTCTCCATGTCCTTCGGATCGTTCGGATCGACCAGCGTGCGGATGCCCACCACGGCGTAGCGGGTGCCGACCTTGTCACGGGTGACGACATGCGGCCCGGCGCCATACTCGGTCCAGGCGTAATGGTCTTCGCTGATCACCTGCAACGACTGGAAGCGGTCGCCGGCATCGGGCAGCGTGACCGTCACCGGCCCGGCGTCGAGATCCACCACCGCCGAGCTGTAGAGGGTGTCGCGATTGAGCCGGATCACGGTCTGGTGATCGACCGGGGCGGGCTCCCGTCGATGGGAGAACCTGCCGACGCCTCCGGCATCCTTCGCCAGGTTCGCCATGTAGGTGTCGCTTTCAGCGCGGATGAAATTGGTCGGCGTGACGACCTGGCCACCCGCAGCAGCGGGCGGCGGCGACGCTTCCGCGGCCGGCGCTGGAGCCGGCGCGGCAGGCTGCGTGGGAGCCGGCGCCGCTGCCGGCGACGGCGCATCGGCAGCAGCCGGCTCGGCGGGCTGTCGCTGGCAACCCGCCGACATCGCGAGGCCCAGCAGGACGAAACGGAACAACGGCGAAGACGCAGTGGCAGTGGCCATGGCCGGGCATCCGGGGTCGGGACCGCCAGCCTAGCGCCGCTCCGGCGCCGCCCGCTTCAGCAAAAATACTGCCCCCGTAAAGGAAAAGGGCTCGCCGGCGCGAACCGGAGAACCCTTCTTTTTCCTGGTGCCGGAAACAGGAGTCGAACCTGCGACCTACGCATTACGAATGCGCCGCTCTACCAACTGAGCTATTCCGGCGTAGCCGCCAATTGTAGGTTCGGGGCCGGGTCCCGGTCAATGCGGGCACCGCCCACCCCGGCAGCCCCCTGCTTCGGCTTGGCGTACCACAGCGCATTGACGATGACCCAGCGCTCGCCGAAGCGCCCCATGTGGAAGAAATCCACGAACCAGGGCGTTTCCGCGCGTACGGCGGCGATGTTGCCGGCGACGTCGAGCACGGTGCAGCTGCGGTCCCACTTTTCCTTCGGCGTCTTCAGCGCGCCCTGCCGGGTCAGCTCGACCAGCTCCTCCTTGCCCATGCGGCGCAGGCCCAGGCGTTCGTCGGGGGTCTCGCCGAGCACGCGGCGCTTGGCCAGGTCCGGGTGCAGCGAGCGGGCCACCCGCGCCGGATCGCCCTCCAGCTGCCCGTCGAGGTAATCGAAGCAGGTTGCCTCGATCGCAGCCCGCGGGGTCGCGTCGGTTCCAGCGATCTCCGTCGCCGGCGCCATCGACGCGGCGACCAGCACCAGTCCCAGCATGGACATGCGCAACTCCTGCCGCGGCGGAAGGCGCCGGTTCGTTCGCGGACATTACCACCACGAACCGTCGGCCGCGGGCGCCGGCACGGCCCCCGGCGCCGCCGGGAGCCGCGTCATGGCATCGGCTTACTGCGCGGCCGGACTGATGCTCAGCGCGACCGCTTCGGTATAGGAGATCCGCAGCAGGTCGCCCCGCTTCACGTTGGGCAGCTTGGCCTGCAGGTCAGGGCGCTGGACCGCGATGATCTGCGTATAGCCGCGCGGGCCCTTGAGCGCGATGGTATTGGCGACCGGGTCCACGGCCACGACCTCGGTGACCACGCTGACGGTGTTGGACTTCGAGCCACCCGGCCGGCTGCCGGCCGGGGAAACGGTGCCGCCCTGCGCCGAGCTGACCCCGACCTGGTCGCTGCCGGCCGGCTGCAACTCCAACGCCACCGCCGCTTCATAGTCCAGGCTCACCTTGTCGCCGACCTTGAGCTGGTTGAAGTTGCGCACCTCGGGGCTGGCGACGAAGTCCACGATCCCGCCGTCGCTGCCGGTGATCGTCACCGCCCGGCTGGCCTTGTCCAGGGCGGTGATCTGACCCTGCAGGTTGATCCGCGCGGACGCCGCAGTGAACGGGGCCGAGGGAGCCGGCTCGGCGGGCGCGGCCTTGGGCGCGGCGCTCTGGCAGCCACCGGCGGCGAGCGCGGCGACGATGAGCACGAGGGTGGACGACAGGGACGAAGCACGCATGGAAATCTCCTGGGCAACCGGGGGTCGGTTTCATCGCCTATTGCAGCAACTGTGGCCCGCTCACGCGCCCGTGCATTTACTGGACCCCGCTCAGAAAACTTACTGGTCCGGCACCACCCGTGTGACCCGGTACCGCCGGACGGCCGCTCCCCCGGCCACGGCGCGCCCTGCCCTCGTCATCCGGCGGTGTCGATTTACGGCCCCCGGATCCGTCGCTTGCATGAGCCGCCCTTCCGGCGGCACGCCAGGAGCAGCGCGATGAGAGTCATGGTGTTCGTGAAGGCCAGCGTGGACAGTGGCCCCGCCACCCCGCCAAGCGTGGAGGCATTCGCGGCGATGGACCGCTTCACCGAGGAACTGGTCGCCGCCGGCGTGCTGGTGGCGGCCGCCGGCCTGAAGAACGATGCGCTCGCCCGTCGCGTCCTCGTGGACGGAGATCGGCGCACGGTCGTCGACGGTCCGTTCGCCGAGACGCGCGAGCTGGTCGCCGGCTTCTCGATCTGGCAGGTCCGCGACGTCGACGAAGCGGTGGCCTGGGCCCGGCGCAGCCCGAATGTCGCCGCCGGTCGCTGCGAGATCGAGATCCGCCCGTTCTATGAGGTGGAGGACCTGGCCGAGTACCTCACGCCCGAGGAGCTGGCCACGCCCCGTGACGGCGAACGCGGCCGCCTGGGCGTAGCCTGAGCCCGCCCATCCCCGAGCAATGGAGTACGCCATGATCGCCAAGAACACCATCTGCCTGTGGTTCGACGGCACCGCGCTGGACGCGGCGACGTTCTATGCCGCCACCTTCCCCGACAGCGCCGTGAACGCGGTACACCGCGCACCGGGCGACTTCCCCGGCGGCCACGAGGGCGACGTGCTCACCGTCGACTTCACCGTGCTGGGCATTCCCTGCATCGGCCTCAATGGCGGGCCGGTGTTTCCGCAGACAGAGGCGTTCTCCTTCCAGGTCGCCACCGACGACCAGGCCGAGACCGACCGCTACTGGGACGCGATCGTCGGCAATGGCGGCCGCGAGAGCGACTGCGGCTGGTGCAAGGACAAATGGGGCCTGTCTTGGCAGATCACCCCGCGCGTACTGACCGAGGCGTTCACCGGCGGCGACCGGGCCGCGGCCAAGCGCGTGTTCGACGCGATGATGACGATGCGCCGGATCGACGTGGCCGCGATCGAGGCGGCACGACGGGGCTGAGTCCCCGTCGCTTCAGCCCACCAGCTGCAGCCGCAGTTCCTTCGGCAGGGCGAACACCATCGACTCCGGTTCGCCGGCCAGCTCGGACACGTTGTCCGCGCCGAGTTCGCGCAGGCGCGCGATCACGCCATCGACCAGCACCTGCGGCGCCGAGGCGCCGGCGGTCAGGCCGATGCGCTGCTTGCCGGCCACCCACTTCGGGTCGATCTCGCCGGCGTTGTCGATCAGGTAGGACTCCACGCCATCGCGCCGCGCCAGCTCGCTGAGGCGGTTGGAATTGGAGCTGTTGGGCGAGCCCACCACCAGCACGAGGTCGCATTCGCGGGCCAGGTCGCGCACCGCGTCCTGGCGGTTCTGGGTGGCGTAGCAGATGTCGTCGTTCTTCGGGCCCTGCATCGCCGGATAGCGTTCGCGCAAGGCCTCGATGATCCCGCGGGTGTCATCCACCGACAGCGTGGTCTGGGTGGTGTAGGCGAGATTCTCCGGCTGGGCGATCTCCAGCGTGGCGACATCCTCGATCTCCTCGACCAGGTAGATCCGCCCCAGCCCGGCCTCGCGGTTCCACTGCCCCATCGTGCCCTCGACCTCCGGGTGGCCGGCATGGCCGATCAGCACCACGTCGCGACCGGCGCGGCAGTGGCGCGCCACTTCCAGGTGGACCTTGGTCACCAGCGGGCAGGTCGCATCGAACACCTTCAGCCCGCGCCGTTCGGCTTCGCGGCGCACCGCCTGGGACACGCCGTGGGCACTGAAGATCACCGTGGCCTGGTCGGGCACTTCGTCGAGCTCCTCGACGAAGATCGCGCCACGCTGCTTGAGGTCGTCGACCACGAAGCGGTTGTGCACGACTTCATGCCGCACGTAGATCGGCGCGCCCAGCGTTTCGATCGCACGCTTGACGATCTCGATGGCGCGGTCGACGCCGGCACAGAAACCACGGGGATTGGCGAGCAGGACTTCCATGGAGGTGATTATCCCGCTTTCCTGGCTGACTTGCCGTCGAACAGCCCGAACAGGGCGATGCCGATCGCGCCGACCACGATCGCCGAGTCGGCGATGTTGAAGGCCGGCCAGATATGGTCACCCACGTACCAGAGGATGAAATCGACCACATGGCCGTGGATCTGGCGGTCGATGACGTTGCCGATCGCCCCGCCGATCACCAGCGCATAAGGCAGCGCGGCGCGCCAGTCGGCACGCGCGGTGCGCGAGAGCCAGAACGCCATCAGGCCGCTGATGCCCAGCGCCAGCGCGGTGAACAGCCAGATCTGCCAGCCCCCCGCTTCGCTGAGGAAGCTGAATGCGGCGCCGGTGTTGTAGGTCCGGCACCAGTCCCAGAAACCAGGGATCACCGGGATGCGGATGCAGCGGCCGGTGAGCGGATCCAGGTCCGGCAGGCTGGACAGCACCCAGGCCTTGCTGAGCTGGTCGATGCCGATGATGGCGGCCGAGAGCAGCAGCCAGGCGAGGGCGTTGGGTTTGGGGCGTGGGGTCATGCTTGGAGTGGCTCGTGGAAGCGGTTAGGGGGCGGATCATCGCCCCGCCGCGGCGCGGCGGAGCGTCGGGGCCGGAACCCCTCCCACAGCCCCGGCCGGGGCCGGGACGGACATCAGAACCAGCGGCGATCCTCGCCGGGCCCATCGACATTGCTGGCGCAGCGCGCGCACAGCTCCGGGTGCGCGGGCACCGCACCGACGTCGGCACGGTGGTGCCAGCAGCGCACGCACTTGGCCTTGCCGGTCGGCTGGGCGCTGACGTAGATCTCGTCGGTGCTGGCCGGGGTCACGTTGACGTCGCCGCTGATGAACAGGAAGCGCAGCTCCTCGGCGAGCGGCTGCCAGCGCGCGGCGCTGACCGCGTCGGCAGCAACGGTGATCTCCGCTTCCAGCGCTGCGCCGATCGCGCCATTGGCACGCATCGGCTCGAGCACCTTGGCCACCTGCTCGCGCAGCGCCAGCAGCTTGTCGAAATCCGCGGCGCTGAGTTCGGCGTCGGCCGGCAGCGGCGCCAGGCCTTCGTACCAGGTGGCGAACAGCACGTTGCCGGCATGCTCGCCCGGCAGGTAGCCCCACAGTTCGTCGGCGGTGAAGCTGAGCACCGGCGCGATCCAGCGCACGAACGCCTCGGCGACATGGAACATCGCCGTCTGCGCCGAGCGGCGGCCACGCGAGTCCTCGGCCATCGTGTACAGGCGGTCCTTGGTGACGTCCAGGTACAGCGAACCCAGGTCCACGCTGCAGAAGTTCAGCAGCATCTGCACGATGCCGGCGAAGTCGTAGCGCGCGTAGGCGGCCTTGATCTTCTCCTGCAGCTCGAAGGCGCGGTGCACGATCCAGCGGTCCAGCGCGACCATGTCGGCCGGGGCGACCAGGTGCGCCGCCGGGTCGAAGCCATGCAGGTTGCCGAGCAGGAAGCGCGCGGTGTTGCGCAGGCGGCGATAGGCGTCGGCGTTGCGCTTGAGGATCTCCTGCGACAGCGACATCTCGTTGCTGTAGTCGGCCGAGGCGATCCACAGGCGCAGGATGTCCGCGCCCAGCGTCTTCATGATGTCCTGCGGCTCGATGCCGTTGCCCAGCGACTTGGACATCTTGCGGCCGTGCTCGTCCACGGTGAAGCCATGGGTCAGGCACTGCCGGTACGGCGCGGCCTTGTCCAGCGCCACGCCGGTCAGCAGCGAGGACTGGAACCAGCCGCGGTGCTGGTCGGAGCCTTCCAGGTACAGGTCGGCCGGCTTGGGCAGGCCGCGGTCGGGCAGCACCGCTTCATGGGTGACGCCCGAGTCGAACCAGACGTCGAGGATGTCGGTGATCTTGTCGTACTCGCCGGCCTCCGCGCCCAGCAGCTCGGCGGCGTCCAGCGAATACCACACGTCCACGCCGCCCTGCTCCACGCGGTCGGCGACCTGGCGCATCAGTTCGGTGCTGCGCGGATGTGGCTCGCCGGTCTCGCGATGCACGAACAACGCGATCGGCACGCCCCAGGTGCGCTGGCGCGAGATCGTCCAGTCCGGGCGGCCCTCGACCATGCCGGCGATGCGCGCCTGGCCCCATTCCGGGTACCAGGTCACCTGCTCGATCGCCTTCAGCGCGTCCTGGCGCAGGCCGGCCTGCTCCATCGAGATGAACCACTGCGGCGTGGCGCGGAAAGCGATCGGCGTCTTGTGGCGCCAGCAGTGCGGGTAGCTGTGGTTGAGCTTGAACATCGCCAGCAGCGTGCCGTTGCCGCGCAGGCCCTCGACGATGACCTCGTTGGCCTTCCAGATGTGCAGGCCGGCCAGCTCGATGTCGCCGAACGGCGGGGTCGAGGCCAGGTACACGCCACGGCCATCGACCGGGTTGATCTGCGCGGCGCTGTAACGATCGATCAGGCCGTACTGCCTGGAGACCTGGTAGTCCTCCTGGCCGTGGCCGGGAGCGGTGTGCACCGCGCCGGTACCATCGTCGGCCGACACGTGCGCGCCCAGCAGCAGCGGGATGTCGCGCTCGGCATAGAAGGGATGCGCCAGCAGCTGGCCTTCCAGCGCCTGGCCCAGCGCGCGGCCATGCACCACCGGCTCGCCGGCCACGCCATAGCGCGACAGCGCCTTGGCGGCCAGCGCATCGGCCAGCACCAGCCAGCGCGGCTGGCCGTTGTGTGCGGGGCCTTCGACCAGCGCGTATTCCAGGTCCGCGCCGATGCTCACCGCCAGCGAGGCCGGCAGCGTCCACGGCGTGGTCGTCCAGATCGGCACGGCCACTTCCACGCCCGCCGGCAACTGCACGCCGAACGCCGCGGCGACCGCCTGCGGATCGCGCGCGGCATAGGCCACGTCGACCGCCGGCGATTCCTTGTCGGCGTACTCGATCTCCGCCTCGGCCAGCGCCGAACCGCAGTCGAAGCACCAGTGCACCGGCTTGACGCCGCGGCTCAGGTGGCCGTTGTCGACGATCTTCGCCAGCGCGCGGATCTCGTTGGCCTCGAAGCGGAAATCCAGGGTCTTGTACGGGTTGTCCCAGTCGCCGATCACGCCCAGGCGCTTGAAGTCACGGCGCTGCAGTTCGATCTGCTCGCGCGCGTACTCGCGGCACTTCTGCCGGAACTGCTCGGCGTCGAGCTTGACCCCGACCTTGCCGAACTTCTTCTCGATCGCGATCTCGATCGGCAGGCCATGGCAGTCCCAGCCCGGGATGTAGGGCGCATCGAAGCCGGCCAGGTACTTCGACTTGACGATGATGTCCTTGAGGATCTTGTTGACCGCGTGGCCCAGGTGGATCGCGCCGTTGGCGTAGGGCGGGCCATCGTGCAGCACGAACAGCGGACGGCCGGCGGCGTTCTCGCGCAGCCTGGCGTACAGCCCCTCGTCTTCCCAGCGCGCCAGGATCCCCGGCTCGCGCTTGGGCAGGTCGCCGCGCATCGGGAAGTCCGTCGCCGGCAGGTTGAGGGTGGCTTTGTAGTCCTGGCTCACGCGGTGGCTCGCAGTCGTTGTTCGGAAAGGATGCGACGCGCCTGTTCGGCGTCGCGGTGCATCTGCTCGGCCAGGGCCGGCAGGCCGTCGAATTTTTCTTCGTCACGCAGCTTGGCGACGAATTCGACCTGGATGTGGCGGCCGTAAAGGTCGCCTTGGTAATCGAACAGATGGGCTTCCAGCAGCGGCTCGATGCCAGCCACGGTCGGCCGGGTGCCGAAGCTGGATACCGACGGCCACGCCACGGGCTTGCCGGCATCGCTGATCACCCCGTGCACCCAGGTCGCGTAGATGCCCGACAGCGCCGGCGTATGCGGGAAGCGCAGGTTGGCGGTGGGGAAACCCAGCGTGCGGCCGAGCTGCTTGCCGCGCACGACCCGGCCATCAATGGCATAGGGACGGCCCAGCAGGTCGGCGGCGTGGTCGAAATTGCCGGCCACCAGCAGCTCGCGGATGCGCGTGCTGGAGATGCGCTCGCCGTGCAGGTGCACCGGCGCGATCTCGCTGGCGGCAAAACCCAGCTCGGCGCCCATCCGCTGCAGCAGGGCGATGTCGCCGCCGCGCTTGTGGCCGAAACGGAACTCCGGCCCGATCCACACCTCGCGCGCGGCCAGCCGCTCGACCAGGCACAGGCGGACGAAATCCTCGGCGGCCAGCGAACTCAGGCGGCGGTCGAAACGGACCAGGCCGATGCCTTCGGCGCCAAGGTCGCGCAGCCCTTCGAACTTGGTCCGGGCCAGGGTCAGGCGTGGCGGCGGCGAGGCCGGGGCGAAGAACTCACGCGGCAGCGGCTCGAAGGTCAGCGCCACCGCCGGCACGCCCAGCGCGCGCGCGCGCTCGACGGCGTGGCGCACCAGCGCGCGGTGACCCAGGTGCAGGCCATCAAAGGCGCCGATGCAGACCACGCTTCCGTGCGGATGGAGATTCCCGCCCTCGACGTCTCTGAATAGCCTGCTCATTCCGGTTCGGTGGGTCCGGCCCCGGTGGGGGCCGCCATGTGCTTTGGAGAATTACGAAGTATAGCCGGGCGCGGCGGGATCAATGCTCGCGCAGGTCCCGCGGGCGGAAGCCCAGCGCCACCAGCACGCCCAGGTAGACCGCGCCGCCGCCGCAGACCGCGCAGGCCAGCCAGCCGGCACGGTGCCACTTGTCCATCTCGGTGAACGCCGGTAGCCACCACAGCAGCGCCAGCAATACCGCCACCATCGCCGCGCAGGCCGTGCCCAGCCGCAGCAGGTAGCCACCCCAGCCCGGACGACGCTGGTAGACGCCAGTGCGCCCCAGCCAGTACCAGAGCAGGCCCAGGTTGAGATAGCTGGCCAGCGCGCTGGCGATGCCCAGGGCCAGGTGCAGGCCGGGCTGGCGGCCCACCGCCTCCATCACGCCCAGCGCCTTGAGCTCCGGCGGCACCATGACCTGGTACAGGATCGCCAGGAACAGGAAATTCAGCACCATGTTGACGACCAGCGCGGCAATGCCCGCCCGCACCGGGGTGCGGGTGTCCTGGCGCGCGTAGAACGCCGGCAGCACGATCTTCAGCAACGCGAACGCCGGCAGGCCGAAGCTCAGGCCATAGACCGACAGGGCGGTCATCTGGGTATCGAAGGCGGTGAACCTCTTGTGCTGGAACAGCGTGGCGATCAGCGGCTCGGCCAGCAGGACCAGGCCCAGCATCGCCGGCACGGCGATCAGCAGGGTCGTGCGCAGGCCCCAGTCCAGGGCATTGGAAAAGCCGTCGCGATCGGTCTTGACGTGATGGCGGGCCAGCGCCGGCAGGATCACCGTGCCCAGGGCCACGCCGAACACACCCAGGGGCAGTTCCAGGAAGCGGTCGGCCAGCGACAGCCAGGACTGCGAGCCGTCGGCCAGGCGGGCGGCGATCACGGTGTCGAGCAGCAGGTTGATCTGCGCCACGGACGACCCGAACAGCGTCGGTACCATCAGGGTCAGCACTTTGCGCACGTCCGGATGGTTCCAGCCCCAGCGCGGCAGGGTCAGCAGGTTGATCCCGCGCAGCGCAGGCAGCTGGAACAGCAGCTGCAGCAGACCGGCGGCCAGCACGGCCCAGCCCAGTGCGAGGATCTGGCGCTCGGGCGCACCGCCGAGCCGCGGCGCCAGCCACAGCGCGCCGGCGATCATGCACAGGTTGAGGATCACCGGGGTCAGCGCCGGCATGGCGAAACGCTGGAAGCTGTTCAGCGCCCCACCTGCCAGCGCGGTCAGCGACACGAACAGCAGGAAAGGAAACGTGAGCCGGAACAGGTCGACCAGCAGCCCCTGCTTGGCCGGGTCGGTGGCCGCGCCACTGCCGAACAGCCAGGCCAGCTGCGGGGCGAACAACAGGCCCAGCGCGGTGACCACCAGCAGGGCGCCGCCCAGCGTTCCGGAAACCCGCGCCATGAGTTCGCGCAGGTCCTGGTGCGGTCGGGTTTCCTTCACCTCCGTGAATACCGGCACGAAGGCGGTGGCGAAGGAGCCCTCGGCAAACAGCCGGCGCAGGAAATTCGGGACGCGGAAGGCGACCCAGAAGGCGTCGGTGACCGCGTTGGCGCCGAACTGGGTGGAGATGACCTGGTCGCGGACCAGGCCCAGGACCCGGGACACCATGGTCATGCTGCTGAAGGACAGCAGGCCTTTCCACATGCGGGGCTTGCTCACTGGCAGCCCCCCTTGACAACTGACTTGACGTAGAGGTTTGGGACCATCATAATTTCGCGCTTGCTTTTTCCATCACATCGATTTTTCAGGAAACCACCACAGTGGCCAATATCAAGTCCGCCAAGAAGCGCGCCAAGCAGACCGTCGTGCGCAACGCGCGCAACACGGCTCAGCGTTCGATGCTGCGCACCGCCGTCAAGAAGGTGATCAAGGCCCTTGACGCCAACGATGCCGCCGGCGCCGAAGCCGCCTTCGCCGTCGCCCAGCCGATCCTCGACCGCTTCAGCTCGCGCGGTCTGATCCACAAGAACAAGGCCGCTCGCCACAAGAGCCGCCTGACCGCCCGCATCAAGGCCCTCAAGGCCGCCTGATCCGGCGATCGCGCCGGGGGCCCCGCCCTCGGCGACATGCAAAAACCCGGCCTTGGCCGGGTTTTTTGTTGCCCGCGCGAAGGCGCCGAAGGGGCTGCGCCGCCAGCCGCGCACGATGGCGCGGCTGCGGGAGTGCGCCATGGCTGCGCCCGACAGGTCAGGACGCATCCGCTTCCTGCTCGGCGGCCTCTGCGCGCTGGCGATCGAAGAACGTCATCACGTCCTTCATGATCGGCCAGGTGCCCTCGCGGCCCAACGCCGAAACCAGGTACCACGGGCCCGTCCAGCCCAGCTCGGCCACGACCTGCTCGGCCGCGGCACGCGCCTCGTCCTCGAACATCAGGTCGGCCTTGTTCAGCACCAGCCAGCGCGGCTTGTTGAGCAGCTCCGGGTCATGCTTGCCCAGTTCATGCTCGAGCAGGCGCACCTGCTCGACCGGCGACACGCCCTCCACGCCCCCTTCCATGGGCGAGACGTCCACCAGGTGCAGCAGCAGGCGGGTGCGCTGCAGGTGGCGCAGGAACTGCGCGCCCAGGCCGGCGCCATCGGCCGCGCCCTCGATCAGGCCGGGAATGTCGGCGATCACGAAGCTGCGGTGCGCCTCGACGCTGACCACGCCCAGGTTCGGGTACAGGGTGGTGAACGGGTAATCGGCGACCTTCGGCGTCGCGGCCGAGACGGCACGGATGAAGGTGCTCTTGCCCGCGTTCGGGAAGCCCAGCAGGCCGACATCGGCCAGCAGCTTGAGCTCGAGCTTGAGCAGGCGCTGCTCGCCTTCCTCGCCCGGCAATGCCTGGCGCGGCGCGCGGTTGGTCGAGCTCTTGAAATGCATGTTGCCAAGGCCACCCTTGCCGCCCTTGGCGACCAGCAGGCGGTCGCCGTGGCGGACCATGTCGCCGATGACCTCGTCGGTATCGACGTTCATCACCACGGTACCGACCGGCACGGTGATGACCTTGTCCTCGCCAGCCTTGCCGTACATCTGCCGGCCCATGCCGTTCTCGCCGCGCTGCGCCTTGAAGATGCGCTCGTGGCGGAAGTCGACCAGCGTGTTGAGGTTTTCGTCGGCCTGCAGCCACACGCTGCCACCGCCACCGCCGTCGCCACCGTCCGGCCCGCCGAGCGGGATGAACTTTTCGCGCCGGAAGCCGACGCAGCCATTGCCGCCGTTGCCGGCGATCACCTGGATTTCTGCTTCGTCTACGAGTTTCATGGCAGCAGCTGGAATCAGGAAAGGAATAAGGGGGCGCGCACTGGCGCTGCCCAGTCTAGCGGCTGCAGGACCGGTCGGCCGGCACTGCATCCGCAGGAAACAAAAGCCCCGCCGAAGCGGGGCTTTTTGTCAGCGGAGCCCGAAGGCTCCGTCCGCGGCCTGGATCAGGCCTGGACGACGCTGACGGTGCGACGCTTCTTCGGCCCCTTGACCGAGAATTCGACGGTGCCGTCGACCAGCGCGAACAGCGTGTGGTCACGACCCAGGCCGACGCCGGCGCCCGGATGGAACTGGGTGCCGCGCTGACGCACGATGATGTTGCCGGCGTCGATGGCCTGGCCACCGAAAATCTTGACGCCGAGATACTTCGGGTTGGAATCGCGACCGTTGCGCGAGGAGCCTACGCCCTTTTTATGTGCCATGACGGATTCTCCTTTGGCTTAGCCGGCGATGCCGGTGATTTCGATTTCGGTGAAGTACTGCCGGTGACCCTGGCGCTTCATGTGGTGCTTGCGGCGGCGGAACTTGATGATGCGCACCTTGTCGGCGCGGCCATGGGCCACGACCTTGGCGGTGACCGAAGCGCCCTTCAGCGCGTCACCCACCTTGATGCCATCGCTGTCGCCGAGCAGCAGGATGTTGTCGAACTTGATCTCGTTGCCGGCTTCGACTTCGAGCTTTTCCACGCGGAGCGTTTCGCCCTGCGCGACGCGGTATTGCTTACCGCCGGTGACCAGTACTGCGTACATGAGGTGTCTCTTCTGTAGTTATTCTGGGAATGCACTGCCGCCCGATGGCCGGACAGACCGGTAATCATAGCGGCCCGCCCTGGCCGGGTCAAACCCGACCCTGCCCTGGAACGACGCCCCGCAGGCGCGCCTGAATGGCGGAAAACGCCCCCCGGCCGGGAGGCGAATCGATGCAGGGTTGGCGTGGCGGTGCCGGCGGCGCGTTTCCAGAATCACGCCGGTCCGGCCCCCGCCGGACCTGAATGGCCGATTCCCGGCCAAGGACCCGCACCCCCGATGTTCGACACCCTCATCACCGAGACCTGTGACCGCTTTGCCCTGCGCACCGACCAGGCCCGCCCGCTGCTGGGCACCCTGATCGCCCTGGTCTTCGACGACCGGCGCGGTGGTTTTGCCGGCTTCGCCCGCCTGTTGCAGCACAAGGGCATGGGCGAGCTGCTGCACTCATGGCAACGCCCCGGCCCGCCTGCGGCGCTGGGCGCCCCTCAGGTCGAGGCGACGCTGGGCCAGCCGTTGGTCGCCGCCCTGGCCCGGCGCATCGGCGCGAGCCAGGCCAGCACCGCCGGCGCCATCGGCCAGATGCTGCCAGGCATCATCGGCCAGCTGGCGCCGGATGGCGCGCCTCCCGCGGGCCTGCCCGCCGCCCTCGAACCCTGGATCGGTGATGCCGGCAGCACCCTGGGCGACCTTGCCCGGGTCGGCTGGGGCACGGCCGCAATGCCCCGCGAGGGCCGCAAGGCGGGCAGCGGCCTGCTGCGCGGGCTGCTGGTCGCCGCCGCACTGATCATCGCCCTGGCGATGCTCCTGCTGTTCCTGACGACTTACCGGTCGAACCGGCCCACCGTGTCCGCGACCGCCACCGAGGCACCGGCCAGCGCCGAACCCCGGTTCTCGCTGGAGACTGCCGACGGCCAGGTCCGCGTGGCCGGGCGGCTGGCCAGCAGCGAGGAAAAGCGACGCCTGCGCGACGCCCTCGAGGCCACCTACGGCGCAGGCAACGTGCACGGCGACATCACCCTGGATGCCGGCACCGCCCCGGCCGGCTGGATCGACCGCCTGGTCGCCCTGCTGCCGCAACTCAAGGCCGACGGGCTCAAGCTGGCGCTGAGCGGCGACCAGCTGCAGATCGACAGCTCGGCGCTGCCGCAGGACGCCCGCTTCCGCCTGTCCGGCCAGCTGCGCGACGCCTTCGCCGGGCTGGAGATCGATGGCCTGTGGGACCAGGCGCTGGCCGCCCTGGGCGCGCTCAAGCCCGGCTTCAGTGCCGGCGAGCTGGTGCAGGCGCTGAACCTGTCCTCGATCCGCTTCGACACCGGCTCGGCCACGATCAGCCGCGACAGCGACAGCATCCTGGCGACGGTCGCCGAGGCCATCACCGCCGCGCCTACCGGCACCCGCATCGAGGTCGGCGGGCACACCGACAGCACCGGCGATGCCGCCGCCAACCTGGCGCTGTCGCAGCAGCGCGCCGATGCGGTCGCCACCCGGCTGACGCAGCTCGGCGCGCCGCCCGAGCGCCTGTTCGCCAAGGGCTACGGCCAGGCCGAACCGGTCGCCGACAACACCACCGAAGCCGGCCGCGCGATGAATCGCCGCATGGCCTTCACCTTGCTGAAGTAGCCGCCCCGCAACACCGATTGGCCTGCAAGGGCGTCCGCGAGGGCGCCCTTGTGCTTTCCCCGGGGCCGGGTAGCCGGATGCGCCGGTCTCACCAGGTGAGACGCCGGCGGAGACACTTCCCTTTCGGCGATTTGCCCCCACCTTCCCCAGTCGATACGCTTCCCTATTGGCCCGACCGGGCCATCCTCCCCCCGCTCGAAGGCACTCGATGGCGCTGGACTACATCCGCATCCGCGGTGCGCGGACGCACAATCTCAAGAATCTCGATCTCGACCTGCCCCGCGACAAGCTGATCGTCATCACCGGCCTGTCCGGTTCGGGCAAGTCGTCGCTGGCGTTCGACACCATCTACGCGGAGGGCCAGCGCCGCTACGTCGAGTCGCTGTCGGCTTACGCGCGGCAGTTCCTGAGCGTGATGGAGAAGCCGGACCTGGACCACATCGAGGGCCTGTCGCCGGCGATCTCGATCGAGCAGAAATCCACCTCGCACAATCCGCGCTCGACCGTCGGCACGATCACCGAGATCTACGACTACCTGCGCCTGCTGTACGCCCGCGTCGGCCAGCCCCGCTGCCCGGACCACGGCTACCCGCTGGAAGCGCAGACCGTCAGCCAGATGGTCGACCAGGTGCTGGCGCTGGATCCGGAGCAGCGCTACATGCTGCTGGCGCCGGTGATCCGCGACCGCAAGGGCGAGCACGCACAGGTATTCGAGCAGCTGCGCGCGCAGGGCTTCGTGCGCGTGCGCGTGGATGGCGAGCTGCATGAGATCGACGCGGTGCCACCGCTGGCGCTGCGCCAGAAGCACACCATCGAGGCGGTGATCGACCGCTTCCGCCCGCGCGAGGACATCAAGCAGCGCCTGGCCGAATCGTTCGAGACCGCGCTCAAGCTCGGCGACGGCATGGCCGCGGTGCAGTCGCTGGACAACGCCGAGGCCACCCCGCAGCTGTTCTCCTCCAAGTACAGCTGCCCGGTGTGCGACTACTCGCTGCCGGAACTGGAACCGCGGCTGTTCTCGTTCAACGCGCCGATGGGCGCCTGCCCGAGCTGCGATGGCCTGGGCGTGGCCGAGTTCTTCGACCCGGACCGCGTGGTCGTGCACCCGGAGCTGTCGCTGTCGGCCGGCGCCGTGCGTGGCTGGGATCGCCGCAATGCCTACTACTTCCAGCTGATCGCCTCGCTGGCCAAGCACTACAAGTTCGACGTCGACGCGCCCTGGCAGTCGCTGCCGGAGAAGGTGCGCCAGGCCGTGCTGTACGGCAGCGGCGATGAAGTGATCACCTTCACCTACTTCACCGAGTCCGGTGGCCGCACCCAGCGCAAGCATCGTTTCGAGGGCATCCTCCCCAACCTGGAGCGACGCTACAAGGAAACCGAATCGCCTGCGGTGCGCGAGGAACTGTCCAAGTACATCAGCGAGCAGCCCTGCCCGGAATGCAGGGGCGCGCGCCTGAACCGCGCCGCGCGCAACGTCTTCGTCGCCGACCGTCCGTTGCCCGACCTGGTCGTTCTGCCGGTCGATGACGCGCTGAAGTTCTTCCAGCACCTGCACCTGCCGGGCTGGCGCGGCGAGATCGCCGCCAAGATCGTCAAGGAGATCGCCGAGCGTCTCGGCTTCCTGGTCGACGTCGGCCTGGATTACCTCACCCTGGAGCGCAAGGCCGACACCCTCTCCGGTGGCGAAGCGCAGCGCATCCGCCTGGCCAGCCAGATCGGCGCCGGCCTGGTCGGCGTGATGTACGTGCTCGACGAGCCGTCGATCGGCCTGCACCAGCGCGACAACGAGCGCCTGCTCGGCACCCTCACCCGCCTGCGCGACCTCGGCAACACCGTCATCGTGGTCGAGCACGACGAGGATGCGATCCGCCTGGCGGACTACGTGCTGGACATCGGCCCGGGCGCGGGCGTGCACGGCGGCGAGATCGTCGGCCAGGGCACCCTGGAGGACATCCTCAAGGCGCCGCGCTCGCTGACCGGCCAGTACCTGTCCGGCAAGCGCTCGATCGAGATCCCGAAACAGCGCCACAAGCCGAACCCGAAGATGACGCTGCACCTGCGCGGCGCCCGCGGCAACAACCTCAAGAGCGTCGACCTGGACATCCCGGCCGGCCTGCTGACCTGCGTCACCGGCGTGTCGGGCTCGGGCAAGTCGACGCTGATCAACGACACGCTGTTCTCGCTGGCCGCCAACGAGATCAACGGCGCCTCGCACCCGGTGTCGGCGTACGACGAGATCGATGGCCTGGACCTGTTCGACAAGGTCGTGGACATCGACCAGTCACCGATCGGCCGCACCCCGCGCTCCAACCCGGCCACCTATACCGGCCTGTTCACGCCGCTGCGCGAGCTGTACGCGCAGGTACCCGAGTCGCGCGCGCGCGGCTATTCGCCGGGCCGCTTCAGCTTCAACGTGCGCGGCGGCCGCTGCGAGGCCTGCCAGGGCGACGGCCTGATCAAGGTCGAGATGCACTTCCTGCCGGACGTGTACGTGCCCTGCGACGTCTGCGGCGGCAAGCGCTACAACCGCGAGACGCTGGAGATCCTCTACAAGGGCTACAACATCAACGACGTGCTGGAGATGACCGTCGAGGATGCGCTGACCCTGTTCGAGCCGGTGCCGGCGATCGCCCGCAAGCTGGAGACGCTGGTCGACGTGGGCCTGAGCTACATCAAGCTCGGCCAGAGCGCGACCACCCTGTCCGGCGGCGAGGCGCAGCGCGTGAAGCTGTCCAAGGAACTGTCGCGTCGCGATACCGGGCGCACGCTCTACATCCTCGACGAGCCGACCACCGGCCTGCACTTCCATGACATCGAGGCATTGCTGGCGGTGCTGCACAAGCTGCGCGACGAAGGCAACACGGTGGTGGTGATCGAGCACAACCTCGACGTCATCAAGACCGCCGACTGGATCGTCGACCTCGGGCCGGAAGGCGGCCATCGGGGTGGCAGCATCCTGGTCACCGGCACGCCGGAAGAAGTGGCCGTCCACCCGGGCTCTTATACCGGCCAGTTCCTGGCCAAGATGCTGCCCTCGGTGAGTTCGCGGCCGAGCAAGCCGGCCGCGACGGCCAACAAGCCCTCGGCCCTGCCGCCGCGCAAGAGCGAGCGCGAGGCGGCGGCGAAGGCGGCCAAGGCAAGCAAGCAGGCAGCCAGCACCAAGGCGAAGGCCGCCAGGACCACTACCCGCAAGAAGAAAGACTGATGACCGAAACTTCCCACAAGATCCTCGCCCGCGTACCGATCAGCGTGCGCTGGCGCGACATGGACAGCATGGGCCACGTCAACAACGCCAAGTACATCTCCTACCTGGAAGAGGCACGCGTGCGCTGGATGCTGGGCGTGCCGGGCGTGTCGATGAGCGACCGCATCGCGCCGGTGGTGGCGGCGACCAACGTCAACTACAAGCGGCCGATCGTGTGGCCGAACGACGTGCTGGTGGAGCTGTTCGTCGAACGCCTGGGCAACAGCAGCGTGACCATCGGCCACCGCATCGTCGACCAGAAGGACGAGTCCGTGCTGTACTCGGACGGCAACGTCGTGGTGGTGTGGATGGATACGCAGACCGGCAGGAGCGCACCGCTGCCGGAGGCGATTCGCGCTGCCTCGACCTGATCAAGCAGGCAGGCAAGAACAGGAAAGGCGGCCATTGGCCGCCTTTTTCCTTTCCCCGCGGGACCCAGGTCAGGGCGCGGTCTTTCTTACCTGCAGCGTCGCCTCGACCACGCGGCCATCTTCCAGCCTGAACGTCACCGGCACGCTGGCGCCTTCGACCAGCGCCTGCTTCGGCTGCATCAGCATCAGGTGCAGGCCACCCGGGGCGAGCGCGACCTTGTCGCCAGCCGGCAGCGGCAACCGCTCCACCTCGCGCATGCGGCTCACGCCGTCGACCTGGGTGGTCTCGTGCAGCGACACCTCGCCGAAGGCCGGGCTGCTCGCCGACACCACCACCGCCGGTTGGCTGCAGGCATTGCCGAACTCGCCGAATCCGGCGGCCATCGGCATCGCCGGCGAAGGCGGCAGGCGCACCCAGCCCTGGTGCCACTGCGGCACGCAGTCGCTGGCGGGGGCGGCATGGACGGCAGCACTGGCAAGGCAGGCCGCGGCGGCGAAAGCGACAAGCAGGCGATGGAGGTTCATGCCGACTATCATAGCCACTGCCGCCTGGAGCCCACGCATGAGCCTCGACATCATCGACCATGACCGCATCCGCGAGATCCGCCTGGCCCGGCCGCCGGTCAATGCGCTCGATACCGCGCTGTGCCGCACGCTGATCGCCGCGGTGAACCAGGCCCAGGCCGACGACGTCCACGCCATCGTGCTGTCCGGCGCGCCACACGTGTTCTCCGGCGGCCTGGACGTGCCCTACCTGATGTCCCACGGCGATGACCGCCACAAGCTGCTCGACAGCTGGCAGGCCTTCTTCGGCGCCGCCAAGACCCTGGCCGAATGCCGCATCCCGGTGGTCGCCGCGATCACCGGCCATTCGCCGGCCGGCGGCTGCGTGCTGGCGCTGTGCTGCGACTACCGGGTCATGGCGCGCAGCGTCGACCCGGCCAAGCCCTACGCGATCGGCCTGAACGAGGTGCAGGTCGGCCTGGCCGCGCCGGAGGGCATCCAGCGCCTGCTGCGGCGCGTGGTCGGCGCGCACCGCGCCGAGCGCCTGCTGGTCGCCGGCGAAATGGTGCCGGCCGAGCAGGCTGTCCAGTTCGGCCTGGTCGACGAGCTGGCCGATGGCGAAGGGGTGGTCGCGCGCGCGCTCGCCTGGCTGCGGGACCTGCTGCGCCTGCCGCGACAGCCGATGCTGCATACCCGCGACGTCGCCCGCGCCGACCTGCGCGAGGCGCTGGCGCCCGAGCTGATCCAGATCGAGCGCTTCGTCGAGGCCTGGTACGGCGACGACGCCCAGGCCGCGCTGCAGGCGCTGGCCGCCCGCCTGCGCAAGGGCTGAGCCGGCGGCGGGCGGGGCGGCCCGCCCCGCTATAATCGGCGCCTGTACAGCCGCAGGCTCCCGCCCTTGTCCGCACCCGCCGAACCCGTCGTTTCCGAACTGATCAGCCTGCTCTCCCTGGAGCGGCTGGAAGACAACCTGTTCCGCGGCCAGAGCCGCGACATCGGGACCAAGTACGTGTTTGGCGGGCAGGTGCTGGGGCAGGCGCTGGCCGCGGCCCAGGCCACCGTCGAGAACGGTCGCCAGGCGCATTCGCTGCACGCCTACTTCCTGCGCGCCGGCAACATCGACCACCCGATCGTCTACGACGTCGACCGCACCCGCGACGGCGGCAGCTTCTCGGTGCGCCGGGTCACCGCGATCCAGCACGGCAAGGTGATCTTCTTCTGTGCCGCCTCGTTCCAGGACCAGGAGGACGGTGCCGAGCACCAGTCGCGGATGCCCGAGGTACCGCAGCCGGAAGACATCGCGCCGACCGCTCCGCTGGCGCCGGAAGTACTGGAAAAGCTGCCGGTGAAGGTGCAGCGCTGGCTCTCCCGCGGCGGCCCGTTCGAGTTCCGCCACGTCTACCCGCGCGACGAGCTCAATCCGCCGAAGCGGCCGCCGTTCCAGCAGATGTGGCTGCGGCTGAGCGAGCCGGTCGGCGACGACCAGGGCCTGCACCGTGCCCTGCTCGCCTATGCATCGGATTTCCAGCTGCTCGGCACTTCGACCTTCCCGCACGGGATCAGCTACTACACGCCCGGCGTGCAGATGGCCTCGCTCGACCACGCGTTGTGGTTCCACCGCCCGTTCCGCACCGACGACTGGCTGCTGTACTCGCTGGACAGCCCCACCGCGCAGGGTTCGCGCGGCCTGGCGCGCGGGCAGTTCTTCACCCGCGACGGCGTGCTGGTCGCCAGCACCTCGCAGGAAGGCCTGATCCGGGTCGTCCACGGCGATCCCGGCACCGTGCCGGCGAAGGACTGAACATGCGCAAGATCTTCAGCAGCCAGCGCGTGGAAACCGCCGAAGGCGTGGCCAAGCTGCTGCGCGAGGCCGGCATCGAGGTGCGCATCAGCAACGGACGCTCGTACCACAGCAAGCGCAGCGGCCAGTTCAGCTACCTCGAACAGGGCAACGCGCAGACCCACCCCACGGTGTGGATCGTGCATGCCAACGACCAGCCACGCGCGCGCGAGCTGCTGCGTGATGCGCGCCTGCTCGACACCACCCGCCGCGACCTGCCGAACGCCCTGTATACCTTCGCAGACGGCACCGGCGATGGCGAACGCCCGGCGCGCAACTGGGGCTGGCGGATCCGCGTCGGCCTGCTGCTGGTGATCGGCGCGATTGCGATGTTCATCGTCATGCGCCATCGCGCCGCGCCGCCGCCTGCGCCACCGGCCACGCAGGCAGCCCCCGCGACGCCGGCGACGACGCCGCAGGCGCCCGCGCCCGAACCCGCGCCCGAACCCGAACAGGAAGACCCCTCGCGCGTGCGCATCCAGCCGGCGAAGTGATCCGGCCAACGCCGGTCACATCGCCGCGCCGGACGCGTCATGGCAGGGACACCGCAAGGAGCCCGCCATGAACGCCGAACCGCTCGACCTGCTGCTCAGCCGCGACCTGCCCAGCGCCGCCGCAGGCTGCCAGCAGGCCTATGGCCGCATCGTGCGTGCCAGCCAGAACACGGTGACCGCGATCGCCCTGGCGATCACCCGCGATGTCGGCGCCAGCGAAGACATCGCGCAGGAAGCCTTCCTGCGCGCCTGGCAACAGCTCTCGCAGCTGCACAACCACGCCAGCTTCCTGCCCTGGTTGCGCCAGATCACCCGCAACCTCGCCCGCGACTGGCTGCGCGCCAACCGCCATCGCCCGCTGTCGGGCGAAGCGGCCGAGCTGGCGATCGGCATGGCGGCCGACGCGGATCCCACGCCGGCCGAACGGCTGCAGCGCGCCGAAGAGGAAATCGCCGCCGAGGAGCTCATCTGCGCCCTTCCAGAAGACAGCCGCGAGACCCTGCTGCTGTACTACCGCGAAGGCCAGAGCTCACAGCAGGTCGCCGCGCTGCTCGGGCTCAGCGACGCAGCCGTGCGCAAGCGGCTGTCGCGTGCCCGCGCCTGCGTGCGCGAGCAGATGCTGGTCCGTTTCGGCGAGTTCGCCCGCCACAGCGCGCCCGGCGCCGCCTTCGCGGTGACGCTGGCCTCTTCACTGCTGATCGCCGCTCCCACCACCGCCAGCGCCGCAGTGGTACTGGGCACCGGGCTGGGCGCGGCCGGCGGTGCCGGCAAGGTCGGCAGCGGCCTGGGCATATCGGCGCTGGGCGGGGGGACCGCGCTGGGTTCGCTGTGGGCCACCGTTGTCGCGCGTGCCGGCATCGTTCCCACCCATGCCTGGCTTGCCTTCGCCACCGCCATGCTGTGCGGCTGCGTGCTCACCTACGCCAGCGGCTTCTACCTGCTGAGCTACGCCGACACCGAACTCGAACGCCGCCAGCTGCGCGGCCTGATCCGCAGGATGATCGGCGTGGCGGTCATCACCTGCATCGCCGCGATGGCGGTGAGCCTGATCGGTGCCGGCGTGTGGTGGATGGTCGGCAGCCTGCTGGCCGGCACGATGGTGCTCAACGTGCAGTTCTGCACGACGCTGTACCGGCTGATGGCGCCGATGCTCGCCCGCGATGCCGCCCGCCATGGCCGCCAGGGTCCGACCTGGATCTACCAGGGCACCTTCGGCCGACCGGCATTGATCGCCTCCAATGTCTTCGTGCTGATCACCGCCGCCTGGACGCTGTCCAAGGCCGGTGCACTCTGAGGTCGATCGTTGGATCTGGCGGGTGGTTCGGGCTTTGCGTGGGGAAGCGGGGCGCCTCGCTTTCGCGGGCTGTGTTGGGGTTTATTGAGGGCGCGCCTTGGTGGGCGGTTGGTTTGGCTCTGACTTACGTTGGGGTGCGCCGCCCCGACGGGCATGGGCGCGTCGGTTTCGGCAGACGTCCATGTCGTGACGAAACCGAACGTGGGCCGTCCATGGCCCACTCGCGCCCATACCCGCCGAGGCGTCGCCCGGCGCCTTGATTTCCCCATTCTTCAAAAGCGCGCCGGGAGGGAGGGAAGAGAAGAGCGACGTCCCTGACGTCCAGTGATCTGTGGCGCCCGGCCTTCGTTCGCCGTTGTCGATCAAGCCATCGAAGTCCATT